>TARA_R110001599_G_scaffold53310_5_pt1 | contig 10194 bp, 11 predicted proteins | sample TARA_R110001599 | Tara Oceans TARA_R110001599 (sample SAMEA4398360) | marine metagenome | biome: Polar Biome; feature: [MES] marine water layer (ENVO:01000295) within the mesopelagic zone...; material: water (ENVO:00002006), including particulate matter (ENVO:01000060) such as...... | reverse complement strand
CCGGGGCCGGGGCTATCGATGCCCATCATCGATGCGAAATAGGGGGCAGCAAGTATACTGAAAAACCACACGGAGGTTAAGCTTATTACCGCGCTTGCCAGCCTATGCGGTGCTGGCTTACTCTTTACGCCCTATATTTGCCGCTTTCTTAGGAGTCTAGTTTGGCTGTTGTGCGTCCGCGTGTTGTAACTCCCTGTATCGGCGTCTGTTCAACGGCGCTGGGCGATGAGGTGTGCCGTGGCTGCAAGCGTTACAGTCACGAGGTGATTGACTGGAATAGCTACAACGACGACCAAAAGGCGATTATTGATGCGCGTCTGGACGGTTTTTTGGTTCAAGTCATGGAAAATAAACTCCGCATTCACGACGTAAAGCTCTTGGAGTGGCAGCTGCAGACTCAGCGTATTCGCTACCCAGGGCATAAAAGCCCCTATGTTTGGTTGTTTCAGCTATTGCGAGCGGGGGCTGGTCAGATCAGTGATAGTGCCCAATTTGGCTTTAGCGTTGATGCTGAATACCGGACGGAGCCCTTAATATCGCTACGTGAGATGATTGATCAGGAGTTTTATCTGCTGTCAGAGGCGTATTACCAGCGCTATATCGGTCGGTATTTACATCGCGACGTTTAATTTTTCTGCCGTGTGTGGTTATTCAGTTGCATTGCGTCTGAAATAGGCTGCGATTTTGCTATACTGCGGCCGTTTTCTTGCCCCGTTTTAGATTGGATATGCATTCTCATGGCCGTTGATATCAGTGAAATACTCGACTTTCTTCCTTGCGAGACGCCACAGGGCTGGGTCGATGCCGCCTTGCGTTTCCCGGAGGAAATGCTGATTGATCACGCGAATTGCGAGAAGAAAGCGGCGGGTACCGCGCTTAATCTTATGTTTCGCTACGTGGATAAGCCTGATTTGCTGATGAAAATGTCTAAATTGGCACGGGAAGAGCTGCGCCATTTTGAGCAGGTTATGGGGATCATGAAAAAGCGTGGCGTCGAGTATCGCCATTTATCGTCCGCCAATTACGCAAACGGTTTACGCACAGGTGCTCGGACTAGCGACCCCCACAAATTGGTCGATATTTTAATTATCGGTGCGTTGATTGAGGCGCGGTCCTGCGAGCGCTTTGCGCGTATAGCGCCTTTGTTAGATGAGGAGTTGGGGACTTTTTATACTTCTTTGTTGAAGTCTGAGGCGCGGCACTTCAAGGACTATCTGTCATTGGCTGAACGCTATGCGGTGGAGCCAATAGCCCCACGCGTAGCCTTTTTTAAGGCCAAAGAGCAGCTCTTGATTGAGACCGTAGAACAGGAATTTCGCTTTCATAGCGGGCCTATCGCCGCTTGACGTCCTCCGTCGCAATTTAACCCTATGGTAGCGCTTAAATAAACGAACCGGTATCCAGCAATTGGCGGGCTATCTCGGTAACCGGCCGGCGCTGGCGATCTGCATTTTTACTGAGTAAGTCGCTGGCTTGGTCTTCTGCTAAGCCGTAAGTGTCCATAATGAATCTTTTGGCTTTGTTTAGCACTTGCCGTGCGTCGGTAGTGGGCTTGAGACCCTCGACTTCATTGCGCAGCTGGTCAATGCTATGAAAATAGCTTATTGCAATGTCGATTAAGGCTTGTAACAGAGCGGTAGGAACCGCATCGATGGCATACACGCTAATACCTGCTTCAGCGGCAAGGCGGTTGATGCCTTCGGAGCGACTGTTCTCCAGTTTTATCACGGTGCGAGGCGCACTTTTCTGCAGTTGGGCTAGGTGCTCCAGCGTGTCGCGATTGGGGGAGTTAGTGTCAACTAATATGATTTCTGGGTGCATTTCGCCGACTAATTGATAAATATCCGCGTTGCTATCATTAACAGTAATAACCTCAATTCCCGCCCAAGCGATGATTGGCTCGACTTTATTGGCGCGGGTGTCGTCAATATCAATCAGTAGCATCTTCATGAAGCGGCTTAAACCTCTTTTTGAATATTAATTAGCCGTAGGGCTGGGATGTCGGCCTTGGAAAGGTTCTGTTTTTCCAAGTATTTAATAATGCCGCCAACGCTAATAACTTGGCCGTCCAAAAATTGATTGGGGCCGATATGTTGCGACTTCGTCAAAATCATCTTTTCGTGCAAATTACCCTCAGTTTTGCGGTCGATACTGGGGCTTTCGAGGCCAAGGGCTGACGCCGCAATGCGGAATAGCCCCGGTTTGTACACAGCGGCTACGGTCTCTTCAATATTGACGGGTGTTGTTAGCTGGCCCCAGCGATACATTTGTGAAATAAACCACTCGGCGTGATTCAGCCAAGGGAAATTAGCCGAATAGCGGTGAAATACATGGAAGTCTTCGACTTTTTCAGGGGGTAGGCCATAGTGTTTTAGTGACGAGCCCATGAGTGATAAGGCAACGGTTTCTTCGGGCAGTGCAATATACGCCGCTTGGCTAATGATTTTAGCGGTGATTCGGCGGTTTTCTTTTTTGTCCAACCAAATACAGGCTTTAATGAGCGCTCTAAGCAGCGCTTGGTGGGTGGCTGGGTGTTCCTTTGACCACGCCTCGCTGACGGCGAATACTTTTTCCGGACTGTTATTCCATAGCTGGTATTTGGTGGCCACCACATGGCCGATTTGTTGCTGAACTGCCAGGGTATTCCACGGCTCGCCAACGCAGAAACCATGGATGTCACCCTCGGTCATGGCGGTCACCATTTTAGGAGGCGGTACAACGACGATCTCAATGTCGCGGTCAGGATCGATGCCAGCGCTTGCCAGCCAGTAACGTAATTCGTAGCTTTGGGTTGAGCAGGGGTAAACTATTCCAAAACGCAATTTGGGGCGCTTACTACGTTTATTTTCTTCGATAAAACACTGCAATGCTTGGGCGGCTATTAGCGGGCTGAATTCAGAGCGTGAATCAATCTCATATAGGTGGTTGTACAGGTGGTTGTTCAGTGTAATGGCGTTGCCATTTAGGTCGAGCACCATTGCGCTGACAAGATCAATTTTGGGGCCGCCTACGCCTAAGCGCGAAGCCACTGGGATTGAGGCTAACATTTGCGCGCCATCAAGAATGCCCAAGCCTACCTTGTCGCGAATACCCGCCCAAGACACCTCTCTAGAGAGGGTAACGTTAAGCCCTTCGCTAGTGAAATAACCTTTTTCTTGAGCGATGACCAGCGGCGCGCAATCGGTCAATGGAATAAAGCCGAGGGTAATATCTGTTTTTTCCAGTTCAAATCCGTTTCGGTTCTGGATAGCCGCCATATTATGCTCCTGCCACCTGATTTGGGTCTGCTAAGTGGGGTCTTGATACGTGATAATGGGTGGGACTTGTCCTTTCGGCAAGCGCCACGGGACTGATGTTCCAAAATTGCGTGAGACGAGTGACTTTCACTGCAGCGGCGTCAGCAACGTTGGCAGTAATAATAAGCCCGGCGCTTTGCTTGCAGCTCTTACGCATTCCGCGGGTAAATTTAATGAAGTTTGCTGGAATGCTGTGAAAGAGGGGGTGCAAATACGCGCCGCTGAATACAAATAATGCACCAAAAGGCATCGCCATCGATTGATCGTTAGGCTTCCAACTTGGTGCCGTGTGAGTGTTTAGTGGTGGGTTCATGCCGCAGAAAATCTCAGTCGAATGGCTGCAGAGGGAGTGGCGGGTCCGAGCTGACGGGAGCTTGCAAGCCGCCTTTCGGTCCATATAAGGCATGATTTTATTGCTGCTACGGGCATGTTCAATTGCCAATTCGACATTTTAAAAGTACCTATTACCGCCGGAATAGTGGTGTTGCTGTAAACTAAAAGCACGATCTGGGCCAGATGCGCCAAATTTGCGGATTTTCGTATAACTAATAGAAAATGGTGTGCGAGTGCGGGGGAACTCGATGCGCATAATTACTTGACGTGTTCGTGGTGGGAACGCTGAAAAGCATGGCGAGGCAGGTTTAAATTGAGCCCACATGTTGGCAGTGGCAGTTAATGCCGATTCTGCTGTGTGGGCTGTGTTGCAGTGCGATAAGGTTTTGGCGCTATTCGGCGGTGTTAGAAAAGGGAGTTTCTTCGAGTTTTAGGCCGTCTTGATTCGCAATTAATACCCACATTGCGCGATCCCAGTCGCCGAGTACAATTCGCTCCGCCGGGCGCCCCGCAATAATCAGTGGGTGCCGCATTGGGCGGTGCGTGTGGCCGTGAATCAATCGGTAACAATCGTGAGCCTGCATTTCATGAAGTACATCGTCTGAATTCACATCCATGATGTCTTCGGCTTTATTGCTATTCGCCTCGCTGCTTGCCATTCGCAAATGCTGAGCAATGGCGCGTCGCTCTTCCAGAGGCTTGGCTAGCGCCTCTTTTTGCCACGGGGCTGACCGTAGCATTTTACGAAACTGCATGTATTCTTTGTCGTCGCTACACAGGCTGTCGCCGTGCATGAGTAGGGTGGCTTCGCCATTTAATTCAATAACTGTAGGGTCGTTGAGTAGCTGGGCGCCAACGGACTCGCAGAATTGCGTGCCAATCAAAAAATCGCGATTGCCATGCATGAGATTCAGCGTCACACCGCTGTCAGTCAGGGCTTTTAATTCTTTGCTCACTGCGTCGAGCAGTGGCGATTGGTCGTCGTCGCCAATCCACGCTTCAAAAAAGTCGCCAAGAATATACAGCGATTGTGCATTCCGGGCATGATTGTGTAAGAAGTCAAAAAACGCCCGGGTAATATCCGGGCGTTTTTCATCCAGATGGAGATCTGAGATAAAGAGGCTAGTCATGGGGAGATCAGTCTACCCAAACAGCTTTTTCGATGATCACATCTTCAGCTGGCACGTCTTGATGGCCGGCGACGCTCGTGGTTTTCACTGCTTTGATTTTGTTGACCACGTCCATGCCGTCAGTAACTTTGGCAAAAACCGCGTAGCCCCAGCCCTGCATAGTTTTGCTGCTGTGGTTAAGGAAGTCGTTGTCCTTAACGTTAATGAAGAACTGTGAACTGGCTGAGTGTGGATCGGAGGTGCGAGCCATAGACAGGGTGCCAACGTCATTTTTTAGGCCGTTGTCTGCTTCGTTTTCGATGTTGGCGCGAGTGGCTTTCTGCTTCATGCCTGGCTCAAAACCACCGCCCTGCAGTACGAAACCGTCGATAACACGGTGAAAAATAGTGCCATCGTAGTAACCATCTACAACATACTGCTTGAAGTTCTCGGCGGTTTTAGGGGCCTTTTCGAAGTCCAATTCAATATTGATGTCGCCAAAATTCGTTTTGAAGATAATCATTTACGCTGATCTCGCTTATAACCGGAAATTAAAGCCGCTATAATACGGCTTTTGGCCCTGAGGCGAAACCAGCCTAGCACTTGGGGCATCAAATCCGTCAGCGAGGTGTTTGCATCCGCTTGCAGAAAAATGACGATTAACGGAATGAATCAATGACTGACACAGCAGTAACCGGCAATAATTTTCTGCGTACTATTATTAAAGAGGATATCGCCAGCGGACGTTTAAGTGGTGAGCTGGTAACGCGGTTTCCACCGGAGCCGAATGGCTTTCTTCACATTGGCCACGCCAAATCAATTTGTTTAAATTTCGGCTTGGCCGAGCAATTTGGCGGTCGCTGCCATTTGCGCTTTGATGACACCAACCCCGCAAAAGAAGAGCAGGCCTATATTGATGCAATTCAGGAGGATATTCGCTGGCTGGGATATGAATGGTCGGGTCCGATTCGCTACGCCTCGGATTATTTTGATACCTTATTTGAATATGCCCTGCACTTAATAAGCACTGGCAATGCCTACGTTTGTGATTTGTCTGCCGACGAGGCGCGTGAATATCGTGGCACATTGACCGAGCCTGGTCGGAATAGTCCCTACCGTGAGCGCAGTCCTGAAGAAAACTTGGCCTTGTTTACGGCCATGCGCGACGGCGAATTCGATGAAGGCAGCCGGGTCTTACGCGCAAAAATCGACATGGCGGCGCCGAATATTAATTTGCGCGATCCGATTATTTATCGTATCCGCAAGGTCAGTCACCATCAGACGGGTGATAAGTGGTGTATCTATCCAAACTACGACTTCACTCATGGCCAGTCCGATGCACTAGAAGGTATTACCCACTCAATTTGTACCTTAGAGTTTGAAGATCACCGGCCATTGTACGAGTGGTTCTTGGCTAATTTACCAGTTCCGGCTCAGCCCAAACAGTATGAATTTGCGCGCTTAAATATCAATTACACAGTGACCAGCAAGCGTAAGCTGAAGATGCTAGTTGATGAAAATGTCGTTGATGGCTGGGACGACCCACGGATGCCGACCATTGCGGGTATGCGTCGCAGGGGTTACACGGCCGCAGCACTGCGTAATTTCTGCGATATGGTTGGTGTCGCGCGCAGCGAAGGCGTGGTGGATATGGCTATGCTGGAGCATGCGATTCGCGACGACCTCGACAAGAATGCTCCGCGCGCCATGTGTGTTATGGATCCGCTTAAGTTGGTTATAACGAACTATCCTGAAGATAAGATTGAAAGCTTGCTAGCGCCAGGTCACCCAAATCGCGATGACCTCGGTGAGCGCACCTTGCCGTTTAGTCGGGAAGTGTATATCGAGCGTGACGATTTCCGTGAAGAAGCCAATAAGAAATTTAAGCGCTTAGTGCTAGGTAAAAAAGTGCGGTTGCGTAGTGCTTATGTTTTGTTGGCTGAGTCTGTTGTTAAAGATGCCGAAGGTAATATTACCGAAGTACATTGCAGTTACGATGATGGCACCTTGGGGGAAGATCCCGCTGATGGCGTAAAGCCAAAAGGGGTTATCCACTGGGTTTCGGCCAGCCACGGTAAGCAGGCAGTGGTGCGCTTATACGATCGTTTGTTTACGCACGAAGCGCCGGACCGTGGCGGTGAAGAGTTTTTAGACCACGTGAACCCGAGCTCGCTCACCGTATTAAACAACTGTTGGATTGAGCCTGGGCTCGCAGATGCTGCTCCTGAAACTTGCTTTCAGTTCGAACGCACCGGCTATTTTGTTGCAGATCGCCACGAGCACAGCAGTGAAAAGCCCGTGTTTAACCGCGCTATTGCCCTGCGGGATACATGGGGTAAAGCGGGGGAGTGATGGGGTGAATGTCGGGCGGCTGGCGTCCGGCGATTGCTCTAGCGTGCAGTATTGCGCGCATCTGGAAAACTAAACTTATACCACGGGTCTTGGCGTTTATTCTCACGTCTCCCGTTCAGCATTAAGCGATAAACTATGAGCATACAAATCTACAACACCCTAAGCCGCAATAAGCAGCCTTTAAAACCGTTGCAAGATGGCAAAATTAGTATGTACGTATGCGGTATGACGGTATATGACTACTGCCATTTGGGGCATGCGCGGGTGTTGGTGGCGTTTGATGTCATTACCCGATACTTGCGTGCTAAGGCGTTTGAGGTGAATTACGTGCGTAATATCACCGACATTGATGACAAAATTTTGCGTCGTGCTGCAGAAAACGGCGAGGCGTATGAGGCCTTAACCGAGCGTTTTATTGTGGCAATGAACGAAGACGCAGAACGTCTTGGTATCATTGCGCCGAATAGCGAGCCGCGGGCTACCGCGTATATTGGCGATATTATTGCCATGGTTGAGCGCTTGATTGCCAGTGGGCACGCTTATCAGGCAAGTAATGGCGATGTTTATTATCGCGTCACGGCCTTTGCTGACTACGGTAAGTTATCTGGAAAGAATCCAGATGAGCTATTGTCTGGTGCGCGTATTGCGGTTGATGAAGCCAAAGACGATCCCCGAGATTTTGCCTTGTGGAAGGCGGTGACTGACGGCACAACCAGTTGGCCTTCACCGTGGGGCGAGGGCCGGCCGGGTTGGCATATTGAATGTTCCGCGATGTCTACTTGCTGTTTGGGTGACACCTTTGATATTCACGGCGGCGGTCCCGATCTCGTTTTTCCGCATCATGAAAATGAAATTGCTCAGTCGGAAGCGGCGACGGGTAAGCAGTATGCGCAAACCTGGATGCACGCGGGTGCGGTTCGGGTTGATAATGAAAAAATGTCTAAATCACTGGGCAATTTTTTTACGATCCGCGAAATTCTCGATAAATATCATCCTGAAGTAGTGCGCTATTTTTTAATCTCTAGCCACTACCGCAGTGCCATTAACTATTCTGAAGAGAACTTGCAGATAGCCAAGCAGAATCTAGAGCGTTTTTATCACGCCTTTAAAGGCCTGCCCGCGGTAACACCGATTCCTTACGCGGAATTGCCTCAGAGTAATGATTTTGTGCAGCGCTTTGATACGGCAATGGCGGATGATTTTAATGTGCCACTTGCCGTGGCGGTACTTTACGACATGGTGCGTGAACTGAATACGGCGAAGGAAGCTGGCAGCGCTGAGGCCATAGCTTCACTTGCACAGATATTGAAATCACTCGCCGCGGTATTGGGTGTTTTGCAGCTGGAAGCTGATGATTTTTTACAAGCGGGTAGTGCAGATCAATTAGATGCCGCGAGTATTGAGCTGTTAATTGCCGAGCGCGTGCAGGCTAAGAAAGATCGCCAATTTGCACGTGCCGATGAGATTCGTGATTCACTTAAAGCGCAGGGTGTTATTTTAGAAGACAGTCGAGAAGGCACTACCTGGCGGCGGAATTAGACCGGTAGTTTAGAACTATGGCTGTGCTTGGCGCTTGCGCGTTACAAAATACATAATAATCCATGCGAGCAAATAGCCGCTAATTACCCCTAGGCTGTTGGCAAACACATCTTCAATGGAGGTGTGTCGCCCAGGTGAGAGTCGTTGGGCATATTCTACGGCAGTGCTGTAAAGCACGATTCCGACACCGCTGGCTAGGCGCCAGCGGTGGTTGTGAAATAATGGGAAGGCCAGCATCATGAAAAGCGAATAGGCGCAAAAGTGCTCCAGCTTATCCCATATGTTCAATGTTGGGCCTTGGTCGGCGGGCAGCAGTGACAGCACGGTAATGACGAGGGCGTAGGCCAAAAACAATAAAATACGGTAACGACGGCTTAAACTCATTTAGTGCTGCCGTAGTCGTCTACCTGTAATGCGAGTAGTCGCTTTTGGGCTTCAGCAACCACAACGTTTATATCCGTTTCATCGGCATAGTCTTCCATGGGGAAGCGTTCATAGTGAAAGCTGACACCAGAAAAGGGTTTTGGGAGTTTTGTTTTGTCCCAGGTACTTTTCAGTCGCAAGCCACTGTATTCTGCACGGACTAAGTACAGCGGCAGCTTGGTTTTGCGCGCCAGCATAGCAGCGCCCTGTTTCATTTCGTGGCGTGGCCCGCGTGAACCATCAACGGTAAACGCTATGGTTTTGCCTTTGCGCGCCGCTTTTAATAATTGAAAAAAAGCATCCATACCGCCTCGACTGCGCGAGCCTAGCGCCACTTCGTAGCCATAGCGTTCCATGACTTTGGCAATGGAGTAACCGAAGTGATTCTGCGAGGCGATGGCAGTGACGTCTTTGTCACGGAAGTAGTGAACCAGCGGCAATAATTCATCGTGATAAACCGCCATCACGCAAGGCCGTTCGATCTCGAGCTGATTCTTAAAGCGCAGGGTATTCATTACCCAGAAAAGTAGCTGCAGTATCTCGCACAAGATCCTGCGCGCTATTTTTTGGGCTGTACCGATCTTTTTGGGGGGTTTAACGCGACCCATGGTTCAAATCCGGCTTAGGCTAGGGCTTTTTCGCCGGAATCGACACTCTGAAAGATCAGGGTGTTAATGGTCATTGGGCCGACGCCGCCGGGCACGGGCGTGTAAGCGCTAACGCGGTCGACTAAGGGAGCAAGCTCAATGTCGCCAACGCCACCGGGGTGGTAGCCGGCATCAACGACAACGGCGCCATCTTTAATCCACTCGGCTTTTATAAATTCGGGCTTGCCAACGGCGCCAACCAGAATATCGGCTTGATTTATAAGCTCGGGTAAGTTCTGGGTGCGTGAGTGGCAAATGGTGACGGTGGCGTTGGCCTCTAATAGCATCATTGCCATAGGCTTGCCGAGAATGGCACTGCGCCCGACGACCACAGCATGTTTACCTTCAATATCTATATTGTAGTGTTCAAGGATGCGCATAATGCCTTTGGGGGTGGCGCAGCCGTAAGCATCTTCGCCCATTGCCATACGGCCAAAGCCAAGGCAGGTGACGCCGTCGACGTCTTTATGCAGGGCGATGGCATCAAAGCAGGCG
>TARA_R110001599_G_scaffold80928_2_pt1 | contig 10196 bp, 12 predicted proteins | sample TARA_R110001599 | Tara Oceans TARA_R110001599 (sample SAMEA4398360) | marine metagenome | biome: Polar Biome; feature: [MES] marine water layer (ENVO:01000295) within the mesopelagic zone...; material: water (ENVO:00002006), including particulate matter (ENVO:01000060) such as...... | reverse complement strand
AACGTCCCGATGCGGCGGATCTTCCGCTGCAATTGCATCACGCCGTAGAGCAAGGCTTCCGCGGTCGGCGGGCATCCTGGCACGTAAATGTCGACCGGAACGATCCGGTCACAGCCGCGAACCACCGAATAGCTGTAGTGATAATAGCCGCCGCCATTGGCGCAGCTGCCCATCGAGATAACATATTTCGGATCGGACATCTGGTCGTAGACCTTGCGCAGCGCCGGTGCCATCTTGTTGCACAGGGTTCCGGCGACAATCATAACGTCGGACTGGCGCGGACTGGCGCGCGGCGCGGCACCAAAGCGCTCCATGTCGTAACGCGGCATATTGACGTGGATCATCTCGACCGCGCAGCAGGCGAGACCAAAGGTCATCCACCAGAGCGAACCGGTGCGCGCCCATTGAAACAGTTCCTCGGTCGACGTGACAAGGAAGCCCTTGTCATTCACTTCCGAATTCAGGTCCTTGAAAAATCCCTCGTCGGGATCGGTATTCGGACGCATTGGCGTGCCGTCGGCGTTCAGAATCGCCGAACCCGTGGTGTTGGCCTCTAATCCCACTCCAGCGCTCCTATTTTCCAAGCATAAATATAACCGATGATCAGCTCCGCGAGGAATACCATCATCGTCGCCCATCCCGTCCAGCCGGTCAGATCGAGCGACACCGCCCACGGAAACAGAAACGCCGCCTCGAGGTCGAAAATGATGAACAGGATCGCCACCAGATAGAAGCGCACATCAAACTGGCTGCGCGAATCTTCGAAGGCGGGAAAGCCGCATTCATATTCCGAGAGCTTCTCGGCACTGGGGTTATGGGTTCCGGTCAATCGCGAGACGCCCATGGGCAGAAACACGAACGCTGTCGACAAGCCGGCGGCTACGAACAGGAACAACAAAATTGGCGCATATTCGGAAAGATCGACCACAGATGACTCGTTTCGCTAATATTCGGGCTGCTTTTAGGCAGTGGTGCCCCATGCCGCAAGGTCGAAATGGCTTAAATTTGCGGCCATTTGCGAGCCGTTCGCACTTACAGCAGCGACTTTGCCAATATCCGGTGCAGCTTGCTGTGCAGCGCTTCATTGGATGCCAATATCTCGCCCTGACCGATCGGCTGATCGCCGCCGGTATAGTCGGTGACGAAACCACCGGCTTCGCGGACCATCAAAATGCCTGCAGCCACGTCCCAGACTTTCAGCCCGGCTTCCCAGAAACCATCGTAGCGGCCCGCCGCGAGCCACGCGAGATCAAGCGCTGCCGAACCATTGCGCCGGATGCCGGCGACCTGCGGTGCCACGGCACCAAAAATCCGCGCCCATTCGCCGAGATCGCCATGCCCCTTGAACGGAATACCGGTTGCAATCACCGCCTCCGACAGGTCGCGTCGGGCCGACACGCGCAAGCGTTTCTCGCCGAGCCATGCGCCCTTGTCCATTTCTGCCCACCATGTGAGATCGGTCAGCGGCTCGTAGATCAGTCCGCTGGTAATCTTGCCCCAGCCGCGACCGTCGAGCGACGGCTCCTGCACCGCGATGGAAATCGCGAAATGCGGAATGCCGTGGAGGAAATTGGTCGTGCCGTCGAGCGGATCGATGATCCAGCGCGGCTTGCCTTCTTCGCCCGGGATCATGCCGCCCTCTTCGAGGACAAAGCCCCAGCCGGGCCGAACCTTCAACAGCTCGTCATAGAGAATCCGCTCGGCGCGCATATCCGCCTTGGATACAAAGTCGGCCGGGCCTTTTTTCGATACCTGGAGATGCTCGACTTCGCCAAAGTCCCGGCGCAGGCGCGATCCCGCCTTGCGCGCGGCGCGCTCCATGACGGTGATAAGGGCGGAATGTGATGGCATTTAATTATCTCCCCCCTCCTGCTTACGGGAGGGGCTGTGGGTGGGTCTATCTATATTTCAAAGAACGGGCGAGCAACATGGTCATGCCCGCCCATAGCCCTTCCCGCGAACGGGAAGGAAATCGTTGTCAGGAAACCTTGCCGACATATTCGCGGGCATAGACGTCGACGATGATCCGGGTTCCGGCCGAAATGAACGGCGGCACCATGACGCGGACGCCATTGTCGAGAACAGCAGGCTTGTAGCTGGAAGAAGCGGTCTGCCCCTTTACCACTGCGTCGGCTTCGACGATTTCCGCTTCAATCTGGTCGGGCAGCTGCACCGAGATCGGCTTTTCCTCATAGAGTTCCAGCTGGACATCCATGCCATCCTGCAAGAAGGCCACGGCGTCGCCAAGCAAGTCGGCGGGCAATGTCAGCTGTTCGTAATTTTCCTTGTCCATGAAGGTCAGCATGTCGCCATCGGCGAACAGATATTGAAAGGTCTTGGTATCAAGCCGGACCTTCTCGACCGTATCCGCGCTGCGGAAACGGACGTTGGTCTTGCGGCCGTCGATGAGATTCTTCATCTCGACCTGCATATAGGCGCCGCCCTTGCCCGGCTGGGTATGCTGAATCTTGGCAACCTTCCACAGGCCGCCTTCATATTCCAAAATATTGCCCGGACGGATATCCACACCGCTGATTTTCATCGCTTGTCTCGCTCGATCGATTGTTTGATTGATCGGCGCTGTAATCTGCTGGCCGATAATAGGCAAGCCCGGTGACACCGAAAGACGTTCGGGGCAGCTTGTATGATTGGGCACAAGTCTTTTTCATACAATACGCAGGATCGCCGGACCGGTACAACCGGATCATGGCTCAGATAGACATCATTGATGCGCGACAGGACAACAAGAAAACGATCCCGTCCCCGAAATGCCCGCTCGCCGCGGGACTGTTCGGCTATTCTATTGCGGAAGGCCAGATGCGCTCGTTCAAGCCGACGGAAGGCTATTTACGCGATATCGAACAAATGCCCAGCTTCGCGCCTCCATCGGTGACCAATTTCGTGGCCCAATATCTGTCATCGAATATCGGCCGGACGTTCAGCTCCTCGTAGGAGCGGCTAGCTTTTTTCCAGAATCTCGTTGAAACTGCGTACCGCGTGGGCCGGGCCTTTCGGATCGTTCCACACCCCTCCGCACACGGCGAGAAAATCAGCACCCGCTTCGACCAGCGGCTGACAGTTTTCCGGGGTGATTCCACCGATCGCCACGCAAGGAATTTCCATCATCGCGGACCACCATTTCAGGATATCCAGCTCCGGCGTGTGAAAAGTTTCCTTGGTCCCGGTGGGGAAAAATGCGCCGAAAGCCACATAATTGGCCCCGCCCTCGCCCGCTTCCATCGCCAGATGGCGGCTGTCATGGCAGGTGATGCCGATCTGGACGTCTAGCCCCAGTTCGGCGCGGGCATTTTTCAGATTCTCGTCGCTCTGCCCCAGATGCACGCCGTCGGCGCCCAGCTGCCTGGCCAGAGCAATATCATCGTTGACGACGAAAGCGACATCATGTTCGTCGCACAAGGCCTTGAGCGGAGCGGCAAGCCGGGCGGCTTCCTGCTGCGCGAGATCCTTGACCCGGAACTGGAACGCGGCAACCGGCCCCGCCTCCAGCGCTGCCTTCAGCTGTTGCGGAAAATCGCCGCCGGTTTCGAGCGGCGAGATCAGATAGAGTTGGCAGTCTGGATCAATCATGTTCGTTCACTCTTCCCGGACGACGGCCATCAGGAAACCATCCCATTTCTTGGCGCCGACGGTCTGTATAGCCGTGGCGTCGAGTTTCGGGTGGTTTTTCAGCATTTCATAAAGCTTGCGGGTGCCGGGGACTTTCGGGTCCTCGCTTTGCGGGTCGACCACGCGGCCTTCGCGGACGACATTATCGAAGATCAGCAAAGCGCCCGGTCGCGACAATTTCAGGGCATAGTCGAGATAGGCAGCATAATTATCCTTGTCGGCATCGACAAAGACAAGATCAAACGGAACCCCGCCCTGCTCCAGCAAGCCCTGCAACGTGCTAGTCGCGTCACCGACGAGTATCTCGACCCTGTCTCCCTGCCCTGCATTGTCGATATTCCGGCGGGCGACTGCGGCATAGCCCGGCTCCAGCTCAAGCGTGAGCAGCTTGCCGCTGTCGCCAAGCCCCCGCGCCAGACAAATTGCCGAAAACCCGCCCAACGTCCCGATCTCGAGAATATTCTGCGCCCGGTTGGCGCGGACCAGCAATTCGAGCATGCGTCCCTGGGCTATCGAAACATCAATCGGCGGCAAGCCTGCATCGCTATTGGCGGCCAGACATGCATCAAGCGCCATATCCTCGCCGATCAGATGCTCGGCGATATAATCGTCGACATCGGACCAGCTTGGATTTGCGCTTTGCAAGATGGATACCCTGTTTCTGGTGTTCTAGGCGATCGAAGCGCGGTAGATCTTGTCGATCGCGCTCCCCAATACCGCATCAAATTCCTCGTCGCTTTGCGAAACCCGCAGATCCTGAAGCAATCCGCGGCTGAAGCTGGCGATCATGCCCTCATTCTTTGCCAGCTCCTCGCAGGCGTCGTCGGTCGAATATCCGCCGGACAGCGCCACCAGACGCACAACCTTGGGATGGTCGATCAGCGATTTGTAGAGATTGGCCTCGACCGGAATCGACAATTTCAGCATCACCCGCTGGTCATCGGCCAGGGCATCAAGCTGCTTGGTCAGTTCGCCGAGCAATATCTTGTCGCATTCCGCGCGTTCGTCGCTCTTGATATTCACTTCAGGCTCGATGATCGGCACCAGTCCGTGGCTCAATATCTGTTTGCCGAATTCGAATTGCTGCGCGACATTGGCGGCGATGCCCTTTGCATTGGCCTTGTTGATGACCGATCGCATCTTGGTGCCGAAAATGCCCTTGTCGGCTGCTTTCTTGCACTGATCATCGAGATCCGGAATCGGCTTCATCAGCTGGACGCCATCTTCTTCATCGGCGAGTCCCTTGTCGACTTTCAGGAACGGCACGACGCCGCGATCCCACAAGGCTTCCGGAACGGGCTTGCCGTCCGCTTCGCCGTTCATGGTTTTCTCGAACAGGATTGCGCCGATGATCTTGCCGCTGCCAAAGCTTGGTGCGGTGATGATGCGGCTGCGCATCTTGTGGATCAGTCCGAACATTTCGTCATCATTGGAAAACGCATCTTCGCCAATGCCATAGCCGGCCAGTGCCTTTGGCGTAGAGCCACCGCTCTGGTCCAGCGCCGCGATAAAGCCCTGACCATTTTCAATTTTCTTCATCATTTCGCTATTCGCCATTTTTCGATTCCCATTATATTTTTAATCGGACTGTTTCAGTGCTTCGACGCCGGGCAAGACCTTGCCCTCCATCCATTCGAGAAATGCACCGCCCGCAGTCGATACAAAGCTAAATTCATCCGCAACGCCCGCCTGGTTAAGCGCAGCGACGGTATCGCCGCCACCCGCAACCGAGAGCAATTGCCCTTCCTTGGTCAGGGCCGCTGCTGTTCTGGCCAGGGCTATTGTCGCGACATCGAACGGCGGCGTTTCAAACGCGCCGAGCGGGCCGTTCCAGACCAGGGTCCTGCAGGTCTTGAGCACATCGGACAGAGCTTCGACCGCGGCCGGACCGATGTCGAGGATCATTTCGTCCTCGGCAACCTCGTGCACGTTTACGGTGCGGGTCGGCGGGTTGGCCCGGAATTCCTTTGCCACCACCACATCATAAGGCAGGTGCACGGTGCAATCGGCCTTGTCAGCCGCTGCCAATATCTCGTTGGCGACATCGGCCAGATCATGTTCGCACAGGGATTTGCCGACATCGACGCCGCGCGCGGCGAGAAAGGTATTGGCCATGCCGCCGCCGATGATCAGATGATCGACTTTCTCGACCATCTGCCGCAGCACGTCGAGCTTGCTCGACACTTTCGCCCCGCCGACCACCGCAGCAACCGGATGTTCCGGATTGCCCAGCGCCTTGTCGAGCGCGGTCAGCTCGCGTTCCATCGAACGACCGGCATAAGACGGCAGATGATGCGCGATGCCTTCGGTGGTGACATGGGCGCGATGCGCTGCCGAAAAGGCGTCGTTGACGTAGAAGTCGCCGAAGGAGGCAATCGCCCTGGCCATCCCGGGGTCGTTTTTCTCTTCACCCGCAGCAAAGCGGCTGTTTTCGATCACGGTAATGCTGCCATCGGGCAAGGCCGCTATCGCATCCGCATTGGGCTGTTGCATGAAACCGACGTCCCGGCCCAGCACCGCAGCCAATGGGGCGACGACAGGCTCCAGCGAATATTCCGGCTTATATTCGCCTTTGGGACGTCCGAAATGGGCGAGCAACAGCAGCTTTGCGCCCTTGTCCGCCAATTCCGTGACCGTCGGCACCAAAGCCTGCAGCCGCGTATCGTCGGTTACCTTGCCATCCGCCATCGGGACGTTCAGGTCGACGCGGACGAGGCCGCGTTTTCCCTGAACATTTCCGATATCGTCCAGTGTTTTAAAGTCTTTAGAAGACATTATTCAGAGCCTTTATGATTTAAATCAGGCCTGCCATGACCTTGGCCGTATCGATCATGCGGTTGGAGAAGCCCCATTCATTGTCATACCAGCTGACGACGCGAACGAGCTTGCCGTCCATCACCGTCGTTTCGAGACTGTCGACCGAGCTGCTTGCCGGCTGATGGTTGAAGTCGCTGGAAACCAGCGGCTTGTTCTCAAAAACCAGGACACCCTTCATAGGGCCGTCTGCCGCGGCTTTCAGCGCTCCGTTGATTTCCTCGACGGTGGTGTCGCGGCCCGGCGTGAACACCAGATCCACCAGGCTGACATTGGGGGTCGGGACGCGGATCGACGAGCCGTCGAGCTTGCCGTTCAGTTCCGGCAGCACCAGACCGACTGCGCGGGCTGCACCGGTGGTGGTCGGGATCATGTTGACCGCACCGGCACGGGCGCGGCGCATGTCGCTGTGGATCTGGTCGAGCATCCGCTGGTCGTTGGTATAGCTGTGGATCGTGGTCATGAAGCCGCGTTCGATGCCGACGGCATCGTTGAGCACCTTGGCCACGGGCGCCAGACAGTTTGTGGTACAAGATGCATTGGAAACAATGACATCCGATGACGTCAGGACGTCGTGATTGACGCCGAAGACAACCGTTTTCAGGTCACCCTTGGCCGGTGCCGAGATCAGGACGCGCTTGGCGCCCGCATCGATATGTGGTTGCGCAGCATCCTTGGACTGGAAGAAACCGGTGCATTCCAGCACGATGTCGACGCCCATCGCGGCATGCGGCAAATCGCCGGGATTGCGCTCTGAGGTCACAGCGATTTTCTGGCCATTGACCATGATATGGTCGCCGTGAGCGGTTACTTCGCCAGGGAAGCGGCCATGCACACTGTCATAGGCGAAAAGCAGCGCATTGGATTCGGCATCCGCGAGATCGTTGATCGCAACCAGTTCAAGGCCATCATCATCGCGTTCCAAAATTGCGCGGGCGACCAGACGGCCGATCCGGCCAAATCCGTTAATTGCTACTTTCGTCATCTATATTGCTCCTTTGAATTCAAATTTACTGCGAAATTCAACCAATTTTCTTCAATATCTGCGGAGTGATCGCATCCACGGTCAGGCCGAAATGGGCAAAAAGATCGTCGATCGGGGCCGATGCTCCGAAACTATCGATACCGAAGCGCAGTCCGTCCAGTCCGGTATAGCGCTCCCAGCCATAAGTCGTGCCGGCTTCGATTGAAACCCGCAAAACTCCGGAGCCGCCGAGCAGATCGCTGCGATAGGCATCGTCTTGTCCGTCGAACAATTCGGCGCAAGGCATCGAGACGACATCCGCGCCGACACCGGCAGCCTCCAGCTTGGCCGCAACGTCCATCGCCAGCGACACTTCAGAACCCGTGGCAACTAGCACCACGCGTTTGTCGGCCTCGGCCGCCTTCAGACGATAAGCGCCCTTTTCACAGAGATTTACGCTGACGTCATCGCGCAGTGGCGGAAGCCCCTGACGGGTCAGGGCGAGCGTAGAAGGCCCGTCAGCCCGCTTGATTGCCAGCGCCCAGCACTCGGCGGTCTCGATTGCATCGGCGGGCCGAAAGACATGCATATTGGGCATAAGGCGCAAGCTCTGGACATGTTCGATCGGCTGATGGGTGGGACCATCCTCGCCCAGACCGATGCTGTCATGGGTCATGACATAGATGGCCCGTGTGTTCTGGATCGCGGACAGCCGCATCGCGCCGCGGCAATAATCGGTAAACACCAGGAATGTGCCGCCATAAGGGATGATCCCGCCATGCAGCGCCATCCCGTTCATCGCCGCCGCCATGCCGAACTCGCGGATACCATAATAGATATAGCGCCCAGAATAATCGTCTTTTGTCAGAGGCTTGGTGGAAGGAGTTTTGGTATTGTTCGAACCCGTAAGATCGGCGCTGCCACCGATCATTTCCGGCAAGGCGGCGGTAATCGCGCCCAAGGCCATTTCCGAGGACTTGCGCGTCGCCCATTTCGGCGGATCGTTGGCCAGACCCGCAAGATAGTCCTGCATCGCGCTGCCGTCCGGCAGCTCGCCGGCCATCCGCCGTTTGAATTCCGCAGCCTGGGCATGTCCGTTCAAACGGCCTTCCCAATCGCTCCGCGCAGCTGCGCCTTTCGCCCCCAACTGACGCCACGACGTCAGTATATCCTCCGGAATAATAAAGGGTTTATGTTCCCAGCCGAGAGCATCGCGGGTTCCGGCAATCTCTTCGTCGCCGAGCGGAGCACCATGGGTTGCCGAAGTGCCCTGCTTGGTCGGGGCACCATAGCCAATAACCGTCTTGCAGGCGATTAGCGAAGGTCGTGGATCGGCTTCCGCCTCGCTGAGCGCCTTGCGGATATCGTCAAAATCATGGCCATCGCAGGAAACAACATGCCAGCCCGATGCGCGATAGCGCGCCGGAATATCTTCGCTGGTCGATAATTCCGTTCCACCATCGATAGTTATGCCGTTATCATCCCAAAGGACATTAAGCCTTCCGAGTCCAAGATGCCCGGCCAGGCCAACCGCTTCATGGTTGATCCCTTCCATCAGGCAGCCGTCACCGGCGATGACCCAGGTCTTGTGATCCACCAGATCATTGTCGAACACCGCGTTGAGATGGCGTTCCGCAATCGCCATGCCGACGGCGGTGGCAAAGCCCTGTCCCAGCGGGCCGGTCGTCGTTTCGACGCCTTCCAGCTTGAAATTTTCCGGATGGCCGGCACATGGCGAGCTGAGCTGGCGGAAATTCTTGATATCCTCGAGCGTGGGCCGCGCGTAGCCGGTCAGGTGGAGCAGCGAATAGATCAGCATCGAGCCATGGCCAGCGGATAGTACAAACCGGTCGCGATCCGCCCATTTCGGCGCCTGCGGGTCATATTTGAGAAAATCACTGAACAGCACGGTGGCGACATCCGCCATACCCATGGGCATACCGGGATGGCCGCTATTAGCCGCTTGCACCGCATCCATGGCGAGCGCTCTTATGGCGTTTGCCATGTTTTTTTCGGTAACGGTCATAGCTGGTATAATCCCCTGGATTGGCGCGTGTGTGAGTGCAGCGAGATGCTGCGAGTCGCTATTTTGCCTCTTCCTTTGATGATCCAACAGGGCGCCGTCAAGGACCGCTTTTCCCGATCTTGTGTTTACGGCAACGGAATAGATTGATAGCAAGGAAAGACAGAAACTTACCTGTTGGAAGCAAGCTTTGGAAAATGCTCATGGACAATGAACCCGTCATCCTCGCCATCGGGCGGATTGAACGCGCGTTAAGCCGGATAGAATCGGCGAAAAGCGCCTTGATCACGGAAATCGATCCGGCACTGGAAAAGCGTCATGAAACGCTGAAATCCGAAATGAGACAGGCGATCCGGACGATAGATGGTTTGATCGGGCGACAGGAAAACTGATATGGCACAAATGAAGCTGGAAATTGGCGGCCGGTCGTTTACCGTAACCTGTCAGGACGGAGAAGAAGACCATCTGTCAAAACTCGCCGACATGGTCGATGGAAAAGCCCGGGAATTCGGCGACACTGCCGGTTTGACCGAGAGCCGGATGCTGCTCTATTCCGCGCTGCAGCTGGCTGATGAACTGTATAATGCGCAGGCCGCCCCTGCCCCAGACGCGACAGCCGGCGACACCTCACCACCGGGCGCGCAGGATAAACAGATCGTCGCCGCGCTGGAGAAACTGGCCGATCGCACGGAACAACTGGCAAATAGCCTTGAGTAACGCCCCTATCGCGCCTAGATAAGTCCTGACGGGTACTGTCCGGCACGAGCC
>TARA_R110001599_G_scaffold62917_4_pt1 | contig 10196 bp, 24 predicted proteins | sample TARA_R110001599 | Tara Oceans TARA_R110001599 (sample SAMEA4398360) | marine metagenome | biome: Polar Biome; feature: [MES] marine water layer (ENVO:01000295) within the mesopelagic zone...; material: water (ENVO:00002006), including particulate matter (ENVO:01000060) such as...... | reverse complement strand
TATTTTGCGGAAGGAAAGAAAAAGGTTTGTTTCCAATGTGGCATCATGTATAGTAGTAGGCATAACCAAACACCAAAAAGGAGTGAGATGACAGAACCTACAAGAAAACAACAAATACAAATCGTCATGGAAGATTTTGATATATTACTAAAGAAATGGGGGAAATTTGATTCGGGAGTAGTATCAAAATTAGTTTTAGTAAAGATTTTTCACCTAATGATAAAAGCAGCTCCGAATGTCCAAGAAGTAATGGAAACATTTGCCTGCGCTTTCGAAGGTTCATTACTAGTGGAAGAGGAAGAGTAGATGACAATACGAGAGATTTTAGAATCAAACGATGTGGAAGTGTTAACCCAGATTCCTATGATGAAGATAAATGATTATCAGGGAGTAGGATTTGAAGGGGGATCTAAGCTTTTCGCATTAAAGTCCGACCTTTTGAGTTTACCAGAACAGATTTGGGATGAGATTAGATTGGTTAAAGAAGGGAAAGAGTAATGAAAACACCAGAGAAAGTATTTGATAGACTTCAAGTAGAAATTGAAGTTCGAATTTCAGTTTTTGAAGAATTAATAGACGGATACAAGCACGCCATAGCAATGTTAAAAGACCACCGAGATTTTAACGTGAAAAACAAGGGGAAGAAAAAAGATGATTGTTAAACATGTAAGAGAATGCAATTACCATCATTTTGAGAAAAACGTTCAACATGCTTTGAATAAAGTTTTGAACGAGAGCAATCTTTCTAGAAAGCTTATAGACATAAAATATAGTACAACGATCGATGGAGATTTTGAAACATATTACAGTGCATTACTAATCTTTGACTAAGGAGCAAGAAAAATGAGAGAAAACACTACAAATATATATATTTCCTTGGAAGATGAAATGCTAAAGCTGCTTACGCTAGTGGAGAATCCGAAAGAGATGTTTTCAGGTGAGTACATGGCTGAGAAGATTAGAAGGGCTTTAGAGAGAGAGCCAATAATCCTTCATCGTTCAATCGTTCACAGATATGAAATGAAGAAGGAAACGTATAAGAATCTATAATGCTATTTCTTCTGGGCTTTGGACTTCTTTTTCTGTTGAGGCATCATTTTTCTCCAATTAAAACTTCAGATGAGTTAGATTTAGAGTCTAACAGATCATTAATTTGGTTTGAGGGAACAATAGAGGGCTATACTCGGGTGTAGCTCTTTTTTTATTCCTTTTCCTCATAAATTGCCATGAAGTCAGTGTGAATAATATCATCATCATCTAACTTTTCAAATTCAATAGAAATCGTCATCAAATTAGGTTTTCCCTCGTCAGGATTTCTAAAAACTGCGAGAGCGTGAGCTATTTTCTGTAGGAAAGGTTTGGTATCTCTCGGATCGATAATTGTTTTTTTATTTTCACAAAATTTCGTAGATGCAGGACTAGGCAGCATGCTCATATATTGCCTTTTTCATTAAGTATCTCATGATTAGCGTGTTCATACTGGACTCTTTCAACAGCACATTCTAGTGCGTCCTCTAGTTCAAATTCCCATTGGATTACTTGCATGAAAGCCCCATCTCGAAAAACATTATATCCTACATTTGCATCAACAACAACGATACAAACATCTTTATAAGCCTCTTCCTCTTCGTTATATTCTTCCCATCCTAAAAAACGGGAGTATTTTACAAAGTTATGGTTTGATTGCATAAGGAACATTATTATCCTAAGTTGGGTAATGTTAGACCTATTTCATCAATAACATTTTTAAATTTCTCTAAGAAATCAGGCTCCTTGTATTTAAGAATTGCATATTGGGACCATTTCGGAATTTTAATTTGCAGGTGATCATGATGGCATTGAGAAGAAAATCCGAATTCTAAACTTAGACTATTAAGCCAATATCCATACTGGAAATTTTTATCAATAATATTCTGTTCTGCCTTATCCTTTTTTTCAGCATTTGCCTTACGGTCTATTTTAGGCTTCCAGAGCTTTTTAAATGCTGAGGTGAGCGTTGCTATGGGATCGTCTATTTGATTAGCTTGTGCGTACTCTAGATAGGCATGAACGCAATCTGAGAAAGATTGATCGCTTAGGTCTTTGTTTTCTTTGATAAAACTTAAGCGAACGAGATTTGTTAAGCTAGTTTTCTTCAGAATTTCATCTCTTAAAGAACCAACCAACTCTTTCAACTCCTTTTCCTGTTGGTCATTTTTTTCATTATCGGTAGGAGTTGGGTTTGTTTGTTCTTTATCCTTTTCTCTCTCCTTTGTTATATGTACCTCATTTTTAAGACAGGTGCTGTCTCGTTTTTGAGAATCCTGCTGTCTCATTTTTGAGACATCATCATTTTCTTTTTTAAATATGGTCTTTAAGTTACTAACCATAGAGCGCTTACGTCCATCAAAGCTAACGACCGTAATATAACCTAAGTCTTTGAGCTTCTTAAGCATCCTTTGAAGAGTAGGCCTTGAACATCCTATGAATTCCATTAAATAATCATCGGAAGCGTAACAGTGCTTTTCAGAACAATCGAGGGAATCGATCTCAGCAACTAAGCATTTTTCCTGTGCATTGAGTTCTCTGGTAAGCCATAAATCTTTAGGAATCCATATTCCTTTAAATCCTCTTTCCATTGTCATTATAGTTGCCCCTTATATTCTTGAATGTATCCAGCTTCAGAAAGCTCGAGTAGGATTTTATTGTCTTCAGGTGGGAAGTTAGGACTATAGCATCCGTCAGGGTCTGCAAATTCACACATAAAGCAATACATGCCCTTAGCACCGAAGGATAATTGTATATCGGCAACAACGTGCGCGGAAAGTGGAGTAGATAATTTATATTTCATTGAAATTTCTCCTAAGTATAAACTGTTTATTTTGTTTAACTTATGAGAAGAAATCTTGATTTCTATTGAGAAAACTCGTAGACTATTGCCCTAATTTGTTTTATATCTTATAAGTAAGATACAAGGACTGTAATTCTATGAGATTCTTCCTCATAAGTTGCGGTTTTTATAATGCTTGTTGGGGAGTTGCTTTCCTCGCAAGTTAAGTTCTGAGGGGGAAGCAACCCCCTCAGTCTTTTTTTAAGATAGTCTTCTTAAAGGTTAAAGGTCAAGAACCCATCTTTTTTATTCTTACAACAAATCCCTGCTCGTTTACAGCAAGACTTTCGATATGTTTATCAATAGAAAACTGGACGTAGCATTCTAGGTGGCCCCATTCATTTTCTTCTCCATCATAATCACGCATAGCGGAATTTTCTATGGCTTCTTTTTCTTCTTGGAACTTTGGACCATCAGTAGAACATTTCATGCAACCAACCAGAAAATGTAGATCATGACTGCATTGATAAACAAAAGCCTCGGTATCCCCACAAAATGGACAGCATTTAAGTTCAGTCATTGTTCTTTTTCCTCATTAGTAGCCTCAATAAAGTAAATTTTCTGGTTCTCTTATTAATAGAGACTCAAGCTCTTCCACTTCCATTATATCGAATTCTGAAGAGAGGACTTTCCATAAAGGGTTTTCCAATTCTGCGTTTTTCTTTTTGTAGTTAAATATTTCAATCGCTTCGTCCTCGCTAGAGGCATAGATGAAATAGACTTTCTGTATCTCTTCTGTGTAGGCACATCTAAATTTCATTCTTTCTCCTCTGGCAGTTGTGGTAACGCCATGAAAAATAAAACATCTTTTAAAGTCAGAGTGACCTCATATTTTTCAGGCTCTCCATAATCATCAAATACTTCTTCCATCATCATTTTCCATTCTATATCACCAGGATTTCTAAACTGACAACAATGGGCCCAATAAGCCACGCAAATAGTTTTATTCTTTCTATATACGAGAAAATCTTTCAACTCTGTCTTATCTGTTAGTTCCATTTCAGAAACAGGTATCCATTCGGGAAAACAATGCATTAATTGCTTTATCATTAGTGGAGGTGATTTTACAGCCCAAGGTTGCTTTGCAAGAGCTGGGTTACTGAAGTTATTTTCACCTAAAAGACTGTTCATCTCTCCCCCTCCCTCAATGCGTATAGCTCTTCCGGTTGTATTTCCTTTTGGCTTGCTTCGTATATTCTTAAGGCGATATCTCTTGAAGGAAATCGTACCCCATTAATATATCTGTTTAGTGATGAACGATTTATCCCTATTTCATTTGCGAAAGCAGGGGCAGAAATTTCATGCTTATCGAGATACTGTTTAATTATGTGTGTCATTTGTTTCCTTTTAGGGAGAAGATTAAGTTTTTTTCTTATCCCCGTTCTTTTTCCTTGCATGTTTCCATAATGGAAGCATATAATGCAAGCAAAACAACAGGAAATCGAAATGATTGAAGAGATAAGACCAAATTATACACGTATTTCAACCATATTGGAACCATATAATGACTATGATTCCATTCCAGAGGAAATATTAGGGATTGCTGCCGAACGTGGAACAAGAATTCACGGACTCTGCGAGCTTTACGCAAGAGAGGGTATATATATGCCATCTGAATACGATGGATTCACTGGAGCGTTTAAAAAGTGGTTTGATAGGGAGGTTGAAACGGTCCTTGAAACCGAATGCCGTTTATATTGTGAAACATACGAAATAACCGGTCAATTCGACCTTCTTGTGAGACTCAAAACAAAGCAATTATTTGTTGTGGATATCAAGACTTGTGTAGCGAAACATAAAAGTTGGCCTCTTCAAGTAGCCGCTTACTCCTATTTATACGCTCAAAAAACCGGTAAAAATCATACATTTTATGAAAGGGCTGTCGTCCACCTAAAGAAAGACGGGAGGTATGGATTTTACGAATACCCCAGGAGAGAGACTGATTTGGATTTGTTCATGTCAGCCCTGAAGCTACACCGATACTTTAAGAAAGGATAGACCATGGCTATACAAGAACGATTAGAGGATATGCTTCGTAAGGATTTTGATTGGACGGAAGATAACATCAAAGAATTTCGTGCAAAACAAGAAGAAAGCTATGACGACATTTTCAAAAAAATACAGCAACACGCAGTGCAAGAGATAAAAGATGAACTATCTAATATAAACATGGAAGTAACATTAGCGATAAATAGATTCAGAAAAAATAAAGACATCCACTTTGCATTGGAAAACTTAGCTAACTTAAGCAAAAATCTTAAGCTTTTATGGATGAAAATAGATGAGGAGCATTTCCATGCTTGACTGCCACCTAGAAGAAGACGATCCGATTCCTGAGTTTAGGGATTGTGACCAATGCAAGAATTTATACGATGTCGAAGATGGTTTTATTTCTTTGAAAGGACTTGATTCGGAGTGTTGCAGTGAGAGCTGTGCCGAATCATTTGATGAGGAGTTCGAAGATGACTGATTATAAAGCTGTGTTTCCTAAGACAGATGCAGAAATAATTATTGAGAAGATTGAGTGGATAAGTGTTAAGGATAGGATGCCTAATTTAAGGGAACATGTCTTAGTAAATATCAAACATGTTCATTTGACCAAGTGTGTCGTCGTCAACTACTCTCGCCTAAAGGCGAAAGCTTGTAACTAGGAGAATTATAGACCGTTGCACGAAGCGAGATCAAACACCTATTACCTTAGCCATAACTCAGGGTTTTTGCTCTGTTCCCTGTGGCTGTTCCGCATGTTGACATCAGCGTGGGTACGCCTACCCTTCTTAAGGGACTACGGTACGAGAGACAGAATCGCATCCCTTGTTACACGACTATCTTGTTACCAAGATATAGCAGACTCTCGCAAAGCAACGTATATAGTACTAAAACTAAGGAATTAAAGCAACCGAGGAGCGAGGTTTCCTCCCTAACCTGAAGGTCAAGGTATCCACCTCGTCAAAAAGATGAAGAGGTCTTATATGAGAATCATTAAAGACAAAGAAGCCATGGAAGCCGTAAGGATTCTGATAGAAAAGGGCTACGATATCAGCGATATCACAGATCTGTATACCTCGGTATTGGTCGAAAAAGAATATTACCGAGGATTTAAGGAGAAAGTTGAAGAAAGTAAGAGATGCAAAGGTTGATGCAACTTAAGTCATTAAGCACTACATAGTTAATCAATACTGTGTTATAATAAAACGATAAAACAACTAAAAAAAGGCGGAAAAGAGTGTCTGAACGAGAAACAATAAATTGGAACTGTCTAGAGGAAGAAGTTGAAGAAAAGGCTTTGGCAGTTTCAAGCACTAAACTAGATCAAGGCGTAGTTTTAGGTGGTCTAAGTCAACCCCCTGTAATCATTGATGACTTCATAGAAAGGCCAACGCTTATTCTTGGAGATCCATCGGGAGCCGTGATGATGACAGGGGTGCAAGCTATCACCGAACCTGTAGAGCATGTAAACCCGCTTGACATTGAACAAGCTTCAAAACTCCTTCCCTGGGAACAAATAGAAGCCTTCAAGGAACAAACCAAAGACTTTGAGGTTGTTACCTTCCTGGAATGCGAAACAGCAATGAGCATGGGGATGCAAAGTCGTAAGCTTTACAAAGCCGTAGACAAGAAACGGAAAGAGATTACAGCCCCTAACACTTTATTCAACAAATCAGTTAAGAAAATTGCTGATGCTTTCATAGATGAACTTAAGGCTATTGAAGGCTCCATGCTAGGACAAGTCAATAAATTCAACAAAGAAAGAGAAGAGAAGTCCAAAGAAATCGGGATAGAACTCCAAAAAGTTGAAAAAACTGATGACGGTACAAGCTACGATCAAGAGTACTGGGAGTTTAAAGTTTTGGAAAGACTAGAAGTTCCATTGGAGTACTTAAAACTCGATGACAAGAAGATAAAAGATGCAATTTCAGATGGCATTCGAAACATTCCAGGGCTTTGCATTCACAAAGTTCAAAAAAGACGATTTAGAATTACATAAAAAAGGCAAGAAAAATGACCGCAACATTAGAATCAACAGAAATTCTGGACCACACTTCAGAATTAGTGAAAGTAGAAGAGAAACAAGTAATTTATCACCCTATGGATACTAATACCTGGTTACCTGTTGGGGAAGAGGCTCAAATGATAAGCCAATGGGCCTCAATGGTCGCTGGCTCACCTTACTACCAGAAAGAAGGTGGTAAAGCCGGTATCATTTCAAAATGGCTTGCAGCTAGAGAATTGGGAATACCTCCAATGGTTGCTCTCAATGGAGGGTTACATTATGTCCAAGGACAAATTACAATTTCAAGCACTGTTATGAATGGCTTGATTAGAAAAAGAGGCCATAGCATTCAAAAGATACAGCACAATGATGAAATATGTGAGTTAAAGGGAGAACGCAAGGATAATAAAGATACAGCACATTCAATATTTACAATTCAACAAGCTAAAAAAGCTCAACTTATTAAACCAAATTCTCCCTGGGAAAAATACCCTGCAAGAATGCTATTCAATCGCGCTCTTTCTAATCTTGCTAAAGACCTTTTTCCTGACTGTATAGGAAGTGCTTACGTAGAAGGAGAATTGGATACTGTCGAAATGGTTGCTACAGAAATCACCCCCCCCGAACTTTCAAAGGAAAAAGCTCTTTTCATCAAAAAATACGACCTTTTAGACGAAGATAGTGAAATGTCACAATTTATAAAGCGTATTAGTGATACTCTTGATCAATCTGTATCAGTAGTCATAGAAGATGCTGCTAAAAATGAAGAGACATTCTTAAAAAGCTTTAATGATTATAAGGCTAAACGTGATAAAAAAATCTCCCAAGATTGAATTAACGCGCTCCAACGAGAAATCCGTTCCACCTGTAAGGAATTACAATAGGGAATGGATTTCTTTTCCTGATATAAAACCCGAACCCTACGACCTAGTGAATGTTAGGTATGAGAATTACACCACTCAAATTCTGTGGTGGACTGGGTATATATGGGATGGGTCGGAGGATAAGAAAAAGATGAAAATTATAGCCTGGAAGAGGAAATAATGAAGTGGATCACCTTTGCACTAAACGATGAATATGAAATTGTACCGAAAAAGGTATTTCTCAATTTGGAAAGGGTTAACGGTTTCCAACTGATTAATAATAAACTCCATCTTTACGAAGGTGATGAAACATGGATAAAAACCATTGATCTTGATCAGAAAGAATTGGACAAATTTATGGAATTGCTTATTGATTTTCTAAATCCTGGATATGCTGGAGTATTTCATGTTGATGTTTGTGTAGAACATATCAAAAAGCCTAAAGGGGATTAAATTTAAAATGGTACAGTTTAGAAATGCATTTGAAGAGATCGAACTTCTTGAAAAACGTGTAGATTATTTAGAGATAGAAAGTCAAAAGGAAATTCGGGTGATTTTGGACGAGTTAAGGAAAGAAAATGCAAAATCTAATATCTTAATAGTGCAAATTCAAGGATGTTTAAACGCCTTAACTGAATCAATAAGAGATCTTTACAAGAGAGAGGAAGATAATGGATGAGCCTTTACCTTTCCCTGAAAGACTACCAAAAAATCCCCTCACAGCATTCTTAAGAAAATCTAAGCCAAAAAACCCTAAAGAGATTGAAAATGATGCTAAAAGAATGGACAAAGAAGCAGAATTAAAGAGGTTTAACGATATTTTCAATCGCAAATAAGAAAAAACAGCTCTCCAGAAAGACATAACTGAAGAACTGCTCGGAGCATACTGGCAACAATGAGAAATTCCTAATTTAAATACACTATTATTTTTCAGGTGAATTTGGAGTCAGGTCCAAATCTATACCTACATGTTTTTCTAAAATGTTTTCTGCCACTTCCTCTATCGCATTATCATCCCCTAGCCAGAATGAAGATAAGTATCCAACCACGACAACAACAATAAGAACAGTAAACACCACACTACCGCCATCATATAACTTCATAAGTTTATCCTTCATAACATATCTACACCGACAAATATGGAGCGGCTTGGGGGAAAATTATACCAATTGTCTCATCATCAAAGTTCTTGGCGCGCAACTTTTCAATGCTTTCTTTTGTCCCTGTCTCTTTCAGTAGCCGAGCTTCTTCATATTCTTTCTTTTCCTTATCAAAATGCTCACAAGCTGTGCGATACTGATATTGTGGGTCTTCTTTCAGCGCAAATATTTTGGCATCGCAATGAGATTCGGGCCACTCACACTCACACCCATCCGACAAAGCCTGATCAATATTTTCTACACAGAGAAGAGAGGGATCGCATTTTATGTTGGTACATTCTATTACAAAAGCTGAACGTCGAAGTCGCTTTTTTTCCTCCCAAATGCTTTTAGGATCTCTGCTATATACAGAAGATAATTTGCCGCCCTCTTCCGTAGTTCTTAATCCTTTTTTCCAACGAGCACAGTTTTTCCAGACGCGCTGCGCCCATTCATCTTTTGTTTCGCAGTGCTTGCCAAGGTAATAATCAATAAAGATCTCTTCAGCGTCGCTATATTCTAGTTCTGTATTTTCGATTTTCATAAGAATTCCTTATCCTAACATCCATCCGCAAAAAAATGAATTAGATCCATGGTCAATAGTTTTTGTCGCCCCCGAAACAATTGTGTGAATCGTAGCTGTATCCGCTGCATCCATGTCACAATTATAACCAAAGGGTTCACCAAAAGTGACACCTCCATTACCTGCCGCAAAGATATTGGCTCTGCTAATTCCATAATTTCTGTTAGAGGTCGTTATAAAATCATTACTCACATGACCGCTTAAAATGCCACCGGGCCTAAGATACCCAGAAAGATTCCATAAAGAGGTAATGGGAGTAGTAAGGGTAGACGTGCCATCAAAATCTGCATTCTTATCTATAATCTCAGTCCCAAAGGTCATTGTATAATCGGTAGCATCTCCAGTAATATTTTCCTGCGTTCCTGCAAAAGCCAAGAAAGAGGGCTGTAGTGTATATGTAGCTGCTCCAATAGAGTTTAGTGTCATTACTGCAGTAGCACCAAAACCAATCACTGCTCCATTAAGATTTATACTATCTACAGTTAGATCACCCGTGATTATCGCTACACCACCGTCAACGCTAAAATTCGTATCATCGATTAGCGTCAGTTGACCTGCTGTAGCACCTATTGTGAAAGACGCTGCCGCTGTATCTCTAATCGTACTTCCGTCAACCGTAATACTTTCATTCAAAGTTAAGACTTGTCCAGAAGTTGCGTTGATTTGGAGCGTTGCCGCTGCGGTTCCCTGGATGACTCCTCCGTTTAAAGTGATATCATCTACTGCAAGGGAACCTGTGATTATCGCT
>TARA_R110001599_G_scaffold117963_1_pt1 | contig 10197 bp, 7 predicted proteins | sample TARA_R110001599 | Tara Oceans TARA_R110001599 (sample SAMEA4398360) | marine metagenome | biome: Polar Biome; feature: [MES] marine water layer (ENVO:01000295) within the mesopelagic zone...; material: water (ENVO:00002006), including particulate matter (ENVO:01000060) such as...... | reverse complement strand
CATTTGCGGCAACAGAAAAAACTGCGAGGCCTACACCAAATGCCACCATAGAAGTACTTAAAATTGTTTTTTTTAACATAAAAATCCTATGTGTGTTTTGTGAGTTACAGAAAGCTCATCAGCCATTACGTTATAGGCCTTATACAGATTTAATTACTGCAGCAAGCGATCTGTTTCGTTTTTTATCGTTTAACGTCTGTTAGACACTCACATTTCACGCCATTTTTTATTTTTTATATTATTCAATTACTTATGTGAAAATTTTTTTTTAGAGTTCTCTATGAATGTAATTAACTCTGCTCAATTGCAGATCTTTCATTCTTGCTTTATTAGAATTATCCAAGATTTGTTAATTGCCTGTTGACGTAAAAAAGAGTTGCTAAACATCACTAAAGGCACGATAAAAAACTATGTCGCTCATATAGAGTCAAAACGTAGAGATGAGTGTGCCATCCAGGCTAGAAGACTAAGGTTAGTACCTAGGAATAGCATGCAGTAGCGTACTAGTCGTCGTGGGAACGAGCAGAACAAAACGCTTCCATAAGTTGTGAAAATTGCAAAGAACTGGACTGCTTTTACATGAAAGCGACTCGAATTAACTCCAATAAAAATCTGTAACAACATGTATTTAAAATACTTTATTACTTGCCACAAAAAATGATTTTCAGCCTATGACTAATAACTTCCCACACAAGGGAAACATCATTAAATGGAAATACTAAATGAAAAATTTTACATTAGCGTCAGTCATAGCCGTGTTATTCGCAGCCCCGTATTTGCAATTTCTCAAGGAGAAATGGACAAAATTAGCAGCACGTTTGAAAGTCTTGATAATGATCGTGATGGCTTTATTTCAAAAGAAGAAGCCGACGATGACGATATCTGGGAGCATTTTGCTAAGATCGATGGTGATAAAGACAATGAAATCAGTCGACTAGAGTTTGATACTTACATGGGAATGTATGTAGGTGAAGTGGCCGAGGATAGGGTTGTAGCCGAATCAACGAAATCCGCCACTATGAAAAAAACGCCTCCATTCACAAGCTCCTTTTCCGAATTAGATGAAGATGAAAACGGCTTTATTTCGATCGACGAAGCCGACGGCGACAAAATCGACAAACATTTTGGTTATATTGATAGCGATAAGGATAGTCGTATTAGCGAAAGCGAATTTCGCAAGCTATCAAAGCAATTCTCACGCAGACATGGGTGGAAAAAAAGAGAAGTAATCTGTCGAAATTTATTATTTTTCAGCCAACCTCGCGCCATCGTCGCGAGGCTTTTTTATTAATTAAGTTAAGACGATAAACAAAGATGACAAATTTTTTCACGTTGAGGTCGTAAAAATTATTCACAACCGAAAAAAATAAATTCAGACATTTAATTTAATGTCGCTAATAACGGCCCCCACAGCTTAAATTTGGTAATTAATACACGCTGTCATTCCAATATTGTCAAAAAAAATCCACCAAACGTTAATAAAAAGTTAATAAATGTATTCTATTTTAAGTCTGCCTGTGGTAAAAATTATTTGAGTTTTCACTCTGATAGCAAAGTGAAAATTCAAAGTTTTCAATGCTATACATTATGAAATAATGGAGATCTCAATGGATACATCTGAATTATTAACTGTAATTGATAACGAATCCCGTCCGAGCAAAACAAAAACAACAAAAAGAAAGTGGAGAGAAATCGAAACCATTCATGATCGCTACAAATTGCGACAAGAGTTACGCGAATTGGGCATGACCCAAACCGACGAATTAGAAATGTTTTAACCGTCTATGAAAAAACCGCTGAGACTAACGTCCCAGCGGTTTTTTTAGTTTTACATATTACCCTTGCACACCCGAGAAATTAACCCAGCTTGTCTGTGGCAATCTTATAGCGTGGATCTTCGTTCAGATTCATTTCCACGTAGTCTTGAGCTTTACTCATTAGCGCACGGCATTCAGCAGAGATATGCCTGATATGCAGCTTTTTACCTTGCTGCTGATACTTATCTGCTAACGAATCAATTGCATCGATACCCGATGAATCCCATACCCGAGAGTCATTAAAATCTATTACTACGTCTTGAGGATCATTTTGCGGGTCAAACAAATCTTTAAAATAACTCACTGAGCCAAAAAACAACGGTCCCTGAAGCTCGTAGACTTTCCAACCATCATCATCTGTATGGGTTTTCGCCGAAATATGCTTAGCGTGTTTCCAAGCAAAGACTAATGCGGATACGATAACCCCCACCACAACAGCGATGGCCAAGTCGGCTATTACGGTAACTGCGGTGACAAGGAAGAGCACAAAGGCGTCTTCTTTATTCACGCCGCGAATGATGCGAAACGAAGCCCACTCAAAAGTACCGATAACCACGATAAACATAACGCCTACCAATGCGGCTAATGGGATCATTTCAATCAAAGGTGCCGCAAACAAGATAAAGCCAAGCAAGACTAGCGCTGCGGTGATCCCTGATAAACGACCACGGCCACCTGAATTAATGTTAATCATGCTTTGGCCAATCATGGCACAACCGCCCATTCCACCAAAAACACCATTAACTGTATTTGCCACACCTTGGCCAACACACTCGCGATTACCACTTCCCCGGGTATCGGTCATTTCGTCGATTAATGACAGCGTCAACAACGATTCAATCAATCCAACTAGCGCTAAAATAATTGACGTCGGTAGAATGATATACAAAGTTTCTAAGCTAAAGGGCACGATAGGGAAAGCAAACGTGGGTAATTCCCCCGCTAGGGTTGCACTTGCTTTTTGGTCCGCAGGCAACATGTCTCTGACAAAGTCGATAACCGTGCGCGCTTCTAAATCTAACCCGTGTACTAATAAGGTCACGGTTACGATAGCAACCAATGAAGCAGGCACCGCTTTGGTTAATTTAGGTAACAAGAAAATAATCGCCATAGTCAGGCCGACCAAACTAAGCATGTAGTACATTGCACTACCTTGCATCCATACTTGCTCACCTAAGCCATTCATTATCTTAAATTGACCCAACTGGGCTAAGAAGATCACAATCGCTAAGCCGTTCACAAATCCAAGCATCACAGGATATGGCACCAAGCGTATAAATTTACCGAGCTTAAATACCCCAGCAAGTATTTGCAGCACACCTGCTAAGAGGACAGCGGCAAATAAATATTGCACACCATGCTGGGCAACTAATGCCACCATCACCACAGCCATTGCACCTGTGGCGCCAGATATCATCCCTGGACGGCCGCCAATGGCTGAGGTAATTAACCCCATCATGAAGGCAGCATATAAGCCAACCATAGGTTCAACACCTGCTACAAAAGCAAAGGCTACCGCTTCGGGTACCAAGGCTAACGCAACCGTGATGCCAGAAAGCACATCGTTTTTGACATTACTGTCACGATTGCCTGTTAGATCAATCATTCAATTTCCTCAATTTTCACAGAACACTATTAATATGCGGTTATTTTACCAGCAAAATGCAACAAGGTGTTTTAACAGTTTGTTAAACCGTGATTTTTTCGTGCCATTTTGGCTTATTGGTGATCATTGGGCATAAAAAAAGCCGGAAAACCGGCTTTTTTATAATAAAATTGTATTTACGCAATGATATCAAGTAGCTCAACATCAAAGACTAGCGTACTGAAAGGCGCTATTGCACCGCCAGCACCTTGCTCGCCATAGGCCAAGTCGTGTGGAACGAATAAACGTAATTTAGCACCCACTTGCATAAGCTGAAGCGCTTCGGTCCAACCTTTGATCACGCCACCGACTGGAAATTCAGCTGGCTCACCACGATCGTAAGAACTATCGAATACAGTTCCGTCTAACAATGTACCGTGGTAATGCACACGAACAGTCGATGCAGCCGTTGGTGTATCGCCATTACCCGCGTTGACCACTTCGTACTGCAAGCCACTCTCAGTCACTGTCACGTCATCACGCTTAGCATTTTCAGCTAAAAACGCAATACCCGCTTCCTGTGCTTCAGCGAACTGCTCGTTCTTGGCCGCTTGCATACGCTGATGGATTTCATTGAATGCTTCACGTAGTACGTCGTTTGTTACTTGTGCAGGTTGCAAGTTAAATGCATCAGCTAGGCCTTCTTGTACGGCAGAGATGTCTAAACCGTCAAAAGGATTGGCGCGCAATTGCTCACCCATTTGAAGACCAATACCGTAGCTTGCTTGAAGCTCAACACTTGTAAATTTATCTGTCACAATGACTCCTAAAATTTGAAAAAGGGCATGAAACCACACCGCTTCGCAGAAAAATGGCCGATATGGTATCACAAAGCATTCGTCGATTTAAAAAAGCATCCATACCTGTTCATTCAGTAACCAATACTGAAAACTTTCAGGTTCAAAAACACCTATCCCTGATGCCAACTTTAAGGTAAAAGTATGCATCTTTTTAATAAGCTTAAATGTCACGTTTTTAGACAAACCATCACTTTAACAGTATGGTAACGGGCTGTTTTTAGCATTATTCTTTAATCTTCTATTATTCCAGCGGAGGCACCAGTGCCAAAAATTCTAGACTCACAACTCAAAGAAACCGTACGTAGCTTAGGTTCAACGTTAGGTGACATGATCCGAGCCCAATTAGGCGATGAGTGGCTGCAACGAATAGAAACCATAAGATTAGACGGACGCCAATCTTATCAAGGTGACAGCGACTGCTCTGACAAACTTAAAACATTGTTTAGCGAACTCGAAGACGAGCAGCTATTGGTCGTGGGACGTGCATTCTCGCAGTTTTTGAACTTGGCGAATATCGCCGAACAAGAGTTTAACAGCGCTAATCATGATCAAGATTCCATTCAAGAATTGTTCAATCATTTGGACAAAGACAATGTATCAGCGGAAACCTTTGAGAAAGCGGTAAACCAACTCAGTATCGAATTGGTGTTAACGGCGCATCCTACTGAGGTGACTCGCCGTACGTTGATCCATAAACACAGCGAATTAGCCCAGTGTTTACGTCAAATACATCAAACCAGTTTGTCAGATATTGAACGCGACAAGATCCGCACTCGTATTGCTGATTTGGTTGCTCAAGCCTGGCACACCGAAGAAATTCGTACCGTGCGCCCTACCCCTGTAGATGAGGCACGTTGGGGATTTTCTGTAGTAGAGAATTCATTATGGGAAGCTGTACCTGATTTCATACGTGAACTAAGTGCAAAATTCGAAGCAAAATATGACCTTGCTCTGCCGCTAGATGCAGCTCCGGTCAAAATAAGCTCGTGGATGGGTGGAGACCGAGACGGTAACCCATTCGTGACATCCAAAGTGACGCAACAAGTATTGTTGTTGGCCCGTAAGCGCGCAGCTAAGCTTTTCGCGCAAGATGTTGATATGTTGCAAGTTGAGCTATCAATGAGCGATTGTGACGACACTATTCGCGCGCAAGTTGGCGATGAACTTGAACCCTACCGTGCTCTATTACGCCCACTATTAACAACCTTAACGAATACCAAAAACGGTATCGCTGAGTTTTTAAACGGTGAGTCAGTTGACGGCAGCAAATGGATTGCCAGCAAAGAAGAACTGCTTACGCCATTGATGTTGTGCTACAACTCGTTGCAAGCATGCGGTATGAACGTGATTGCCGATGGCCGTTTGTTAGATACCATTCGCCGCGTACATTGTTTTGGTGTTCATCTGCTTAAATTGGATATTCGTCAGGATTCTGAACGTCACGCAGACGTGTTCAGCGAGCTAACCCGTCATTTAGGTATGGGTGATTACGCCAACTGGAGTGAAGAAGACAAGCAAGCGTTTTTATTGAAAGAACTGAGCTCGAAGCGCCCATTGTTCCCAACTAAATGGCAGCCTTCTGCGGATGTTCAAGAAGTCATAGATACCTGTAAAGTGGTCGCCAAGCACAGCGAAGAAGGCTTTGGTATTTACATTATATCCATGGCGAGCTTGCCTTCAGACGTACTTAGTGTGCACCTTTTATTGCGTGAATTTGGCGTGACATGGCCAATGCCTGTTGCCCCTCTGTTTGAAACACTTGATGATTTGAATGCGGCTTCCGGTGTTATCGACGCCTTAATGAACATCGACTGGTATCGTGGTTATATTCAAGGTCATCAGTACGTCATGATCGGTTATTCTGATTCAGCCAAAGATGCCGGCGCTATGGCTGCAGGTTGGGCACAATACGAATCTCAGGAAGCGCTTGTTGCTGTTGCTGAGAAATTCGGCGTTGAATTAACCTTGTTCCACGGCCGTGGTGGCACAATTGGTCGTGGTGGATTACCTGCACATGCAGCTATTCTATCTCAGCCTCCAGGTTCGTTAAGCGGTGGCTTCCGTGTTACCGAGCAAGGCGAAACCATTCGTTATAAGTTTGGTATGCCGCAATTGGCTCAGCGTAGCCTGTCGTTGTACGCCAGCGCCATATTGGAAGCATTAATTTCGCCGCCGCCTGCACCAAAACAGGAATGGCGTGATTTAATCACCGAAGTTGCAGCAAATGCACGTGATAACTACCGTAATACGGTACGTCACGATGAGAACTTCGTGCCTTATTTCCGGGTTGCCACGCCTGAGCAAGAGCTTGGTAAATTGCCACTAGGTAGTCGCCCAGCAAAACGTAAACCCAGTGGTGGCATAGAAAGTTTACGTGCCATTCCATGGATCTTCGCATGGGCGCAAACACGTTTAGTCTTGCCATCTTGGTTAGGTGCCATGAAGTCTGTGCAAACAGCAATTGATGCCGGAAAACGTCCGCTTATCGATGACATGCTGCAAAACTGGCCATTCTTCCACTCACGTTTTTCAATGTTAGACATGGTGTTTGGTAAAGCCGATCCTCGTATCAGTGCTGAATATGACAAACGCTTGGTGCCTGAAGAGTTGCGTCATTTAGGCGATGCACTGCGGGATGAACTTAACATGAGTATGAGCCTGTTGTTGGATGTACTTCAACAAAAAGAAGTCATGGAATCAGACCCCAAAGGCAATGAGTCGATGAACATTCGTGCCGGTTACTTGCAGCCACTACACTTCTTACAAATAGAATTGTTAGAACGTATTCGTGCCAAAGGTGACGAAGCCGACCCAACCCTAGAGCGCGCCATGATGGTCACCATTGCCGGTATCGCCGTAGGTATGAGGAATACAGGGTAGTACGCTACGGGGTAATACCTTAGCAAGCCTCAATACCTGCAGATTAAATTCTTATTTAACTGCAGGTCATACACATCACTCCAATATTAGCTGTCTCGGATAATCCTCCGAGACAGCTTTATCCATTTAGGTATAATCATTTATTATTCCCCCCTTCACGCGACACAACTAATTTAGCTTATGGCTATTATCCCGCCCTATTTAATACCAATGACACCTGTGACTTTCGAACAAGAAATAAAACGCAGCCGCTTTATTACACAACTGGTGCATACACCCGGTATTGCAAGTGCGAAAGCGTTCATTCAGCACGTCAAAGACAAGCACTCAGGAGCTCGTCATCACTGCTGGGGATTCGTTGCTGGTGCGCCCAGTGATCCAATGCAGTTGGGGTTCAGTGACGATGGTGAGCCAAACGGTACCGCGGGAAAACCGATACTCGCTCAGTTGCAAGGTAGTAAAATAGGAGAAATCACCGCCGTGGTCACCCGCTATTCCGGTGGGATAAAATTAGGGACGGGCGGCTTAGTCAGAGCATACGGAGGCGGGGTAAAACACGCTCTAGCGCTACTCACAACGAAAGAACGTGTAGCTAAGCAAACTATTGCGATTGATTACGAGTACGCGTTACAGGGCTTTATAGACAGCCTAATCAGGGAATTTTCACTCATCGTAGAATCATCTGAGTTTGCCGTTAACGTTTCCTTGATTGTGACGGTAGACGCAAAGGACGCCGCCGAGCTTATTCAGAAGACAGAACTTGTTGTTGACGGACAACTTTCTATCAAGCGCATTATCCACGTCTAATACGACAAATGCTTTTGCCCAAGTCCCGAGTTCAACCTAGGGGTACCACGTTTATGAATGGCTTTTTTGAAACTGATGCGTGAGCGCGTCGAGTTCCAGTGCCAGTGCATTTAAGCCTCCCGACTCGTCTGCCATTTGAGCTATCTTCAACATATTAGCCTGGGAGCTTTGCCTAATATCCTGCATGTTTCGATTGATCAACTCTATGCTCACCGACTGTTCTTCGGTAGCTGCTGCCACCGAGCGGTTAGCTTGGGTGATCTCGTCAAAATGCGCACTGTTCGCTTCGAGCACGTGGTGAGCCGTCCCGATGGAGTTGGCAGTTACTTGAGACTGGTCAATTATCGAGGTTATTTCGTTGGTAGCAGAGGCAGATGTTGCCTTTAATTCCTGCATGATCGCTTGAACTTTATGGGTTGAGTCCGCGGTGCGCTTAGCTAGCGTGCGCACTTCATCGGCCACCACAGCAAAACCTCGCCCATGCTCCCCAGCACGAGCGGCCTCAATTGCGGCATTTAACGCCAGCAAGTTGGTTTGATCAGAAATCGCCTGTATGGTCTCAAGTACTTTTGCGATGGTATCAGTGTTATTACTCAGTGACTGAATAACCTGAGCCACGTCGTTAATTTTACTCACCAGACGATTGATGTCCTGTTGAGTGTCAGTGATAACTTGCGAAATTTGACCTGCATCACTATTGATCTGAACTGCGACAACGGTAGCTGATTCCGCACTTCTGGCGACTTCGTTAACAGCACTGCTCACCTGACTTAATGTCAATGAGATATCTTGGGTATGTTGGTCGCTTTGTTCAGCACTTTCTAAGGTCATGTTGGCCTTATCTTGAAGTGAGCGGGCAACATCTTTTAACGCAGTGCTATTTTGCATCACTTGGGAAAACATCGTGTCCAATTGACCGACAAACAGATTGTAGCCTTTCGCTACATCGGCAATCTCTTTTTGGCCCAGCTCTGACAACCGATAAGTTAAGTCTGCATTACCTTTACCCAGGCGCATAAATACATCAGCCAATTGATTAATGGGCAGGGTAATACTACTGGCAACAAACCAAGCAGCGATACACGCGACTAACGCCACCAACAGTGACCAGAAGGTTATATGCCAAATTGCATTGTCTAATGAGGCGAATATTTCATCGTAAGGGACTTGGGCTACGACAAACCAATTCATACTAGGAATAAAACTTGAAGCGACGATCATATCGCTGCCGTTATTGTCAATAAACGCGAGATTAAACGCGTCTTTTTTGAGCAGTCCGGTTACCTGTGCACCACTGTATAGGCTTTGCAGACTTGCTTTGCTAATCAACTCGCTGTCAGTGTGTAATTGAACTTGCCCAGCGGCGTCAACTAAATAGACCAAACCCGATTGCTCTAGCTTAAAACTGGTTAATAAATCGACCACATCTTTGAACGATGTTGCAGTACCGGATAGTCCGCGGCCATTTGGTTGCTGGTAGTTAACAAAAAGATCTGTCTTACCTGTATTAGGATCGCGATATACGCTCACCATATTAGCCTGCTTACTGGCGGTATAGTTAAAAAACCATCCATCGGCTGCATTGTTTTGTAACGTGCGTAAAAAACCATCTTGGTTCCAATAACGCGCACTCTGTTTGTCGGCAAAGGATGCCGCGCTCAAGCCATGCTGCTTAACAGTATTCTTAAGTAAACGAGTGAGGGTTGCGGCGCCGGCTTCGGACTGCCCTTGGGCGTTCCACTCTAATATAAAAGGATCAGTGGCAATCTGAGTAGCGATCATCTGCATTGCGCTGATCTTGCTATCAATTTGATTGGCAATGCGTTTAATAATATTTGGCAGTTCAGTGCTCAGTACCCGACTTTCAACACTGGCTCGTGCTGTCATCATACTGATCCCACCCACGAGGGCAGAAGTAAACAATACAAATACGGTTAGAGTGAGGATGATTTTTTGTTTAATCGATAGCTGCTTCATAAGGCGTCTTTTTGATTATTCCAATAGGGTGTAACGCTTTTTAGGATATCGGCAAGAATACGAGTTGCATGATTAGAATCCATATAAATCTTATAATACAGATCGTTTTCTTCGGTCACCAAAAACATGAGAAAATAACTGGTTTTGTGCGCCCCAGCTCTCAGTAGAAGCCAGTACCAACGTGCTATTGTAAATCTAAAGCCATTTTACCTTTCTACAGACATAAAAAAGGCCACCTAAGTGACCTTAATTAACATGCTTAATCTAAACG
>TARA_R110001599_G_scaffold16771_4_pt1 | contig 10207 bp, 8 predicted proteins | sample TARA_R110001599 | Tara Oceans TARA_R110001599 (sample SAMEA4398360) | marine metagenome | biome: Polar Biome; feature: [MES] marine water layer (ENVO:01000295) within the mesopelagic zone...; material: water (ENVO:00002006), including particulate matter (ENVO:01000060) such as...... | reverse complement strand
ACGTCATAGGTTGCCGCGAAAGTAGTCTGTCCTGAAGTGGCCGTGTACTCCTGACGCTCTGCTGTGCCATTAACTGCTGAACCTGCTGCCGCCCAGGATGATCCTGAGTAAACAAACATTGTGTTGCTGACAGTGTTGAAATACAAAGCACCTGCTGCCAGGGCGTTGCCGTCATTGTCTACAGACGGAGCAGAAGATTTAGCACCGAGATAAATATCATCAAATTGATCAAAAGACGCTGCCGCTGCTGAGGCAGAACTAGCCGCTGCAGTTGCGCTGCTGGAGGATTCTCCGGCCTTGGTTGTTGCTATCCCTGCCTGAGTTGTTGCAGTAGAAGAAGAAGTTGCTGCCCCAGAGGCCGAGGTGCTCGCTTCTCCGGCTTTTGTAGTCGCAGTTGCCGCTTGATTCGTTGCGGTTGTTGCAGAAGTCGTGGCTGAATTTTTAGAAGCCAAAGCGGCGGTAGCACTAGCTGCTGACTCATTTGCTTTTGTGGTTGCTGTTCCTGAAGACCCAGACGCCGAGGACGCGCTTGAAGTAGCTGAAGTAGCACTTGCTGTAGCTGAATTTTTAGAAGTTAGAGCTGACGCAGCCGAAGCAGAAGCCGCGCTAGCTGAAGCGACAACATTTGACTCAGCAGCCTCTGCATTAGTCTCTGCTGTCTCAGCGGCCGCCTGAGCGGCCAGGGCTGATGTTTTAGCCGTATTACTGGTTACTGCACTAGCCGCACTGTTGGTGGCGCTAGTGGCCGCTGCGTTCTTGCTAGCCAGGGCTTCAGTTGCAGAAGTTGAACTCTGCGCTGCGGAGGTTGCGCTCGCCGACGCGCTGCTTACACTGTTATTTTTAGCCGTAACCGAAGCCGCCTCAGCTGTTTCTGCGTTAGTCTCTGCAGTCTCTGCATTAGTCTCTGCGGTTTCTGCAGCAAGCCTGGATGTCTGTGATGCGGCTGCCGAGTTTGCCGAAGCAGTAGCCGACGCTGCCGCTTCATCGCGCAGAACAGTAGTTGCTGCTAAGTGTGCTGCAAGAGTAGGTTGAATATACACAAGCGCAGCTGCTTCGGCTGCGGTGACAATTGTTGTTGTCGCATAAAGCTTGGTTACGGCATGAGCGTCTGCCGTCGGCGTTCCGACGTTTAAGGCAGCTGAAAAGCCCGTCTGTCCTGAACCAAGCGGAGTTGGCAGAAGATCAAAGCCAGCAACGAGATTGCTGTAGCGAAGATTAATGTCTGCCGACCTAGCAAGCTCACCTGGTAGTAAGTCGCTTTCATTCGGGACGTAATTATTGCTCATCGTTTAAGCCTCCGTGGGGAATAATGGAGGGTCACTCCGTGAACGGTATGAACCGCGTTCTCTGAACCTTCTGTTGCAATGTAGACGCCCATATTCACACCTGTTACAGAAACCCTTACTTTTGCATCATTTGAGTAAGTGGTATCCCACCTAAATTCATCCCAGAATTGAACGTCATATAAAGAGCCTGGCCCTGGGTATAGATCTAAAGAAACGCCTCGAGAAGAATCTCCCAGGCCATAATTTGTTGTTGCGCGAACAGCGATTTGGATAGGCACCTCACCCTCTACTCGAATATCTGGTTGAACAAGCCTGAACCGTTTATTCACCGTTGACCCTGAATAGGCGGTAAAATTAGTAAGCAAGTAGGCATAAATGTTTACGCCGTTAAAGCGATAGCCCGTGTCCATCTTGAACACTTTCCCATTATCAGATCCAAATACAGATATCTCTTGAGTCTGCTCATCGATAGAGGAAGCAATGCACTTCACCTTGTCAGGGAATTCTGTTTTAGTAACGCCGACTAACTCTGGCCCAGCAAAGGTAAAGTAGAGTCCGTCCTTTCCGTTAAACAGCCGATACTGGTTCGACGTTCGATTAATTACGCTAAGAGGATTGGATGTAAAACCTTTAACCAGGGTAGTAACTTTTTGCGATAAAGATGCGTAAGCAAAGTTACCAAACTGCTGAGCAGCAGAGAGACTCATTAATCCTTGCCTATCGAGTCCCATGACCTGTCCACCAATCGACTCAAGAGTGTCTGCGTAAGAGCCGGCCTTGTTTAATTCATCAACCTGCCAATCCGTCGAGGAAGATCCATAGAGGGTCTTGGTAGAGTCTTGGCATCCTACGATAAGCGCGCTAGCGTGTTCTTGCAGATTAGTGATGGTATCGCCCACCGCTATTTCAACAGCGCCCGTGTTTGCATTGTAAGCAAGAGGGTCGCCAATTGAAGAGCCAACTAACGAGGACTCAACAGCAAGAAAAAGATGGTATCTGTATCCAATAACTAGCCCAGGGTTATCTGTACCGGCGCCAGTAGTTATAGTCGTGAATGTTGTGCCATCGAATTGCGTGGCTTTATCAACACCATTAACAATAAACATTTTCTCTTGCGCATCTTGCCCTTGGAAATTGTAATTACAAAACCGGAATTTACCGCCAGTGCTCCAAGTCTTAGAACTGTTTACCTGCACCCAGCCAGAGCTTGTGGCTTTGTACATACGAGCATTTGTGCCATCTTCTCTTAATGCGTAGATGTTGCCCTTGTATATATGCACTCCAACAACAGCACCCGTTCCTGGGACTACTTGCGAAGGAGTTGTTTGCCCGTCGAATAATTCATAGCCAAAGATCCTTCGATATCCACCGCTCGCCAAGCATTCATAATTTGCGACATCAACCAACTCTCCAGGCTGCATAGCCAAGGGAGGAGCCTCTTGATTAAGACCTCCGATTGCTGGAAAGTAGTCTAGGTTTATAGGCATGAACTTCTCCGCTAAGCCAAAGACACGGGTGCAGTAATCGCAGGTAATTGATCTCTGTGAAGATCGCCAAGCATTGACTCAAAATAGTCGTAAGCCTTTCTCTGTAATTCTGGAGCCTCATCAAATAGCGCATAAGACATAAGTGCCTGGTAAACGATTAACATATGGTATCGCTCTGGAAGGCCAGGGATTGAAGTGTTGCTAGTCAGACTTGTTGGCACGTAATAATATTGATAAGTGACAGTTTTGATTGTAGTAGGCTTAGCGTTAAACAAAAGAACCCCGTCTGGGCGAACCGTGTAAACGGCAGGATTGCCGGCCGATATAACGCGATAGTCATCTGTAAATTCATCGAAGCTAAGACGCTCTAAATAACTTTGACCTAAAGACACGCGATTAATGCTTTCTACAGTGGCTGGAAGGGTTAAAGTGTTCGCATCTGCCGCCAACGACCCAGTACCCTCAGCCCACATCCAATGCCAATTTGTGCGCTTGGATTGTATTTTTAACCACGCATCATTAATCCAAAAAGTTATACGACCATAGTCTCCAACCTGTCCTGCTGTGCTAGCAGGGCCAGAGTCAGCGATTCCTGTTTCCTGAACTAGCCTCTGGCAAAGTTGTAGGTAATTCATAGTGTTTTTTACTCATAACGGATTAAACGTGGGTAATAACTCTAGCTTTCTACCCTAAACGGATAGGTTGGTATTTTTTTGCTTTGACCAGTTTTTGCATTAACCACGACTTGCTGCGCATCATTAAGAACCGCAACAACCTCTGGTGGTACAGCGACAGGTTCGCCGCGTCGAATTCTGTAAGACTTCCCGTTCACACCGACAAACGCTGGTTGCGTATCTTGCTCATCTTCAGCGATGACAATAGTTACCCAGCCATTTTTTCTACCCAGATCTTCCTTTGTCTTATTGGACTCGGCAGCGGGAGGCTCAATCTCTACTGCGGCTTTAATCTTAGTGCGCAGTGTGTCTATGCTTACGTTTCCTCTAACTACGATCCCTAGTATTCGCGCTTGTTCTTTAAGCTCATCCAGAGAAAGGTTGTATAAGTTTACTTCTGACATTTATTACTCCTGCGGCCCGAGGGCGGCTAATTTTAGATATAAAAAAAGAGGGCCGAAGCCCCCTTTCAAGTTACTGCTCTTGCTTCTACAAGGCTGTTGCTGCGCACTCTAGGCGAGCCATCCAAGCCTGGTTTGCGATGAAGGACTTGTGATAAGTCTTCCAGCCGACCATGCCTTTTTGACCCAGAGGATCGGACTTGTCGAGCTGACCAGGATTGATGATGGACGGAGATATGGCCTCAGCACCTTTCAGCGCAACGTGACCGTAAGCATCCTTGGCAACATAGACAACAGGGTAAACATCAGCAGATGTACCGCCTGTTGAAACCATAGTGCCTTTTGCTCCACCAGCATTAGGTATCGAACTAAGAACAGGAGTGAGGAGATAACGAACGTCCTCAACCTTGCCGATCTCGTAAGGTAGCGCCGACATTGATCCGTACTGCTCAGTAGGTGTGAAACCAGCAAGCTCGCGGATATCTGACTCGAGGTCAGTGTGAGCGAAGGCGATGTACGCAGGTGCGACAGCCACTGTTCCATACTTAACTGAAGAAGAGATCATTGAAGTGATCTTCTTGCCACGCTCAGTTTTGATCTGACGAGTAATAGCTCGCTGCTTAACAAGAGTAATCGCAGTATTTACCGCGTTACGCGCTGCTCCGTTGTTATAGAACACGTTAGTGCCACCCTGGATAACTCCCCACATGAGAGTCTCAATGGTCTCACCAGCTTGCTCACCACAAAGCATTGAAGCATCTTTCAATACGGGATCTTCAGCCAGATCAGCAACAACGTCAGTGATTTCAACTACGTTGCCGAATTGGCTTAGAGTGACTGTTACGTCCTCGTATGAAAGCGCCTGTGAAGTAGGCGTTGTACCTTCTGTTAAAGGCGTTGTTGCTACAACAAGAGGAACGGGGCGACGGAACTTAATTACGTTCGCTTTGTTCTTTGGCATAGGCTTAGTCATGCCGAACTTCGACAGACATAGGATAGGCTCAGCGTGAGCCAACATTTCTTTTGCCGCATAAGCAGTAGTGCGTTGCGACAGTCCTGCGTAGGTAGTTATAGCCATTGGAAATTCTCCTTCCGAGTTATGATTGGCATATTAGTAAAAGTAAATTACCGATCACCTGCTCAGAGTGAGGAACCTGTTGGCTTTGCGGCGTTAGCGGCAATGCCTCGAGTACGTCAATCTTTGTTTGGTGTCGTTAGTTGCAGCTCTTCCTTTTAGCGAGAAGCGAAGAAATCAAATGCGGCCTCGAAGTCATCTTCGGGCGGCAAATTACTCTTCGATCTTCCTCCGCGTGAGGGAACAGTCTGCCCTTGCCGAAGCTGCTTCTCTCGTCGCTGCTTCAGCTCTGAGGTCGCCTGTTGACCAGGTGACACATCATTCTTATAAGCTCGCAGTAAATAGGCTGCATCGCCTGCCTGCTCGCTTTGAATCATTTCTTGAATCGGCGCTGGTTGTGTTGCGACCCAGCCTTTAAACTCTTCCGATACCGCTACCTCTCGATAATCTGGATGCTCGTTTTCAAGCATTACAAATTGTTGATCGACGTAGGATTTACGCGCTTGTTCTTGTATGGGCTGCAACTCGCCACGAACTCTGTCTAGCTCAACTCTATGTTCGTTGGCCTGCTTCTCAAATAAAGACTTAACCCCTTCTGCAATATCAGGGTAATCCTCAGCAACTAGCTTCCAGCTATTATCTCCAGCCGAAGGTGATGTAGCAGAGTTTTGTTTCAGCTTCTCAATCGTTTGCTGCTGCTCTTTGAGTTGTCTCTGGTAAGCGTTTTGCCTACCTAGATCTGAGTTGTACCTGTGCTGCCATTGCTGAAGTTCGCCCTGTGCGGCATCTAGCTGTTCTTCGATTGACAGTGCTTGCTTAGTCTCTTCAGTCTCTTCAGTCTCTTCCTCTAATAAGAGGGCTTGCCCTTCTTCTTCTTCTTTCCCATCGTCATCCACCTCATTAGTTATAGATTCAGGAGCATCTTCGGATGCAGTGCTTTCACCCTCCGCAAGCTCATCGAAAGCGTCGTTAAAAGATTGCTCTTCATTTTCTTCAGACATAAAAACCCCAAGCGGCTCTTAATGAGCGGCCAATTAGTAATTCAAGGAATGGTGTTATGCGGAGTCGCTTTCGCGGCCCAGCATTTGAAGCTTCTCCAAAACGGCTAACGCTCCGCGCTGCCTCTCAGAATCGCGATCAGCTATTAGGTAATCAATCGCGTCATCTTTCTCTTGCTCAATAAATTTTTCTATTGCCTTCCAGGTCGGTGAGTGCCGATCAATACTCATCAGAATGTATCAAAGCTATTGGCGATGTTTTTAGCCTTTAGCTGAGCCTCTGTAAGCTTCACATTGGTCTGGGCTGCCGCCTTGTCTCGCTCAGTCTTATTTCTCTCTTGAGCGGTCGCATAGCCCGTCTGTCGGCCTCTCTCACTTATCTGGTACTTGTTAGTAAGGTTCGACATTTCTATACGCTCTTTTTGCGCCATCTTGTCGCGCTCAAGCTGATTATCGAGAGCCATCTCCTGGCCTGATTGCTGAAGAACCGCTGCCTTATATTGCGCATCCAGCTGCATCTTTTGCTGCTCAATCTGCAGTTTAGCCTGCGCTAACTCAGCGTCTACCTGTAGCTTCTGCATTGCAGGATCAACCATCCCCTGGGACGCCGCTTCTTGAGCCATTGCTTCTCTTTCAGCAATCTCAGTTTCATTGATAGTGATTTGGTCGTAAGGTAGCTCAAGGGATTTCGCTATCTCTCGATCCAGCTCAGCCCAGTCTCTGCGCTTAAAGTATTCAGGATTCTGCATGGAGATGTTTGAGTAGATCATTAGATTCTCTTGCTGCTTCTCACGAACCAACAAAGCCCCAGATCCACGAGCCTCAACACTAAAATCGCCTTTCACTTCCGGTCGCTCACTGAATTGCATATTCCAGTCATAGAAGCGCGTGATTAGAGGGCGGGTAATATCGTCGTCCCAGTTTTTAACTGCTTTGCGGAGCACGATGTTTGAGCTGTTCATCAGCATTGCCATGCCAGAGCTAGTCTTGGTCATGTTCGGTGACATCTCGCCCTGCGCTATCAGGGGCAGATTAGTCTCTTCGTCGGCAAGCTGACGGGCCATACTGAAGATATTGCCCAGTTCAGTTTGATGACTAGGCGTCGAGAAAGAAGCAAAAGCTTCTTGAACAGATCGTGTCTTATCAACCAGGTTCCAAACCTTCTTAGGGGCCATCTCCCAGCTGCCATCAGCAGGCGCTACGATCTCTTTGTTGACCACTATCTGATCAGCTACCGATAACCCTGCGTTATCCATCATCATTCGCCACGAGGCGTTAATGACCTTCTGGGGGTTCCTCATTAAACAAGGAACACCAAAGCCAAAGATCGATGACTCATCCTTCTCCCAGTTAAACGCCGAGAAGGGACGCTCATCTGAGTCCATAGGATTTAATGCAACCTTTAAAACATGATTACCAGAGAAGAACACTGTCGCCTCAATCTCGTCGTCCAGCTCATCTGTTTCAATCGAGCTGTATTCATCTTCTTCAGAGAGCGACATTGCATCCATTAGCTCAGACTTCGAGATAGGGCCGTGGTACTCCCAGATCTCATATCTGTTACCCTCACCTACCGTGTTAATGCCTGTAATGTTTCTTAGATCGTCGGTAAAGTCTTTAGCTATCAGAGAGGTTTTAGCGCCCTCTCGCACCACTTCTTTGAGTTGAGATACCAAGATACCTGGAAGCTTTGCCATGTCGCGCAGCTGCTTCTTAGAAAGCCTACGTCTTTCAAAAATAAACTCCGCTTCAGCTATTGTTCGGGCAGACATATCAGGGAAAAAGTCCCAAGGATCTACCCGCTCAACTGTAGGTTCTAAAGATTCGAGGATCTGAAGAACGCTCATACCGTCAGGCATCACATCCCATCGCTTCTTAGTCCGGCCTATGATGATCGGGCCTTTTATAATCGCTGTGCCGAGCTGACAGGCATCGTGGATCACATCCCTGGCTTTAACGTGGTATCGAGACTCAACAAGCTGATCGTCAATGACAACCTGCATCATCTGAGCGGCAGCATCAGCTTCTGACTGTATTTTGCGGGCCATTTCAATCGGGCCAACCTCTTCAGGTGTTTCCGGCTCTTGCTTTGCCATAGCATTAAGCTCGGGAACGGGTGTTGGGTATATACCGAAGTTTCTGTCATCTGTCGGGAATAGCATATCCTGCAACCGCGCTTCCGCAGCGTTGGTTTTATTGCGTGTGATATTAACGAAAACTTGTGAGCCTTTAGAGCGAGACAGCTCCGCAGCCTCATCAGCCGCGTATTCACCATGATATTGGCGAAGATCGTCCAGCCATCGCTGCTCAATCTGACTTCGCTGACCAACCTGCTCAGTCGCCAGCCTGTTTAATCGAGTCGCAAAAACGTGCAGGCGCTCTGCCATTTCTAGCTCATAATCCTCTGACTCAATGTCAGTGCTATTTTTATAAAGCTCCGGCGATGTCTCTAGTATTTCTGGCGCCATTCTATTCCCCAATTATCCAAAACGCCGCTCCAAAAATAACAGCTAAGATTATCAATCCACCCATAAATAATTTAATTGCAAAAATCACATCGGACGCTTGCTGTTGCTTTGCTTTGGCACGTTTCTTTTTTAAATTTGTTTCAAAGATGCGGTCACGCTCAATATTGGCCGCCCTGCGTTTTAAACCTGCAAAAATGTGGGACTTGCCTTGCCGCGAGTATTCTTTTTGAAGAACCTGCATATGTTTTTCTATCTTTTCCCGAATTCGATCTTCAAACATCGCCTGCTCGATTGGTGTCCGACTATATGTCCCAGCTTTTTTTTCTTCGGCGAGGCGCTCTTCAAGCTTTTCTTTTGACAAGAAAAAATTGTCAACTTCATTTCCTAAGTCGGTTATCCTTTTTTTAGTTTTGAACCCCCGCTCTAAAAGGCTCATTGCGGTATCTAAGCCTTTGATAAGTAGTGCTATTTCTCCTATCATAATAAGTCACGAATTAGTGCCAGCAACTACTTGCATAATATTACCCTTAATATCCTGCGACCCTATCCACCACCGATGACCTCACCAGCACTTCATCACGAATAACCCGTAAAGGTTCTGCGAAAGTAAGCGCAAGCGCATCAGCGCAATCGGTAGATCTCATTCCTCTTTTCTTCATGTCGTCTTTACTCTCAAGCTTTCTTCTGGCTTGGGAGTCATATTTATAAAACGGAGCACATAGATCGCTGTGTAGATCGTCTCTGTCAGGGATCATTACTGGCATATCACCATCAAGCCAATCACGCAGGTTCCACCACATCTCGGCTCGCCTGTTGATGAATCGCTCTGGATCCAATGAAGAGCTCCCGAAGTTAATCGGAACAACCACATCGCCATGCCCTAGCTCAAGCAGACGATCGACAACACCAGCGCCCAGACCACCAACATCAATAGCAACCTGTGCTGGTCGCTCGTTCTTAATGATCGAGTTGACCAATCCGGCCACTTCCATTGTCGAGGTTTTATCATAAGTCACCAGGTCGTATGCAGACCGACCCTTGCGCTTAATAATCGCCGTCCTGTCATCGCCAAAGCGCGCAGGATCTACACCAACAATTAATTGTCCGTGAGCCAGCACTTTTGCTTGCCGTGCTTGCATGACTATCTCTGGCCGAATCAAACTATCACCACCGGAAACCTGAAAGGCTTCTTGTGCGGTCATTGGATACTCTTGCTTAAAAGCAAAAATACCGTCACCACCATCAGCGGATAACTCGGCAATCTTCGAGCGTCGAAATGCTAGTTGTTCATTATCTAAACCAAACAGCTCTACTATCTTTTCTTCTTCAGCTGAGCGCGTTACACCTAACCCACTCTTCTTGTATTCCGGCTGCCAATACCAAGGAACGAAGATAGCCTGGAAAGGACTCTCCCCTGCTTCCGCTCTTTGCCATTGCTGGTAGAAATAATTGCCTACGCCATTAGCCGTAGACTCGAGAATAATCTCTGTATCATCCTCATCTGGAACCGCTTGCAGGATTCCCTTCGCGTGTTCTGCCGCATTCGGCCAATACGCCACCTCAGACCCGTGAAAGTATTGGATTGTCGTGCCTCGGCCTACAGACTTATTGCCTGCGGTGCCTACTTTGTAACCGCTATCCAGCTTGCTAAAGATCAGCTCTTTGGCATTACTGGCACCAGTCATAGGCTTCACAAAGTTAGGGGCTAGGTCATGGTATCTCTCAACCATCTCAAACAGTGCAGACGTCGAGTCAGCCTCATGCGTGAGGATAAAAGCTCTCACACCACTACGATGCGTTGTCTTCCAGTAAAGCCTG
>TARA_R110001599_G_scaffold226638_3_pt1 | contig 10211 bp, 7 predicted proteins | sample TARA_R110001599 | Tara Oceans TARA_R110001599 (sample SAMEA4398360) | marine metagenome | biome: Polar Biome; feature: [MES] marine water layer (ENVO:01000295) within the mesopelagic zone...; material: water (ENVO:00002006), including particulate matter (ENVO:01000060) such as...... | reverse complement strand
CTATTGTCAGGACGGAGAAATCCTATTACATAATCCGGGTTTAATACCTGAGTGCAATCAAAATCGGAAGGGAAAAAGATATGCCTTCATAAAACTATTGATTAATTTCGTTTTTTCATATAAACATAAATAAAAGTAATAATAAAAAAATAAACGAAAATGATTATTTACTAATATAATTATCAATTATAAAGGTTTCAGTACAATGGGATAAGACCTATATGGACAAATAGAAATCAGTTACTTTTTCATGTGCCAAGAATATTTATTTCCCTAAATCCAATGCCATTATTTATTAAAAAAACATACCTATTCTGCAACTAAATGAATATTTCGAATGAGAAAAATTATCCACATCTTCTGCAGAAACTACCGCTCTATCACCTTAGGGGAGCAAAATTCACAAGAAAATCAGGCCATATAAAAATAAAGGCTTTCCAAGAGGGGGATCTGAGGTTACAAAAAATGAAGTTTGCTATTACTTCCCTATAAAATCAAGCTTTTTACTTACTTCTTTTATCCAAATCCGGGCAATTAATTCATGACCAGCGGGCATGGGATGTACACCATCCCAAACCCAATATTTGGCAGGTGCTTTTTGAAGAGACAAATTGAACTGATCTTGTAATTCCACATGGATAGTATTATAGTTTTTGGCCAACTGAAGAACTATTACTTGCATTTTGAAAATTATAGCCTCCCAAGCCACTGCTTTTTCTATTGGCCAATCATCAATTAATAAGAAAGGTTCACATAGGATAAGGGTAGTATTTGGGAGTTCGCTTCTTGTTTTATTTAACAGCTTTTTGTAGTTCTCCTCCCATTCTTCTATAGAATACTCTTTTGAAATAATTCTAACCACATCATTTACACCAATCATAATACTAAGCACATCAGGCTTAAGGTCAATAGTGTCTTCTTGCCATCGGTCAAGTAGGTCCGTAACTTTATTTCCACTAATACCTCTATTGAAAAACATCAATTCTTCCTTGGGGTAATCAAACCAAAGCCGACTTGAAACAAGGTAGGCATAACCATGCCCCATTATGTGGTTCCAATCTTGGTTTCTAGTTCGGGCACCATCAGTGATTGAGTCGCCTTGGAACAAGATGCTTAAGCCCTTCCCCTTTATATTATTTAGTATCCTTCCTTTGGAATTGATTGCAGAAAGAAGTCTTGGAAAACTCAATCCGGTTAATCCTGTTAATCCAAGTTTTGTGAAAAATTTTCTTCTTGATACTTGCATTTTTTTTAACTTAAAATTATCGTTAAATCGGTATCGACAAGGATAAGCTAGCTACGCAAGAAAGTAGCTTATCTATCTCCATCCATACTTTTGACCTAGAACCTCAATTCGAAGCTTTCCCGGGCCAGTCCCAGTTAATCAGGTCATTGCTCCAACTTATACCCAAAGAGGCATTTCTATCAAAATCTCCTTCCTCCTCTGTCTTTGGACCTGATCCATGAAAGAACATAACGTATTTCCCCACCTTTGGATTATTAGTGAGGTTAATGACCGTTCCTGCGGAAATCCTACCTTTTGCCCATTCCCAATCCTTCTGACCTAAGACAATCAAATCTAGCCAATCCTCCCAGTCTTTGAGATTAGAGGATCGTTTAATGGCTATGCCATTATGTGGAGAATGGAATAATAGATACTTCTCATTTTCTGTAAGAACGGTAACATTTTCACCGGATTTGGTATGGCAACAATAGGTCCAGTTTTTAAAATCATAGCTATAGGACATGCTTACGCCTTTTTGTTTGTAAAAGCTCCACCATTTTCCTTTTTCATCTTTGTCTTCCACCAAATAGAGATCGATCATCCTACCCATGTCTGCTTCTTTTACATTTGGTCCTTTTACTTTTAACAATTCAGGTTCGCTCCAGTTTTCTAGATCCTTGCTACGCATAATAAAAACCCTTGCGTCAGCAGTTCCATACATTAAAGGATCTTTGTCCCTTAATCCGGGTCTAGGATAGGTTTGTAAGCTAATTATCCATTCATCTTTAAATCGGATTACATTTCCAGGGCTACAATAGTTTAAATGCTGACCTTTTGGCGTAATAATTTTACCAGGACTCCAGTTTTTTAAATCTCTGGATTTACTCGTAGCTGTATAAGAATATATCAGACCATCTTCAGACTGTACTATTGTATAAAACAAATAGAACATGTTCTCATGAAACAAAATGGCTGGATCTCTATAGGCTACTGAATCGTTGCCTTGGAAAATAATTGGAGTATTTAAGTTTTCTAATAAGCTAGTTTGAGCATAACCATTTGTTGAAAAAAGCAGCAAAAAAAATAGTGAAGTAGTGTAGAGTTCTTTCATTGAAAATTATTTATTGGGTTCAATCTTAACCTGAAATCCAATGAATGAATTTATAAATAATTAAGGAAATAACCCCCTGTATGTAAGAAAGGTATACCCAAAAATGGAACAATTGACTATTTTCCCTGTACTTAATTAAAATTATTCAAAGGAAGACTAATCTTAAAATTACTCCCTTTTCCCTTTTCACTTTCAACCTCAATATTCCCATTAAGTTTTTTTACAAATTCTTTTGAAAGAACCAGACCTAAACCAGAACCCTTTTCATTCAAAGTGCCTAAAAAAGTAACGTTTGATGATATATTAAAAAGACCTTTCATGGTTTCTTTACTCATTCCAACGCCATTATCAGCAATAGTGATTTCAACATTCTCTTGATCAACGCTAGTCAAAATTGTTATTTTCCCGCCGCTATGGGTGAATTTAATAGCATTAGAGATTAAGTTTCTTAACACTGTTTTTAAAATATTCCCATCTGTAATAATAATGAATTCTTTGGTAGGCCTAAATTCGAGGCTAATATCTTTGGCCATGGCCAAAGGTCTTTCAAGGCTAACTATTTCATGAATGATTTGGGGAAAAATAATTTTTTCTGGTCTAATGCGCAGCTCATCCGTTTGAGATTTAGCCCAATTCAATAGATTATCAAGTAAAGCAAGTGTACTTTTAGCCGTTGAATTAATTATATTAATGTATTTACCCGATAGTTCATCTTCTAAATACATTTCATTTTTAGACAGAAGTTCTGATACACCTATTATATTATTAAATGGCCCTCTCAAATCATGTGCTATGATGGAAAATAATTTATCTTTGGTCGCATTGAGTTCTCTAAACCGTTCTTCACTTTCTTTTAAAGCATTTTCTGCTTTTTTTCGATCGGATATATCCCGAATCACACCTACTAAAAACTTTTCGCCTTTGGAATCTATAAATAGTGACTTCCTGGTAGATATTATCCTTGTTGTTCCATTAAGTGTTAAGGTTTCCTCATTAATATTCTCTATACCATCAGCAAGAACTTTTGAATCTATTTTTAAAAAACTTTCTCTTTCATTTTGTGGAACATTTTCAGCCAGTGTTTTACCAATTATTGCTTCTCTTGGAAGGTTAAACATTTCACAAAAAGCATCATTAACCAAGACCAGCCTACTTTTATCATCTTTTACAAAAACGGAATCCCCCATGTTATTGAGTAAAGAATGAGAGAATTTCTGAGATTCTATTACCTTTCCTATTTCAATTGGGATCGTTTTTTGATGTTTAACTTCTTCTCCATCTAATTTTGCATTCAATAGGAGACGCTCATTTTGCTTTTTGAGCTCAGTAATTTGATTTATTAAATCCTGATATGAAGGTGAATATTTCATTTTTAAATTACTGCGGACCGTTAATGCTAATCAGTTAATGATCATAAGATAGGTGATTTTTTCCTTAAACAACTAGTTTATTAGGACAACTCAAAGCTTAACTACCTTAAAAACAACCAATTAAACCTTAAGTAGATTTAATTTCAACCATTTTTCATAGCTACATGAGCTGACTTTACTAATAAATGTAACTTAAATATTCTAATTAAACCATTTTATAATGTGCAAACCAAAACATTTTTATCAATAAAATTTCAATTAAATAAAATTTTAAATTTGTAATAATTCTTCATTTTATAAAATTTATGACTAAAATTTAATCAATTATATTCTATTTTCACAATTATGAAATGATTCTATGAAATTTTTTTCAATCAAACAATATTTTTCTCATTTATCAGAACCCTAAAATTTAAGGAAAAATTAAGTTCAATGAGAAAGATCTCCAATTACCAATGAATTCAACCCTTGAACTATTGGGGATCCAACAAGAGGTAACCAACTTGATTTAACTTTTTCCTTAGCTCTTTCATTTTGGGATCTATAAGAAAAATTTTGTTAAATATTAAAAGTTCAGCACAAAACATAAAACTAATTAATTAATAACACTTGAACACTCTATACTTCTATTACATCACAATATTATAAAAGGTTTCCCAACTGAGATTACAAGGTTGGTTCAAGTATTGTTAGGGTAATCATTAAATAAAAAAGCTGAATTTTCATTTGGCTTTTGTATCTTCATCCTTTTAACGCTCAAAAAAAACCAATTTTATGAAAAACATGAAATATCTTTATCTTGCTCTGGCATTTTCCATTTTAACCGTCTTTGCAGCTACTACACAAGCTCAAGCCCAAATTCAAACACCAGCACCAAGCCCTTCCAGCTTTGTGTCACAAAATGTAGGTTTCACTAAGATTAGTATTGATTACTCTTCTCCTGCAGTAAAAGGTAGAACTGTATTCGGTGACCTAGTTCCTTATGGCACACCTTGGAGAGCAGGTGCAAATGCACCAACAACCATTGAATTCAGTACGGCAGTAAAAATTGCAGGCAAAACAGTAAACCCTGGAAAATACTCTGTATTCATTACACCTGCACAGTCCGGTGATTGGACCATTCATCTCAACAGTAAAGGCAATGCTATCTACGCTTATATTCAGGATGGAAAAGTAAATTCAACTGCGCTTGCAAGTGATGATGCGGTGGCCATCAAAGTAAGTCCTGAAAAAACCATGGACTCACAAGAAAGACTTTCCTATTCCATTTCAGCAGAGGACAATAAAGTTGCAAAAGTAACTTTTAGCTGGGATAAGGTAAACCTTTCCTTTATGGTAGATACTCAGGCAGATCAATTAATGGAAGGCTTTAAGGGTGCTTTTAATTAAAATAACCTAATCCAAAAGAAATAAAAAAAACCTCTAAAAAGAGGTTTTTTTTATTTCCAAATATCTTACGAGAGTTAAACCCAAAATATGCAATAGACAATCTTTTACGTGCTGAAATCGCTTCAAAATCAGCCACTTCGTTGCTGTTTTCAATTTCACCATAGCGGTGCTATGCTAAAATCTCCAAACAGCCTGATTTTCTTGCGATTGCAACACTTCCCGTAAACACGGGAAATCCTATTACATAATCCGGGTTAAATTACTCCTTTGAAATCAAACAGGCAATTTTACTTCAAACCTTGAAAACTCACCTATTTTAGAATCAATTTTTAAAACCCCTCCCATTGAGTCTATTAAGTGTTTAACCAAGGGTAAGCCAAAACCATAACCTTTCTCGCCTGCTGTTCCGTCTGTTGTTTTCCCCTCTCCCCTCATAATTTCCTCAATTTGCTCTTTTTTCATTCCTGCTCCAGTATCCTTTACTTCTAACTTCAACTCCTTTCGGTAATTTTTTTCAGTAAGACTAATTCCGATGCTAACAGAACCTCCTTCAGGAGTAAACTTGATAGCATTGGAAATCAGATTACCCATTATTTGAAGTAGTTTTGCTTTTGGAAATCGCATTTCCAAATTCATACCGATCACCTCAACATTAAATATAACCTTTTTCTGGTTGGCTTGAACCCCATATAAATTTTCAAGCTTTTCCTTTAATATCTCGAGGGTATATTCGCCGTCATTCGTTAAAGCAGGGACATGTTTTTGTTTATCATGCGTGGTCAATATTTGATCAGCCAATTCTAATAAAGATTGGCTACTACTTTGAATAACTTTAATAAATTCAAGGACATCGTCCAACTTATTTTGGTCACCTTGCTCTTTGATGATCTGTGCTAAACCTATGATTCCACCTATTGGTCCTCTGATATCATGGGCTACTTGCTCTTGCCTCTCCAATGAATCCTTTACCTTGGATTTCAATTCACTTACAGACTTAATAATTTTTAACCTGTTCATGATCTCACCGGCAATAATTTCCAAAAGATCAATCTTCTCAGGACTAATAACTCTCGATTTCGTATCCAAAACACACAATGCCCCAAGATTATACCCAGCTTCGGTTGTCAACGGGACACCTAAATAATACCTCAGGTTGGGATCTGCAGCCACATAAACCTTATTTTTAAATCGCTCATCTTTCGATAGGTCTTTAATTTCAAGAGAGTGGTTTTCCATGATGGTATATTGGCAAACAGACTCTTCTCTTGGCAATTGCATCACAGGCAAGCCTTCACTCGCGACACTCCACTGCGTTACAGCATCAATTAAATTTACAAGCGAAATATCCGTCCCGGCTACCTTAGCAGCCAATTTGGTAAGGTCTTTAAGCTGGCCTTCTAATTCTTGATTATCTAAATCGTAATCGGCCAATGCTAACAGTCTATCGAATTCATTCGAGGAGATTGGACTTTCCATAAAAATATAGGTCTAATTTTTTTTAGAAAGATAATAGAAAATTAAGCCTTTACCTAAAATAATTGTCAACTCCTTTATTCTAAGCATTTACTTAGTAGTATTAACTCTAAAATAGCTGGTTTTCCAATATTTACTTCTCAATGTAAAACAACTCTATTGCCTTATGTCGATAAATTTGTGAACCCATGATTTTAATTGTTTTTTTGCAGCAAAAACCTATATAACAAAGGAAGCCTAACTGAATAATGCCTATTGTTCAAAGTTTATAATTAATCAGTTAAATATTGCCCAATCTATTACAATCCTCTTTCAATAAATTAAACTAGATTATTTAGTCACACTTCGTTGAATAATCGTAAACGAATTGTTCAAAATCTACCCATTTAGGATCATCTTTATACTTTTCAATCACAGCTGGACATTCGGCAAAGAGCTCTTCCATGTCCTTTTTATATTCATTTTTTTTAATACGTCTCGCTAAATCTTCGCCATTTTTTTTGATATAATAGGACTTGTCTAGCCCTCCTGCAACCTTCATTCCAGCGAAACTAACACTGGCAGATTCTTTTGCAAATGGATCATTGTATATTTTTATTTTTTTGCTAAAAGTAGGATTCATTACCTGCATCATACAATATTGTGTTTTATTCTTTTTCACCTGAACATTAGATGATTCCATGTAGAGGTAACCATCATCCAAGTGCTCCGATGATAATTCGTTATCTTGTAATTTAGTAATATCAGAACTTGCGTCCATAAACTGGTTCAATTTAGCAAGTGTACTAGGTGGAATATACATATGGTCAATTTCCTCTGGATTTATCTTGACTTTCTTCCCATCACTAGACCTTTCTACTTTTAAATCATCGATTAAACCTTTTTTAAAAAACAATTTTTTAACTACCACAGACATCTCAGTCCCATTTTTAAGGGTTATAAAAGTGGTTTTTTTTCTGCTAAACCCTTGAAATGCCGGGGAAAAGGTTTGTGCTACTGAAGAAAACACAATTAAAACACAGACAAGAGTCAATAAATACTTATACTTCATAATAAAACGACATTTAGAAAGTTATACCTAAATTTATTATTAATAAAATTGAGTGGCCAGTTTACAAAAAGATCTAATTTTTAATAAAATTAATAATTTATAATGAACTTCCTAAATAACATCTATATTACTTACTTATTTTAAATAGATTATTACTCAATTAACAATATAACTATCCCTTTATTAAATCATCCTTTATATTTTAAAGTTTCAATTTAGAAGGAATGATGACTATTAAATAATTATTATAGTGTTTACACCCCTATCTGTTACAAGATAATTTATTTCCCAACGAATGGTCTTATAACACTGGTAAACTAGGTACCCATTTTTACCTCCGGATTTTAATTAGCGTACAACTCACACTATGAATAGGATCTCCCCACCTATCAGGAAATATATCCATCACAAAATAATTTAGCGAATGAGAGGTTTCGGCACTTAATCCACTGCCTATTTTGGATTCAATGTCAATTCAGAGCAATCGAATCCAATTGTAATATTTTATTTATATTGACTTTACAATCTCCTATTTTGAGATAGCATTGTGAATGAAACTAAAAAAAGTACTTAAAAAGGACAAGGGAACATTAAACCCAGATCCGATAACCTAAACCCCATGCACAGTCACCGATTATTCAGCTTTTTATCGTTTTTGGCTTTTTTTATATTGACAGGATTTTTGTCAGTAAATCAAGCCCAAACCTCGGCAACATCTCCCAAAGTGAAATTGGAAAACCCAATTACTGCTGCCTATTTAAAACGAAATTTAAAAAGGACCTCTCCTAAACTCATCCTTACTCCTACTATCGAAAGGACACTGAAAGAGAAATTACAATCAGATCCTCTAATGCAATCCTATTACCAATACCTGCAAAAGGAAGCCAAAGGCATTCTTGACCAACCTCTCCTAAAAAGAGAGCTCGAAGGATTTCGGCTTTTGTTTGTTTCCAGAGAGATGATTCAAAGAATGAGTACACTTGCCATGGTATATAGAATTGAACGCCAGCCAGAAATATTGCAGCGAATAGACGTGGAATTGAAGGCGGTCTGTGCCTTTTCTGATTGGAACCCGCAGCACTTTCTTGACATTGCTGAAATGTCTTTCGGTGTAGCTTTGGCACTGGACTGGGCTGGAGAGGATTTGCCAAAGACGACTGTCAGTCTGGCTAAGAAAGCACTGATTGAAAAAGGAATAATACCCAGTTTCAATGAAGATGGAGAAAGAATGTTTTGGATCAACGGACATAACAATTGGAATGCTGTATGTCATGGAGGCATGATTGCCGCATCTTTAGCTGTGGCGGATGTTGATCCTGAACTTGCAGCAAAAACCATTTCCAGGGCCTTGGATAAACTCCCCAATTCCTTAAAAGAATACGCACCAGATGGAGTATATCCTGAAGGCCCTTCCTATTGGGGTTATGGGACAAGTTATACGATCATTGCTTCAAATACGCTAGAGACTGCATTTGGCTCAGATTTTGGGATTTCAGAAAGTCCCGGATTTATGAAAAGCGCCGAATTCCTACTAAACGCCACTGCCCCATCAGGCAACTATTTCAATTTTGCAGATTCAGGAGACAAATACAATGGAGGTGTTGCCCTTTTACTGTCTTGGTTTGGTGCAAAAACGGCTGATGCGTTGTATTTTGATCATTTCTTTTTTGAAAATCCAAAAGAGGCTGGAAGGTTTGCAGGACTTGGCCTCGTTTGGCTTTCGCAGATGGATCCGAAAAACACTGGTAAAATAGCCCAAAGCTGGCTTGGAAAAGGCACAAATCCTGTTGCTATTTTCAGGGGCGACTCGGATTATTTTGCAGGGATGAAAGGCGGAAAGGCCCAATTGAGTCATGGAAATATGGATGCGGGCACCTTTGTATTTGACCTAAACGGTGTACGTTGGGTAGTTGACCCAGGCAACCAAAGGTATTATCCGCTTAATAAAATAGGCTTTAACCTGGCTGGCCACTGTCAGGATTGTCCAAGATGGACATTGCTTACCAAAAACAATCGGACCCACAGTACCATTACAGTGAATGATGAAGATTTCAATGTACAAGGCTTTGCTCCGATTATAGATTTCAAAGATCAGGATCAGGCTGAAGTCAGTATAGACCTTAGTAACTTGTACTTTGACAATATAAAAGCTGTACAGCGGAAATTCACAAAAGACTCGAAGCGATCCCTACTCATTGAGGACACTTTCGAGACCAATGAAAATACCAAAAGTATCACCTGGGGTTTGATGACACAAGCGGAGGTTAGTTTGGAGAAAAATGTTGCAGTATTAAAGCAGAACGGCAAAACGCTACATATCCGAATTCTAAATACTGATAAATACAATTTATCAGTTATTTCTCTTGATCCACCTCCATTGGAAATTGACAAGACCATGGAAAATCTAAAGCGAATAGAAATCCGAATACCTGCTTGGACTCTGGAGAATGGTAAGGGCAGCCTAAAAGTCCGGCTATCAGAAGACTAGGGTATCATTTAAATCAATCCTAAAGCAGTGAAAACTAATTTGTTAGCATGTGCAAAATCTTTTCATACATGCTAATAATTGGTAATTATGTATTCTAGATTAAC
>TARA_R110001599_G_scaffold89374_4_pt1 | contig 10213 bp, 7 predicted proteins | sample TARA_R110001599 | Tara Oceans TARA_R110001599 (sample SAMEA4398360) | marine metagenome | biome: Polar Biome; feature: [MES] marine water layer (ENVO:01000295) within the mesopelagic zone...; material: water (ENVO:00002006), including particulate matter (ENVO:01000060) such as...... | reverse complement strand
AGGATGAAGCCCTCAGTGGCGGGCTCGATACGTCTACCGGCTACGTCAGGGCGTTATGGATTCGTTTTTTTGAGCGTACCGGCCTGCTCGCTTATCAGTCTGCTGATCCGATTATTTCTCTGTATGAGGGCAACCGGACGCGGCAGATCAAGGACGGCGCCAGTGCTAGCCGCACTCGGGTTATCCCAAACGGCATAGCGCTCGCACCCTGGGACCCCATTCGTGCCGAACGTGAGTCCGGCATTCCTATGGTGGCAGGTCTTATTGGACGAGTAGTGCCGATCAAAGACGTAAAGACCTTTCTTCGCGCGGCGCGCAGCGTGGCTAACGTTATTCCGTCATTTGAGGCCTGGATTGTTGGGCCGGAGGAAGAGGACGAGGTTTATGCGCAGGAATGCCACAGCCTGGTGAGCAGTCTGGGTTTGGGCGACCATGTGCGTTTTCTTGGCTTCCAAAATATTCGCGACATTATGCCCCGCCTTGGTGTGATGGTGCTGACGTCCATCAGCGAGGCACAACCCCTGGTTATTCTGGAGGCCTGGTGTGCCGGTACGCCGGTGGTGAGCACTGACGTCGGCTCTTGCCGAGAGCTGATTGAAGGCGCTGGCGAGGAGGATCAGCGGCTTGGTTCGGCTGGCGAGGTTATTCCCATCGCTGATCCTCAGGCTACTGCCTTTGCCATCCAGCGCCTGCTGCAGGACCCTGTTCGCTGGGCCGATGCGCAGCAAGTCGGTTTGCAGCGGGTCACCCGTCTGTACAGTGACGAACTCATGTTTAGCCGCTATCGCGACATCTATCGCGCAGCAACGGGAGATAACTGATGGCCGGTATTGGCTTTGAGCTGCGTCGAATTCTGGCGCGTGACACCTACTCTTCGACCTTGCGAGCATATGTCTATGCCGGTTTGATCAGTTCGGGCCCCTGGGTGCTGTCGATCATCAGCGTCATGTTGATCGGTGTGATGAGTATCGGTTTTATTGTGCCGGATTTATTGGTCAGGCAGTTTCTGGTAACCGTGACCTATCTGATGGCCACATCGCTGATTTTCACCGGTGGTTTACAGCTGTTCTTTACCCGTTTTGTGTCGGACCGTCTGTTTGAACAGCGGATGGACGTGATTACGCCCAATCTGCTCGGCATCCTGATGTTGGTGACGCTGGCGTCAGGTGCCCTGGGTATTCTCGTGCTCTTGTTGCTCTTTGATCAGTCATTTATTTATCGGCTGCTGGTGTTGGCCAACTTTGTAACCCTGTGCAACCTCTGGCTGGTGATCATCTTTCTTTCCGGCATGAAGGCTTACAATCGTATTCTGCTGGTGATGCTGGGTGGCTACGCCTGCATGATCGCGAGTGCCTATTTCCTGCGCATGGTTGGCATGGAAGGGTTGTTGCTGGCATTGCTTATCGGCCATGCCGTACTGCTGTTTGTATTTCTGTTCGATATCCTGCGCGAATACCCGGCGGATCGTCTGATCGCGTTCGACTTTCTGAATAGAGGCAAGGTCTTCATTAGCCTGTTGTTGACCGGGCTTTTTTATAACCTTGGCATCTGGATCGACAAATTTATCTTCTGGTTCAATCCCGGTACTTCGGAACAGGTGATCGGGCCGCTGCGCGCCTCCATGCTGTACGACTTGCCGATTTTTCTGGCCTATCTGGCGATTATTCCGGGTATGGCGGTGTTTCTGGTGCGTATCGAGACCGACTTTGCCGAGTGGTACGACCGCCTCTTTACTGCGATTCGCGGTGGAGAAACCTTACAGCACATTCGCCAGCTGAAAAACGAGATGACCCTCTCGATTCGTCAGGGGTTGCAGGAGATATGCAAGGTTCAGGGGCTTACGGTGCTATTGCTGTTTCTCTTTGCACCCGCATTGCTGGATCGGCTGGATATCTCCAGTCACTACCTGCCGCTGTTTTACGTGGATCTGGTGGGGGTGAGTATTCAGGTGGTATTTATGGCGCTCCTTAATGTGTTCTTCTATCTCGACAAGCGTGCACTGGCTTTGGAGTTGTGTGCGCTCTTCGTGTTGTTGAACGCCTTATTAACGCTGATAACGCTGCAGCTGGGGCCGAGCTTCTTCGGCTATGGCTTTACTGTATCGCTGATGATCTGCGCTCTGGTTGGTCTGTTCAGGCTGTCATCAGCACTCGATAGTCTCGAGTACGACACCTTCATGCTGGAGCGCTGAGACCCTCTGCCGGTAGGTCACCGGCAGAGGGTGTAGCTATGCAGTCTCAGCGCTTTTTGTTGCGTAGCTGCTGTACCAGGCCCTTGGGTGGGTGCTTGATGACGAGCGCGTCATCACTCTCGTTGTACTCGACCCGCTCACCGAGCAGGTGAGATTCGAAGCTGATCGAGAGGCCATCCGCTTTGCCATAGAAACGCATGAAGTTGCTCAGGGTGCGCTTGTCCGCAGGGATTTCGGGGTTCAGGCCATAGTCCTTGTTGCGGATGTAATCGTAAAAGGCGCGTGGCTGTTCTTCATCTATGACGCCTGACAGCTCTTCCAATCCAACCTGTTCGCCTGCGCGGGTCTGACTGTTGACGTAGCCAGTCATGGCCTTGGCTTTGTCCTTGACCAGCTCTGGCTCCATCGAGGCCTCGCCGACATAGTCGCTGAAGGCTTGTAGTAGCGTGTTGGTTTCCTCTTCCGGATTTGATCCTTCAACGCAGCCAATAAAATCACGGAAGTAGTCCGACACGCGCTTGCCGCTGCGCCCGCGGATAAAGGAAATGTAATTCTTCGAGGTCGCGTTCTGCTTCCATTCGGTCAGATTGATGCGCGCTGCCATATTCAAACTGGATAGGTCCAGGTGACGCGCTGAGGCGACGTCGAGCTGCTCGGTTACGGTGACGCCTTCGGTATGGTGCAGCAAGGCGACGACCAGAAACGCAGTCATGCCCTGGCGATAGCGGATGAACAGCACATGACCACCCAGCGCCAGGTTGGAGCTTTCCATCAGGGTTTTCAGCTGTTCGCTGGCTTTGCTGGTAAAGCCGACAAAGTCCATATCCTGGTCGATCAGTTGCTGTAACCAGCCGCTGAACGGATAGGCGCCGCTCTCTTCGTGAAAGTAGCCCCAAGCTTTGTTGGGTTTGCTGTTGTAGGCCTCGATCAAGCCTGCCAGCAGCTGCTCCAATGCTTCAGAGTTGGCCAGCTCGGCGTCACGCAGCGTCAGGCTGGCGGGCTGGCCATCCGGTTTCTTGTGAATCTGGTGAACGATGCTGTTGTCGATCGGCATAGTGGGTATCCCGCGGTGGCTTGCTATGGGGTGGCGCCGATCCCATGATCGGCGCCGTGCGGCATTTACAGGCTGGCGATATGCTTGCGCTGTTCGCTCAGCTGGGACAGTGCCTGCTCAGCGTCGGCCAGCTTGGCACGTTCCTTATCGATCACGGCGGGTGGGGCCTTATCGACGAAGCCCGCATTCGACAGCTTGCCGCCAATGCGTTTGACCTCGCCCTCAAGACGACCGATTTCCTTGTCCAGGCGCGCCAGCTCGGCGGTCTTGTCGATCAGGCCGGCCATGGGCACCAGCACTTCCAGCTCGCCTACCAGTGCGGTAGCCGACAGCGGTGCCTCTTCGCCTTCAGCCAGTACCGTCACGCTGGACAGCTTGGCGAGCTTCTTCAGGAAGGTATCGTTTTCCTGCAGGCGGCGTTGATCTTCGCTGCCCACTTTGCGCAGCAGCAGCTCCAGCTCCTTGCCGGGGGCTACGTTCATCTCGCCGCGAATGTTGCGCACGCCAAGAATCAGTGCTTTTAGCCACTCGGCGTCGCCCTCGGCGGCGGCGTCAATGCGATTCTGGTCTGCTTCAGGCCAGGGCTGCAGCATGATGGTTGCGCCGCTCTTGCCTGCCAGTGGGGCGATGCGCTGCCAGATCTCTTCGGTGATGAAGGGCATGAAAGGGTGGGCCAGACGCAGAGCTGCTTCTAACACGCGGACCAGGGTGCGGCGGGTGCCGCGCTGGCGTTCGGCTGAGGCGTTCTCGTCCCAAAGTACCGGCTTGGACAGCTCCAGATACCAGTCGCAGTATTGGTTCCAGATAAACTCGTAGAGCGCGTTGGACGCCAAGTCAAAGCGGAACTGATCGAGTTGGCGAGTCACTTCGGCCTCGGTGCGCTGCAGCTGAGAGATGATCCAGCGATCGGCCAGCGTCAGTTCTACCGGTGATCCGTCAGCGCCGCAGTCCTTGTCTTCGCACTGCATCATGACGTAACGGGTGGCATTCCAGATCTTGTTGCAGAAGTTGCGGTAGCCTTCTACGCGGCCCATATCGAACTTGATGTCGCGACCGGTAGAGGCCAGCGAGCAGTTGGTAAAGCGCAAGGCGTCGGTGCCGTAGGCGGCAATGCCGTCGGGGAACTCGGCGCGGGTCTGCTTCTCGATCTTTTCGGCCAGTTTGGGTTGCATCATGCCGCTGGTGCGCTTGCTGACCAGTGACTCCAGATCAATACCGTCGATGATGTCCAGCGGGTCCAGAACGTTACCCTTGGACTTGGACATCTTCTGGCCCTGGCCGTCGCGCACCAGACCATGCACGTAAACCGTCTTGAATGGGATCTGCGCGCTACCGTCGTCGTTCTTCATCAGGTGCATGGTCAGCATGATCATGCGTGCGACCCAGAAGAAGATGATATCGAAGCCGGTGACCAGCACGTCGGTCGGGTGGAAGGTCTTCAGCGCTTGGGTCTGTTCGGGCCAGCCCAGGGTTGAGAAGGTCCACAGGCCGGAGCTGAACCAGGTATCCAGTACGTCTTCGTCCTGGCGCAGCGGTGCGTCGCCCAGGTTGTGTTTGGCGCGCACTTCGGCCTCGTCGCGGCCGACATACACATTGCCAGCCTCGTCGTACCAGGCTGGGATGCGGTGGCCCCACCAGAGCTGGCGGGAGATACACCAGTCCTGGATGTCGCGCATCCAGCTGAAATACATGTTTTCGTACTGTTTGGGCACAAACTGGATGCGGCCATCTTCAACGGCTTCAATCGCCGGCTCTGCCAGCGGTTTGGTGGAGACGTACCACTGATCGGTCAGCCAGGGTTCAATGACCACACCGGAGCGGTCGCCTTTGGGCACCTTGAGAGCGTGAGGCTCGATCTTTTCGAGCAGGCCAAGCGCGTCGAAGTCAGCGACTATCTGCTTGCGCGCGGCAAAACGATCCATACCGGCATAGGCCTCCGGCAGGCTGGCATCGAATTCGCTGTTGACGCTGCCATCAATATTGAAGACCTGTGCCTTGGCCAGTACGGCCGCGTTCTGGTCGAGAATGTTGATCAGTGGCATGGCGTGGCGCTTGCCCACTTCATAGTCGTTGAAGTCGTGGGCGGGGGTGATTTTCACACAGCCGGTGCCAAACTCGGGATCGCAGTAATCATCGCCCACAATCGGAATGCGGCGACCAACCAGCGGCAACTCGATAAACTTGCCGATCAACGCCTGGTAGCGCTCATCATCCGGGTTAACGGCTACGGCGGTATCACCCAGCATAGTTTCCGGGCGCGTAGTGGCAACAATCAGGTAGGTCTTGCCATCAGCCGTGGTGGCACCATCGGCCAGTGGATAGCGCAGATTCCAGAGTGAGCCTTGCTCATCATGGTTCTCGACTTCCAGGTCGGAGATCGCGGTGTGCAGTTTCGGGTCCCAGTTGACCAGCCGCTTGCCGCGGTAGATCAGGCCGTCTTCATGCAGGCGAACAAAGGCTTCCTTGACCGCTTCGGACAAACCGTCATCCATGGTGAAGCGCTCGCGGCTCCAGTCCACTGAGCTGCCCAAGCGACGAATCTGCCGAGTGATATTACCGCCAGACTCTTCTTTCCACTCCCAGACCTTGTCCAGGAATTTTTCCCGCCCCAGGTCATGGCGACTAACACCTTGAGCGCCCAGTTGACGCTCTACAACCATCTGGGTGGCGATACCGGCATGGTCGGTTCCCGGTTGCCACAGGGTGTTGCGACCCTGCATGCGGCGGAAACGGATCAGGGCATCCATGATCGAATTGTTGAAACCATGCCCCATGTGCAGGCTGCCAGTGACGTTCGGTGGCGGCAGGGCAATGGTGTAGGACTCGCCAGAGCCCTGTGGAGCGAAGTAGTTGTTCTGCTCCCAAGTCTGGTACCAGGAGGATTCAATGGCGTCGGGCTGGTAAGTCTTTTCCATGGGTGTACTGGTTATCCGGTAATCAATGAGCGATCAGCGCAGTCGCACGGCTCGATTGGCCGTTGGCGAATGTGGCGCAGAGAAAGCCGCCATTATAGCGGTCCGGAGGGGGTATGGCCCAGCCCGGTAGGCTTATTTCAGCTGCTCACGCACTATCTGTTGCAGTTTGCGCTGCATCCGCTTGCGCAATTCGTCTTCGATGGTGGGGATCAGGTCGTCGATCACGCCCTGCAGAATCAGCTGAGCTTCGGCCTGCAGACGGGCTTCCATGCGGACTTCGCGCGCGGTGGTGGCAGTGGCGGAAAGAGCTGGGGGGGGCTCCTCACCAGACATCAGCTGGTCTAGCTGCATCCGCTCTGCCGCCAATTTGGCCAGTGATGCGTACGGCAAAAAGGGGTTGTGTGCCTTGTCCGCGGGACGCGGCGGCAGGCTATAGGGGGGCGTTACATGAGAGCCGGATGCCGGCGGCGCGGTGGGCGCGGGAATGACATCCTGCAGCAGCGGGATGTCGAGTTGATCATCGGGCGAGGTTGGCTGCGCTTCGCTCTGCTCATCGAGCAGGGTACGAATCGACTCCAGGTCTTCCAGCAGTCGTGAGGGCTCCGAAGGGTCGCGCTGCTTCATGATTCATCCTGCTATCCGTATCTGATGAGATTGTAGAGGATAGCCCCGTTCACGGTAGAAACGGAAGCGCTCGCGTGCGGGTACGCGAACCACATCCTGTTCGACCACAATTTCTGCCAGACGGGCAAAGCGGCTGAAGAAGCCCGGCGTCAGGTCACTCAGATTGATCAACAGGTCATTATGCTCACCGGGATCGTCTCCGCAGCCGCACACGACGGGCTCGTCTACTTCTTCGCCGCGCAGGGCATGAGGCAGGAAAGCCTCTTCGCGAAACGACCAAAGTAGTTGATCAAGCTGCTCCGCCGCGGCTTCGTCCTGGCAATGCAGGTAAACGTGGTGGCCCTTTTGCCAGGCCTTGTGAGCCAGACGGCAGGCGTACTGCAAGCGGGTAGCTGGCTGTGCGCTGTTGAGCAGGTAGAAGTCGATACGGGTCATAAGGGTAGCCTTAAGCTTCAAGCAGCAAGCTACAAGTGATGACCTGAGGCCTCGAGAGCCTTGGGCTTGTCGCTTGTAGCTTGCCGCTGCTGGCATTAGCCAGCCTGATTAAGCAGGTACTGGGTCAGCAAAGGTACTGGGCGACCGGTTGCGCCTTTGTCCTTGCCACCGCTGATCCAGGCCGTGCCAGCGATATCCAGATGCGCCCAGCGGTACGCTTTGGCGTAGCGCGAGAGGAAGCAGCCTGCGGTGATGGTCCCGGCTTTGGGGCCGCCGATATTGGCCATGTCGGCGAAGGGGCTATCCAGCTGCTCCTGATACTCCTCGAACAGCGGCAGTTGCCACGCCCGGTCGCTAGCCTGGGTGCCGGCACTCAGCAGCTGCTGCACCAGGTCATCGTCGTTGCCCATAAGGCCTGAGGTATTGCCGCCCAGGGCGACAATGCAGGCACCGGTCAGGGTGGCGATATCGACCACACTGGCAGGCTTGAAGCGCTCAGCGTAGGTCAGGGTATCGCACAGTACCAGGCGTCCCTCGGCATCGGTGTTGAGTACTTCGACCGTCTGGCCAGACATGGTGGTGACAATGTCGCCGGGCTTGGTAGCTGTGCCGCTGGGCATGTTTTCGGCAGAGGCAATCAAACCAATCAGATTGATCGGCAGCTGCATGGCGACGATGGCCTTGATCACACCAAACACGGTAGCGGCGCCGCACATGTCGTACTTCATCTCGTCCATGGTCGCTGCAGGCTTGATGCTGATGCCGCCAGTGTCAAAGGTAATGCCCTTGCCGACCAGAACGTGTGGCTGGTCCTTGGCCTTGCCGCCCTGGTAGCTGATACGAATCAGCTTGGCTGGCTCGACGCTGCCAGCGCTGACCGAGAGCAGCGCGCCCATGCCCAGCGCCTTCATGTCTTTCTCTTCCAGCACTTCGACGTCCAGCTCCTTGTGGGCCTTGGCCAGAGCCTTGGCTTCCTTGGCCAGATAGGTTGGCGTGCAGACATTGCCAGGCAGGTTGCCCAGTGTGCGCGTCAGGTTCATACCCTCGCCGATCGCTGCGCCCTGGGTGACCGCTAGCTTCAATGTGGCGGCATCGGCCTTGTCGGCGGACCAGAGAGCGACCTTTTTCAGCTTGGGCTTGTCGGCCTTCTTGCTTTTGAACTGATCGAATTGGTAAAGATTGTCGTAGCAGGTTTCAACCAGCAGGCGCGTCTGGGCATACAGGTCGCGATCCTTGACGGGGAGGCTGGTGAAGGCAAATACCGCATCGCTGGCCGCTCCATTTTTCAGGGTCGTGATGGCTTTTTGCGCTAGTCGACGCCAGGCGCGATCACTAAGCGCCTCGTCTTTACCACTGCCAATCAATAAAATGCGTTGCGCTGCAATGCCCGGCAGAGCGAACAGCATCAGCGTATTTCCGGCCTTGCCGTCGAGGTCGCCGCTCTTCAGTGCGGCGCTGATTTGCCCGCCGCAGGCGCTGTCCAGCTGTGCCGCTGGGCCACTGAGGGTTTTGCTTTCACTGACCGCGACCACCAGACAGCCGCATTTAATCGTTTCCAGTGCGCCGTGCTTTACGTTGAACTCCATGGTGCTCCCCAAGACAAATCGTGATGATTGACTGATAATACGGGTTAAATCCCGTGGGTGTCTGTCGGGCTGCTGCTGGCAGACATGTCAGTCCTGCATTCTGGCCTATTCGTGCCGACCCTTAAAGACCCCGAGCCAAGGAACTTATCTGTGATTGTTTTTCGCTATCTGAGCCGTGAGGTTTTACAGACACTGGCTGCGGTGAGCGGCGTACTGCTGCTGATCATCATGAGTGGGCGCTTTATCAAGTACCTGGCTCAGGCCGCCGCCGGCCAACTCGACTCCGGCGTCTTGTTCATGATCATGGCCTATCGCCTGCCGGGCTTTATGGTGCTGATTCTGCCGCTGGGTATGTTCCTCGGGATATTGCTGGCCTACGGTCGACTTTATCTCGATAGCGAAATGACGGTGCTGTCGGCGACGGGTATCAGTGATCGCAAGATTATTGGTTACACCCAGGGGCCGGCGTTACTGGTGATGCTGATTGTTGGCCTGCTGAGCTTTTGGATTGCGCCTGCCGGGGTGTTGAAGACGCAGCAGTTGTTCAACCAGCAGGATGCGTTGACCGAGTTTGATACGCTGGCTGCTGGCCGCTTCCAGGCCTTGGGCAGCGGTAAGCGGGTCACCTATGCGGGTGGCTTGTCGGATGATCGCACTCAGCTGGAAGATATTTTTATTACCGAGCGTCGGGGGGAGGGCGAGGATGCCAAGCTGGGCGTTCTGGTTGCCGCCACCGGCACGCAGGAGTTGAACGCAGACGGTAGCCGCTACCTGGTGTTGAATAAGGGCTTTCGCTACGAAGGTCAGCCGGGGCAGCCTGATTTTCGTACCATTGAGTACGATACCTACGGCGTTTTGCTACCCAAGCCCGAGGTGCAGACCGAGGTGACAGATCGCGAGGCTATGTCGACCGGCCAGTTGTTGCAGGAACCGGGGCTGGATGAGCGCGCTGAGCTGCAATGGCGCATAGCGATTCCGTTACTCGTTCCTATCGTTGCTTTTTTTGCCGTACCGCTGTCGCGAGTCAATCCACGTCAGGGGCGTTTCCTCAAGCTGTTGCCGGCGATTTTGCTCTATATGGCCTACTTGGCGCTGCTTATCAGTGCGCGGGGCTGGATGGAATCGGGTAAAACTCCGGCCGTTCTGGGCTTATGGTGGGTGCACGGGCTCTTTTTGACTATTGGTTTGCTTCTCAACTGGCGGGCGCTGCTGGCGCCAAGCCGCGCCACTGGAGGTGCCCATGCGCAAGCTTGATCGTTACATTGGCAACTCGGTGTTGCTGAGTATTCTGGTAGTTCTGGCGATAATCCTGGGCCTTGATCTGCTGTTCGCCTATATCAATGAGCTGGGTGACCTGGAAGGCGGCTACGGCCCGGTACAGGCATTGCTTTACGTGCTGCTTACAGTG
>TARA_R110001599_G_scaffold75618_1_pt1 | contig 10219 bp, 8 predicted proteins | sample TARA_R110001599 | Tara Oceans TARA_R110001599 (sample SAMEA4398360) | marine metagenome | biome: Polar Biome; feature: [MES] marine water layer (ENVO:01000295) within the mesopelagic zone...; material: water (ENVO:00002006), including particulate matter (ENVO:01000060) such as...... | reverse complement strand
GATGAATGCCCTAGCAAATCCCTGATACTCGTTAGTGATTCCCCCTTGCTGGCTAGTAATGAAGCGTAGCAGTGCCGCATATCGTGAAAACGGATGTCGGGACGACCAATTGCCTCACGTGCCCTTTCAAATGCTCCTCTGACTCTATCTCCTGTTGTGTCGAACGGTAAGCTTTCCAACAGTGGTATGGCTTCTTCTGAGAGCGGAATGACCCTGGGTTTGCCGTTTTTCGTCTGGTTGGGTTTGAGCACGATTCGACCGTTGTAGACGTTTCTCGGTTCCAGTGCCATCAGCTCACCACGCCTCATCCCTGTTAGCATGGCTAACAAAATCACCTTCCGTTCGATCTGATACCTCTCGGGTACAGCTTCTAGTAACTCAGCAAGCTCCAATTCAGAGAGATAAACGTGGCGCTCATTTTTAGGCGAGGGCTTACGTAGCTTTCCGTCGAGCGGTAAGTCGATCCAGTCCCACTCGCGATACGACAGCGAGAGTACTCGCTTAACGACCTGAATGCGGTTATTGATGGTCGACTGTGCTAATCCCTTTTCTTTAAGAGCCTTCTGCATCTTTCTTGTAGCATCCAGTAGCTCCTGGCCTATGATGATGGCTGGGGCATGCTCATCCATCCATTTGGCGACCAACAGTATGTGCTGCTTCTGGGAGCGAACGTCATATTCGCTGACCATCCGCTGCAGTCCCTCTGAAAACGTGCGCTTTGGTTTACGACCCATAACACCATTGAACTCATCTTCCTGGCGCTGAGCTTCTGCCTTTAGTGCGTACTGCCTCGCTTCTCCTTCTGTGCAAAAAGTTTGCTGAGTACGCTGGCCGTTGATGCTTGCTCTGACGATCCACGTACCTCGATCTTTCCTGTATGAAACTGTGTATCCCATTTACGATCCTCCTTTAATTGAGGATCGCGCCTGCATCCTCTAGCGTACTCCGTAACGGCGTCAAGCTCAAAACGAACCGCTTTGCCAAACTGGACATATCCAATGTTTTGCTTATTGCTGTAGACCCAGCTCGGGCTCATGCCTAGTAGCTCTGCGACTTGCTCGGGCTTCAGTAATGAAAGGGTCATCTGGTGCTTCCTTCTTTGTTGCTAGCTCAATGACCAAATACTCTCTTTTTTCGGGTGAGATACTCGATGGTGTTGCTTAGAAGAGTGCCTTCATGAAGCAGCCTGTTTGATATTTTTATTTTTTTATGAGCTGGATTTTTGCTGGATGAGGTGAAGCAATCTGACGCTTTGCATGGCAAAACCAGAAGTGAGTTTTAATAGGGTACTTAGGACTACTAGGGAGGTTGGTCAGTAGTGATTATTGAGTCGTAGGAGGCAATGATTAGCTTGCGCTGGTTAAGGAGAGCTGACTGAGTTATCAAGGTTTTGTTATAGTTATTAAACTAGTTGAGAAAACGAGGGACAGGTTTGAGCCACTCACACGAACAACCATCCCATGAGCAGAAGCGGCGGGAACATTTGCAACCGTCCATCGTTATGCGTTGGGCAGGGTTAGAGCTAGTTGGGCATGCCAAACAGGTTGTCGAGCGGGTATTTGAGCACCTTAGTGTAACCGATGCCGAAGAGCACGATGCTCGCCTGAACGAGCTGTTCACTGGCATGGAGTTTGGTGACTCTCGACCTGATGAAGCAGGAGAGCCTATCGTTTTGCGGCAGGGTAAAGTGGCTCTGCAACAGCAGCGCGATCATCATGCCGATCAGGCTCTTCGACAGGCAGTTTCTGTGCAGCATGAATACCGAAGAGGGCTGTCACCGATGACTGCGGCAGGTATGGGCGGTTTTAACAGCAGCTTGCAATACTCCTTTCAGCTCATGCAATCGCGCCTGCTGGAGGCTCAAAGGCATCTGGCGGCGCTTGATATCTTGACCAATCTCGAAGGTAAGCATTACTCCCAGCGGGCAAGCAAAGCTGCTAATAAACGTATCAGGCCAGCATCAGAGCAGGAGCATCACGTCCTCTTAGCTGCCATGGTTAAAAATATGCAGTACAACGAACCCGATGTGGTCAGTCGCCACAAGGGTAATCTCGATGCTGTAGCCGCAGAGTGGGCAAAAAAATTGTTTAAACTCAATCGTGAATATCAAATTCTCGATATGCCACGTGAGCAGCTTCAGGCGGATATTCACTCGTATCTGCTGAAGCACTCAGGCTCTTCTGTGTCACAATCTGCGGACTGACCACAGTGTCGATTGTTTTGATGTTGCATCGTTGGTGAGAAAACCCCCGGCCAAACCAGGAGGGGATGATTTGAGGGAACGTCGTGTCCGCTAAGCCTCAGCCTAACAAACCAGTCACTGCTGAAAAGTCTCATCCCGCTTCAGAGACCTCGAGGTGGGTAAAAGGCTGTTTTTTTATTCGCCCGCCAGCTCAGCCTTTAAAGCCTTACTCTGTACTAATGGGCCCAGCAGGCGACCTGGCTAGGCGTGCCGAAAAGGCTGTAGAACGTGTCATGGTGCTCGAAGGGGTGGAAGACGAAGAAAGCAAGCTGAAAAAAATCGAAGAAGCGATAGCCAAACTGAGCGAGACAGAGCCACCCCTCGTTTTGCCGATCCCTATGGATATCTCATCGGTAACCGCAACTTCCGACGTGGTCCTGAGCAAGCACTATGCTGACCAAGTGCTTAGCCATGCGCTCTATGCGAGCCAACAATACGCCCTCCTGCAGGCGGCGATTTCAGCGCCTCAGCAAGGTGGCGATGAGTCTTTACTGTTCTCTCAGATGTCATCTTCTCTTATCGAGGCTGAGCGGCACCTAGCCGCACTCACCATGGTGGTGTCTAAGCCTCAGTGTTTTAAGACGCAGCGAGCTTCAAAGGGAGGACATGCAAAGAACACTCCCTCGTCGCAGAAGGATCAAGAGGTTGTGATGGCCTCCCTTATCAAGGCGATGCTGTTCAATTTCTCATCTGGAGAGAAGGTTAACTGGTCAACGGCCTACAAGGATTATGGGCAGCGAATAGCCGATAATATTTGCTGGATGAACCACTCGCTCAAGCTATTTACGTGCTATGCAAACGACCAGCAAATTCGTGATGCCGTTGAAAATGTTTTTTACGACAAGCTCAAAAAGCTCCAAGTAATTGATGTATGGAGTGGCCCTGGCAGCCGCATTGGCCGGATGCGCCACGCACTGCATTTTGGTGGTCGATGGAGCACAGTACCCAGCGCACAGATTCCAGACTGGCAGGGCCTATCATTGGAAACCTTAGGTCGTATTCAGCTTGCGGAAGAGAGGCTGGCTAAAGATATTTTGATCTTCTTACTTGAAGACCGTTTTGGTGAATTACCTGTTGCGTTGGAAAAGAAGGTGGATCAGCTCAGCCCGCTGGAAGATGTCGCCGTCTACTTCTCGAAGCTCTGGAAAGCGTTCAATCTTGATGACGTTTTTAACAATGCGGTGCTGGCTGAGCCCAAAAAGTGATGTGGACTATGGCTTTGTAGATGAAGTTTTAATCCTCTATGTAGGTCTTTAGCTGTTCAGCCACAATAAGGGTGAATATTCGTGGTTCAACGTATAATTCCGGCAAGAGCCGACGGCCTAGGCGCATGGACTGCCGGTGGCAAACAACAAATTGCCCATCGAATGCAGGAAAAGGGTCGGGCCTTTGTCGCCTCGGCCATACTGCTAAGGCAACAAGATGGTGATGAATTTGTCGTTCTTCATTTGCTGTGTCAAGGAATTGAAGTCCTGGGCAAGGGCTATCTCACTAGCGTGGACTACGATCATTACTACCCCAAGCTGAGTACCAAGTATCGGCATAACCTTGTGAAGATATTGAATGAAGTAGCAAGGGTGTCTGGGTTGAGCATATTGAAAGGGGAGGTTCAGCCGGAGATTGCACAGCTTAGTAAGCGGTATGCCGACAATCACTTGCGATACGGTTCCGCGTTGGACTTGCTCGTAGATCCGGCAGAGGTTTCCTCATCAGCGGTACTCAGACGCTTGGCTGCTGTGTTTCGCTACGCTGATAAATTTGATAACGTCGAGAAAACAAGTCAATAAAAGACAACCACTTTGTCGACAGGGCTTCCGTCGCAGGCCCTAGTACCATTCCTCAACCGCTGTGCGCGCATGACGCCCTTTGCTGCGTTTTATGTCGCTACATGACTTCTTACCTTGCAGCATAGACGCGGCTCTATGGCCGCTGTGAGCTGCTAAACTAGCGCTATGACTGCTTACCCCCGATCCTGATGTGGCGCCCATCCCACCGGCTACCCGCACGGCGTTATTAGCCGAGCTGTAAAGCTACGAACATCTATTGTTCGAACCCAGGGCCAGGCTGACCTAGAAAGCTTCTATGCCCTTTACGGTCAGTGGCAGGTTACCTTGGGCGACTCCCCCGAGGCGATTGCGATGGCCTGGAAGCGTTCATTGAGGCGTGTATCGAGGATGACGGGACGGTGCATAACACCATTGAACGAGCTTATTTGACAATGGTAGCAACTGTTCAGGAAGGCGGGGCGTAGCGGGTTGTCTGCTCCTGCATGAACAACCATTGGGAGATAGTCATTGGGTTAGAGGATAGGATTCCCAATGGTTTATTGCGCTATAGTTCGCTTACGATAACCGTTTGTATTGTTTAGCGAAGCGAGGCGTTAATAATGGATGATTCTAATAATCCGTATGGTGAGCATCCTCCGAGTGAACGTCAGAGCAACAAAGGGTGCGAATCGCTGGATGCTATAAAAAGACATGCGTCTGACTTGGCCCGTGAAGCCTATGGCGAGCAAGAAAGCCATGCGCCTGAGCCATCTCCGTCACACCTTGTGAATACCGAACCCCAGCAAGCAACGCAAGAAGCTGCCGCGTCTTATACGCCTCCGCCTCCGGTACCTTGGCCATCGTCGTCGCTACAACGCAGCGCTTCCTCTTCGTCACACTACTTCGCGCCACACGCTTCGACACCTGTCCAAAGCGTTGCGCCAGGGCATTCCACTGCTAATCCTTCGCAGGAAAGCGCGCATCAAAAACGCTATAAAAAACGCATGTCAGCCGAAGAGAAGCAGCATTTGGTGTTGGACTACCTGAACATCTACTATCAGCCATGCGCTAATCCATCAGGAAATGTCATGCTCATGGAACAGAGCAGCGGTACGCTGTTTCCACCTGGGGTGGATGAGATTCGTCAAGCCGTTAATGCCGCGTGCTTTCAGAAAATCGGCATAGAAGTGTCTAATAGTGCCATTCGCTCCGCTCTGGCGAAATTTACCGAGCGATCAAGCGTGCAGCAGTCAGTGCTCCCAGTGTATGGTCGGGCAGGCTACGTTGAAGCCATACCTAATTTTCGCGTTATCAACCGCCATCAGGGGACTTATAGGGTTGATTCAATGTCACCGCAGGCCACTCTTTTGGCGGCGTCTTCTGTCGCTGTTCCCTACGTGGTACCGCACCGTAGTCTGCCTATGGAAGCAACAGGTACCCACATTCAAGCCGTCCCGCAGAAACTAGCGTCATGGTTGAAGGTGCTAACGGATTTACCTGATACATCCCTGCTGTTGGTGATTACGTGGATGATGCTTACTTGGATGCCGGATAAAAAGCAGGTGCTTTTAGAGCTTCGTGGTGGGGATAACAAACATGTGGTTGATGCGCAGCACGTTATTAAGCAGCTCATTGACCCGTCTCGACAGCCAGGTGACAACGTTCTGCCTACGGGAGCAGCCGCGTTTGATACGTTTTGTCAGCAAGAGTATGTGATCAGCCTTGAGCGCTTCGATGCACTCACTCCTCTGCAGCAAAAAAACTTGTTTAGTGTTATGGAAGGCAAAGACGTTGAATGGGTATGGCGTGATGGTAAAAAACAAAAAATGCGCATCAACGTGCAGTGCCCCGTGATGATGAGCTGCCTGGAGTCGCCGCTCACAGACGCCGCGTTAATCGCCCGCACCGTCAGTATTGATACTGGGGCAGGTGCTTTCGGTGGGCTTGGTTTAAAGTATAAAGAAATAATATCGGGTACCGTGACGGAGTTGTTAGCCCTCTTTGGCCTTGTCCAGCAGAGTGTCCATTGCTTAGTGCCCCCGGAAAAGGCAGCGCGTTATCGGGGCCAAGGGCCACTCAGTGACTTTTGTCATATCGGAGAGGCCGTGGCAATCAATTTAGGACACTCTGAAGAAGCTTTTTGGGAGCAGCTCCATCATGCACAGCGCGATGGTCAAGAAGACGCTTATGAGAGTGACGACATCGCCCAAGCGCTGGTTCAATGTTGGAAAGATAACGCGGATGAGGCCATTGAACTGAGCATGACCGATTGGCTTGAGCGGTTGCCCGTCTACCTCCAGAAAGGCCAAGAAGCCGGGTTTCCTAAAACACAAAAAGCGCTGTCGATTCGGTTCAAAAAAGCCAGTGAAGTGCTCAAGGCTTACGACCTTCTATTAGAGCCTACCGGGCGTATCGGCTCGGATCGGCGTGCTTGGCGACTGCGAAAAATGCCTGCCAGTCCCACTTGTGCTCCTCTTTAACGGACAATGAAAATCAGCTTTTAGTAAAAAATTGCGGCTTAGGGCATGCTTTTGGCCTATTTTTGCCATTTTAATCATTGGTATGTCCGTCGTTTTACGTTGAACTTGGCGTTGGGTGGGTAAGCCACTGTTCGACTGTCCGTTGTCATTGACGGCCATTTGCATGGCGGGGGAGTGTGACTAACAACACTTGCTGAAGCCTCTTTTCCGCCATGGCTGATGGCCTTCGCCTTCCCTGTTCCCACTCCTGATACGTTCGCACACTCACCCCTAACCGACGTGCAAATTCCGCTTGGGTGAGCTCTGACGCCTTGCGGCGCGCGACGACACACTTCATTAATCCAGTCTCCTTTAACGCTGCACCAGAGTGCTCCTGCGTTGCGTGAAGCGTCTGATGCCTATTGGTCGCCGATACAGAATAGTTGAGCTTTGCGTTGATGTAAGAACGCCAAGGCCCTAGGCAGTCCACATCGTTATCTTCCTGCGCAGGTGTCGACTCTTCAGCCGCGTATCGTTGTTCGTCGCGTCGCCGATCCTCAATGAGCTGGTAAATAAGTTCCAGGTCAAAGGGAATGCCGTTGGTGTCGGCAAACTGTCGCATGATCTCTTCGTGGCCAGGGTACTTCTCCAGTTGAAGGGAGAAGAAAAGTGCTTCATCCATGGGGTTACCTCGCATCATCGAAAACGCCCGCCATCGCGGCGCCGTGAATTTGTCCATAGTATGTCGCTGCCGTAGCAGCTACGGCAGGCGTCTTCGAAGGGTTAAATGACCGGTTTTACGGGGAATTGTGAGCTAAGCACTACGGCAAAGCCGGAAGAAGGCTATCTGCATTGTTTACCGGCGACTGCAATCAAACACCTTAATCCCCTGGCCGAACGGTTTGCTATGTTCTTTACAGAGGTAGCTGGCCATAAACATGGCCTCGTCCATCACCATGAAATCATCACGGTGTAGCACCGCTGACCAATAGCGCTTTGTTATCGGATGCTCACTAACGTTAACCAGCTGTCCAAAGCGAGGATCATCGCCGTCAAATCCCATTGATTTTAACCACGCCCGATAGACACGATGAAAGAGATTGTTGCGTGAGTAGCTTCCGTCATCGCTAGGGGCTGTGTTACCGATACTATCCACAGCGTCTTTGTTCAATAATGGCATGATGTGGTAATGCGGCTTAGCACTGTTTGCTTGCTCTCTCGTCCAGATATAGCGAAGGTTGTGCGAGTATTTCAGACCTACGCGATCAAGCTCATAGCGCAGATGACGAAAGAAGCGGGTAAGCACCTCATTGCTGTTATGTAGCGAACAGCGAGGCATCGCATCAGGAAAACGAAGATCCATGCGTACCGCAAAGGTTAAGCGCTGTTGGTGAACGCAGTGCTGTAAAGTGCTTAATGCAGAGGCTAAGTAGTTTTCAATCTGTGGCCCATTATTCGTCTGCATAACAGAATAGCCGTGATACTGCTCAGCCCAATAACGACGTAGCTTGTCGTTGGCAGGGTGGCGTAAAAGATGAGTAGGATACATGCGCGTTACCTCGCTGATGGATGAAAACATCAGCAACGGATACCTAGGCATGGTGTCTTAAGGCATGGTCATACCGGCTGCAGTCATTCCCTTGGTAAGATTAATGCTTAGCTTCACTTGCCTCTTCAGGACGACGCATAAGGCGTCGTCAATGTAAGAAATTGCTATACGTTACTTGCTATAGAGCATCGTCTAATAGCAGTACTAGCATTATGTCTTTCCTATTGAGCACTGTAGGTGCTCTATGGCTAAGCTACAGTCTCTCTGTTGTGATTTCGTCAACAGTACTAGCTCACCTATGGCAATAACCCCGTATTACTTACCCGTCAGTTCATCATGTTGCCATTGATAAAAATGCCATGGTTCCACGTGCAGGTTTTGTATGGTGATGCTTGGTAAGCCAGTGTTGATGAATTATCAAAGTGTTCCGGCGTGAACAGTCAATAAGGCGCGATACCTTGTGGGCATCCGTTGCTACATGACATCTCTATGGTCACTAGAAAATTAATCATCTATCAGTATGCTGTGGATAAACGGCTAGCGCTTTGAACGATGTAGATTCAACTAAAACTCAGCCCCGTATTACTTGAGTGAAGCCCTATCACTTGGGCGCTTCCAATTCACTTCACTCAAGGAGGTGGCGTATGTCCGCCCAATGTCCACGCTGTACATCAACGCAGCTGATTCCACGTCAATTAGGTCGCCATTTGGGGGCAACTACCGGTGTTGTCTCCGGCGGTACAACAGGTGCCATGGGGGCGCTGAGCGGTGCCAAAGCCGGTGCAGCCGTTGGTTTGATGGCAGGTCCGGTTGGGGTGTCGATTGGCACGCTGGCAGGCGCACTGTTTGGTGCGTTGGTTGGGGGAACGGCAGGCGGTGTGGCCGGTGCTCGGCTCGGTGACGAGCTAGATACCAAGGTGCTCGACAACATCGAGTGTCGCGCTTGTGGCCACACCTTTCGACTACCACTCGCGGAATACCCTAGCTATCTGTCTCGCTAATGGCAGCTCACCTATTCCTATCTCGTATGACGCTACCACAGCTTAGTCCGCTTCCTGGTAGAGCGCGCAGCTAGTGGTTTGTATTGATACCTATTAAAACCCTATGAGGAAATCACCATGGCTCATCTCGTTGAACAAATGGCTTATGTTGGCAATACCCCTTGGCATGGCCTGGGGCAGCAACTTTCTCGTCATCAATCGCTGGAAGTCTGGCAGCAACAGGCCGGTATGAACTGGCACATTGAAGAAGCCCCGGTACGCTTTATTGCCGAAGGCGCCAGCCACCTGGGCAGTATTCACTCATTCCCTGAGCAAAAAGTGCTCTACCGCTCGGATACCAAGGTACCGCTATCGGTGGTGTCTCAGCGCTATAAGGTGGTTCAGCCCGAGGAGATACTGGAGTTCTATCGCGATCTCACCGAATACGCTGGGTATGAGTTGGAAACCGCTGGCGTGCTGAAAGGTGGTCGTAAATTCTGGGCCTTGGCACGCAGTGGCTTGAGCACCTCGCTGAAAGGCCAGGATGAGGTTAACGACTACCTACTACTGGCGACCTCGTGTGACGGCACCTTGGCGACGATGGCCACACCTACCACAGTAAGGGTGGTATGCAATAACACGCTGCAAATTGCGGTGGATGGCACCTCGCAAGCCGTGAAAGTGCCGCATCGCTCGGAGTTTGATCCCCGAGCGGTGAAGAGCCAGCTGGGGATTTCTGTCTCGCAGTGGAATGACTTCATGTACCGCATGAAAGCCTTGGCAGAACGCAAGATCGATCACCATGAAGCGCAGCACTATTTCCAATCGGTGATTTGTGGGGCTGAGAAGCCGATAGACGATCCCTCTAAGCTGCCCAACTACCGGGCCTTGAACAAAGTGCAAAAGCTCTACCACGGCGAAGGCAGGGGTTCTCACTTGGTTACCGCCAAAGACACCGCCTGGGGCTTGCTTAATGCCGTGACTGAGTACGTGGATCACGACAAACGGGCACGCAGTAACGACACCCGTATGGATTCAGCGTGGTTCGGCCAGGGCGCCCAGCTCAAGCAAGAAGCACTGGATGCCGCATTAGCACTAGTGTCTTAACCAACCCACCTGTTGGGCTTCGTTCTACCCCTTACTTTGACCTTCCCAATCCAATGATATCCACCATCTCCCCGGCATAGACGCCCAGCCCCTCAAAGGCTGGGCGTTTTGCTGTG
>TARA_R110001599_G_scaffold9653_3_pt1 | contig 10220 bp, 16 predicted proteins | sample TARA_R110001599 | Tara Oceans TARA_R110001599 (sample SAMEA4398360) | marine metagenome | biome: Polar Biome; feature: [MES] marine water layer (ENVO:01000295) within the mesopelagic zone...; material: water (ENVO:00002006), including particulate matter (ENVO:01000060) such as...... | reverse complement strand
GGGAAAGTGCATAGGAGGGCATAGAGTCCTGTGGCTTGTAGAGACAGGGTGGTGTCTTGTAAGTGTAGATTTGCGATAGAGGTGTGTGGTGTTGCTGATGGTGCTGTGACGATGTTGTGTTCATCGCTCATGATATTGCTCCTAATGAAAAATAGCCCCCCAATACGTTACCGTGCAAGTTTCTCACGCTTGCGGTTGTATCAGGAGGCTTATGTGGTAAGGCGAGAGAAGAAGCACGGTAATACTAATATAGCACATAATGGGGAAAAGGTAAATCAACCACAGGTTGAGTGCAATCAACTGTAGGTTGAGTGACGTGCTGTGGATATGGTGCTATATTTGGAGAACACTTATTACACAGGTAAACGTGGATACACAGGAGGAAGGACATGCGGAAAATAATAACACCTAAAGAGCAAATGGTAGTAGACAAGTATTTGGGGAACCCTCCCTACAAAAAGCATTCCCTTGCTGAAATAGGTGTTGAGTTGGGTGTTACCCGTGAAAGGGTGCGACAGATTAGAAATAGGGCGTTGTATCTACTTTGCAAACATTCACAGGAGGAAGGACATGGTATTAGATAAACAGTATACGTTGCCATTGGGTATTGAAGAAGCCATTGCTGATCTTATGACGAAGAAGATTGGTAAACCCGTTACCGTTGTGGAAAATATCAATAATGTGTATACAAGCCCCACGGACGTTACAAGTATGTATGGGTTTCTTCTGGAATGCGAGGGGGATAGGGGTTTTATTCTTGCCTCTGATAGGGAGATAGGGATGCAGGAGACAGGTGAGCATGTGAGAGACTTGTTTCTTGTCAAAGCAGAGCAGTTGGCACAGAGCTTTCTTGAGAAGACACATGTAAACGTGGATACACAGGAGGAAGGGCATGGAAGATTATCAGAAAATGATATCAGATGCGATTAAGTATGTAAGTTGTGGGGGAAAGATTCACATAAGCAATGATAGACAGCAGGGTAAATCTGTTTTTGCTAAAGCGTTTGCAGAGGAATTTGACAAGAAGGTAGAAGCAGCACGCGAGCAGAATGATAAAGAGAATGGTGCTATGTTTAGAGATGGGATAACTGTAAATGCTAAGAGCCTAAGTAAAAAACTCTTGGGGGATATGGAGAAGATATAACACAGGAGGAAGTATGAGACAGTGGATAAAACAGCAGATAGAGAGAAGATGGGGCATCGTAATCGTTGATAGGGCAGAGTATCTGAGGATAAGTAACAATGCCAGCTATCTGTCTATGTTGCAAGATTGGGCAGAAGAGACAGGTATAGAGTTGCCATCTCATCACACGCTGTCAGCAGAAGCTATGAGAAAGGTATTCGTGCGAGTAGGAAAAAGGGCGGCAGAGAATGTCTTTGAGAAAACCCCTCTGCTGACTTATTTGCGACAGGCTAATGCTGTAAAGGAGAAAGTATGAGCACACTCGTCCAAGTAGACCTGCCCGACCTGAAAGAGAATGAGGTGGCCTTTATAGAGGTAGAGATCACCCCTATGGCAAAAGTGGAGTGGATAAAGAGTGAGTGGAAAAAGCCAGAGGCAACAGACGCTATTGTAGCGAGAATGGGTCATATGCCCCAAAAATAGTTGACAAATATCACAGATACCCCTATTATTGCCTATAACGATTGCATTAGCATGCAAAAATTATATCTCTGAGGGGTAAATGAATGAAGCGCACGTAGACATAGCAGACTTGCAGAAGAAAGTCTCCGATTTCCGTGCGCTTTTGTCTGCTGATAAGGCTCGTAAGAACCTTATGCCCTTTATAGAAGAGACTTTCCCCAACTACAAACCAGCAGCACATCATAGACTGATAGCGGATAAGTTAGAAGCTGTAGAGCGTGGAGAGATAAAGCGTCTGATGATCTTTTGCCCACCGCAACATGGCAAGAGCCAGATAGCGAGCATACACTTCCCTGCTTGGTATATCGGGAGAAATCCTGATAAGAGAATTATTACAGCATCCTACTCTGGACGACTCGCAGATGATTTTGGTCGTCAGGCAAGAAACCTGGTGCAAGATGAAGAATATCGGCACGTATTTCCTGACATCGCTCTCTCGGCTGACTCGCAAGCAGCGAATCGTTGGCACATTGACAACCACCGTGGCTATTACATGTCTGTTGGCGTTCAAGGGGCTACAACTGGTCGCGGTGCTGACCTTTTTCTTATTGACGATCCTGTTCGTGATGCTTCAGAAGCTGATTCGGAAGTAATGAGGGATAGGATATGGGACTGGTTTGCAACAGTAGCATATACGCGACTTGGCCCCAACGCACCCATAGTTATAATCCAAACACGATGGCATGAAGATGATTTATCAGGCAGACTGTTGCTCGATATGGAAAATGGTGGGCAACAGTGGGACGTAGTCTCCCTTCCTGCCATTGCAGAGGCTGACGATCCTCTTGGTCGCAAGATCGGCAAAGCCCTGTGGCCTGAGAGATACCCCGAAGAAGTGTTGGGAGAGACACGACGGATTTTCTCTGCACAGGCAGGCAACAGATACTGGCAGGCAATGTATCAGCAGTCTCCCACACCTGAAGAGGGTGACTTCTTCCTCGCAAAGTGGATACAAAGGTATGACAAGCGTCCCGATACCAGTGAACTGACGATATATGCTACTTCCGACTATGCCGTATCAGACAAGGGAGGTGATTTTACTGTCCATCTCGTCTTTGGCATAGGGCAAGAGAATGATATTTATGTTTTAGACTGTTACCGAGCACAGGCAGCAAGTGATGAATGGGTAGAAGTGCAACTCGCTATGATGAAAGAGTGGAAACCCATAGAGTGGATAGGAGAGCGTGGGCAGATAGAGAGCAGTGTCGGCCCTTTCCTACGAAAGATGATGGACGAGAGAAATGTGTATTGCACGATAAACTCTCTACCCTCTATGGCAAGCAAGGCAACACGCGCACAGTCGATACGTGGGCGTGCCGCGATGGGTAAGCTACACTTCCCGAAACATAAAAGTTGGGCTGATGATATAATCAGCGAGATGATGCACTTCCCCCACGGAAAGAATGATGACTGTGTAGACTGCTTATCACTTATCGGTAGGGTTCTCGACACTACATATTCCCCAAACCTCCGCGTGATAGCATCGCGCAATAGAGACATCAGGTATGGTGGCAATATTATCACCTCAGCAAGAGAAGCAAATCTGTCAGCAGTTACAGGAGCGTAGTCGATGCCGTTAATACCACCAAGAAAACCTTTAGCATCTGGCGATGAGTCTATTGATGCGCTGATGAATTTCTTGGGTATCAATAACAGTGACCCTACAGATGCTTCTATGGACTTGGTAGCACCTATGGCGGCTATAGGAAAAAAAGTTGGAAAAAACACAGTGCAGAGGCTTGTAGAACAGTTCAAAAAAAGCGAAGCATCAGGCCAGTTAAAAAAATGGTTCAATAAGGGTGAAATTGCAGATAAGGCTGGAAATCCTATTACTGTTTATCAGGGCAGGGCAGAACGAGGGCTTGATGTATTACAAAATCCTCGTGGAGAAGTGTGGACTACAACAGACCCTTCAACAGCGCGAATTCATGCAGATATATCAAGAGAATTTTATCCCAACAGGGGCAAGTACAAAGGGATAACAGAAGAAGCCGAGAAGACGCTTTTTGGGCCACATATTTCTCCTCCGAAAGTTGTTGAGAAGATGCGTGGCGAGGTATATCCGTTATATAATAATTTAAAAAACCCTATGCATATCTCTGTAAAAGATACTTTGTGGGATATGACGAAAGAAGCAGAGATGCTGAAGAAAGCTAAAGAGTCTGGTCACGATGGATTGGCTATACATAAGGGCGATGGTGTTATTGATTATGTAGGGACTGACCCTTCTCAAGTAAAACATGCTATTAGTAATAGTGGTGAATTTGACAGAAGTTCCGACAGCATTTTGAAAGCATTGCTGCCTTTAATCCTAAGTGGCAGTCTTGGAGAGAATATCTCTCCGTAATATTGATTAGGATAACAACAAATATGAAATCAGAAGACATCAAATTGTGGCAAAAGAAAATCTCACAGCGTGAAGCGTGGATGAAGACAAAGCGTGCCGAGTGGGATAAGCTATACGAACGCTACAACCTGGACTTGCACGTAGCAGGTATGGACGATGAGCACGTCATAAAGGTGTCACGGTTCTATCCCCTCATACGCAAGCTCATCGCCTCGGTAGCATATAACTACCCACGCATCTTTGTCCATATGGACGAGGGGCCACTTCTTGATAACAACGTAAATGCTGAAGACACCTTAGAGCGTGCTGGCAACAGGGCAATGCGTATCACAAAGATGAAGCGTGAAGTGCATCAGTGTATGTTTGAAGCCCTGTTCACGTTTCGCTCATACCTCAAGATTGGCTATAACCCCCCTGGTGCCGACGCAGTAGCTCCCTATGTTGCAAGTGATGATATGCAAGAAGACTTCCCATTCATAGAGTGGGTGTCAGCAAAGAACATCCTCGTAGACCCATTGGTAAAGCCCCATAACTTCTATACTGCCCAAGATGTCATAGAGAGGCAGTTTGTTCCCTTAGAATTTGTGAAGAAAGACCCACGCTTTGCCAAGTTTAAAAACCAACTAAAAGGCATCGGCAGTAACAGTGCTGGTGGTTTCGACGAATCCATCTCCGACATATACCAACGCCAAGACTTAGACAACGGATATGATGACAGCGATGACAAAGACCACCTCAACGCAGCACGCGATCTTACAGAGATGGTGCTGTTATACGAGATACATGACAGAGTGCATCGTCGTCGCATCGTCTTTGCCAATGACATAGAAGAACCCATCGAAGACATCCCTGCTCCTCTCCTTAGACATAAGCCCATTAAGCAGACAGACCCCTTTACAGGTGAAGAAGTTGTTGTAGCATCAGAGCCGACAAATAACTACCTGATAGAAGGGGGCTTCCCCTATTACACACTGTCGTATGACTTGAGTGATAAGTTCTATGGGCAACCCATGATGGCGTATGAGGAGAGCGTAGAGCAGATCATCGTAAACTCTCTGTCGCGTCGTCAGGACTTGCTAAAGCGTTATAAGCGCATCGTTCTTGGAAACATCAAAGAGCAGGAGAGCAACCCACAACTTCCCGACAAACTCGACAATGCCGATGATGGCACAGTGCTATGGGTGCGCGATCCCCACGGTGCTCTCGTCCCTATGGATTTCGGTGCTGCCCCTGCTGATCAGGTAAACCTTGAGCGCGACGCACGTAGCTACGAAGCAGAGATCATACAGGTAGACGCACCAAGTGGTAACAGTGCCACAGAGAGTGCTATACGTGCCTCTGGCACAGAGATAAACAGGGAATGGATGCAAGTTCCCGTAGCAAACGCATACCGATGGGGTGTCACGAATATGTTTAACATGTTCAGTGATGTGCGCTTCCTCCCTGACAAGTTTAATGTCAACGTATCACGCAGTGGAGAGCCTGCCCTTACAGAGATAATGGAAGATTGGTGGTTCGAGGGACGGTGGGAAGTAGAGATAGACCCTGGCAGTATGCTCGTCCTCAACGAATCATTAGAGCGCAACGATACTTTGCAACTGTATGATAGACTCATCAACCTCCCCTTCCCCACAGACAAGCGAGAGATCGTCAAACTGTTGGGATCAGCCTTCCGTAAGGTGAACTTCGATAAGTTCTTGCAATCAGAGATCTCCCCTGACGCTGCAGGACTTGCACAGATGGAGAACTCTTCATATCTGGTGCGTGGTGGTGAGATACCCCCACGGCAAGGGCAAAATCATCAGATACATATGGAAGTGCATCTCTCTATGGAGCAAGTCCCTGAGTTTACGCAACTGTCACCAGAGCAACAGCAGTTGGCAATACAAACACGCGATGCCCACAACCAGCAACATCAGCAACTGATAGACCAAGAGGGTGGTGGCGCAGGACGACAGAGCAGGCCAAGTGAGTCGAGTAAAGCGACAGACCTGGTGTCCGTGACAAGGGCAAATGCTCAGAACACTGCAAATGCTGTGCAAGCAGAGGTGCAGGCTAACGCTTAAAGGATAGAACGATGCTTATACCAAAGCGTAAACCGATACAAACAGGCAATGAGTCTATAGATGCCCTATTAGCATTTTTAGGTGGTGGCGATGCCTCTGATGCCGCTATGGACTTGGTAGCACCTATGGGCATGGCAAGGAATTTGGGGAAGAAGGTAACAAATGCTATTGTTCCAGCAGCATCTACAGAAGTAAAAAATAAGATGAAAAGTTTGGCAGACATGGCATCAGAGCAATTACGAGCAGCGATGGATGCTTCACATAACAGAGGCATTGAGTTAGGACAGCAGTTAGATAATAGATTTGATCCTCTTGTTAATGCCAGAAATGCTATACGAGAAGAACTTGCTACAAGAGGATCAAAAACTGAACAGGGCGTGAGTAATTTGCAGTCTAAATTGATGCGCGGAGACACTAAATTTGCTACACCACCAGAGATTTTAGAGATATTAAAATCTGAAGATGCTTTGGGATTTGATAGTAGCAAACAGGCAGCAGGGGCAATATTGCAGAGTGGTAGAGATTGGTTAAGCCGATGGGAAGTAATGTCTCCCGAAAATGCAAGAAAGTTAGAGGCATGGCGTGAAGAGACAGCAAAAGTGATAAATAAAATTGAACCTGGTAAACTTCCAGAATAAATCACAGGAGAATGGTATGAGTGTAAAAAAAGCAGCATATGAGGAAACGCTTGAACTGTTGGTAGCCACGGGAGACACATATCCTGAAGTGCTTGAACCTATCAAGGCATATGTGCAAGAATTACACGATATAATCTCCCCACCCCTCCCCCCACCTGTAAAGAAAGTAGCACCAGTAAAGAAGGTGGCAAAGAAGGTAAAGAGATAATGCCAACATATAACTTTAAATGTGATACATGTGAAAAACTTGAACGGGATATTTACTATTCTGTTCAGAACTTGCCCCATGTTCGCCCTTGCTCCTGTGGGGGTGACATGGAGCAAGATTATAGTAACCACGGTGTAGGGTATTCCGACTCAGGCTATCCCTATACTGATCCGCAGACAGGGCTTACATACACCTCTGCGACAGATAAGAGAAAACAACTAAAAGCACACGGTTATGAAGAGGGCGATTGGAAAAAAGGTGGCATGAGCAGGGCGCAACAGCGCAAGCACGATGCTTATACGTGGGAGAAAGAACGTCCTGCCTATGAAACAGCAAGAGATAACAATGGCTCAGTATGGATGGATGATGAATCACTGGCAAAATCTGCCAAAGCATAAGAGAGGTGTCGTATGCCCGAAGAATTTGGATCATCATTAGGTGGCACGGAAGACTTAATTGCCCTACTGAAGCAGAAGCAGTTGCAATCTCCGCAACAAAATCTACAGGAATTTCTTATTAGTGAGCAAGATGCTTCAAGGGTAAGCCAAGATCAGTCTATACCTCAACATCTTGTTAATAAGTTTGGTACACAAAATATGACAGATCATGAGAAAACCATGCAAGATGCCACAGTGAACCAAATGTTACCAATGCTTCTTATGTCTCAAATGTTCAGTTCGGATGATCTATTGGGGAAATTTCTTAACAAACAGGGTAACCGAGAATTTAAAGAAGGTGGCGCAGACTTGATGCGCCAGCAACAGATGAAGCAGTTAGGATTCGAGTAAATCACATTTCACAGGAGAAGTAAAATATGGCCGATACAGACTCGGTAGCAGATGTTGAGGCACCTGCAGAAGACTCGCAGCCGACAGGAACACAGATGGGTGATGGCTTGTTCGATGATATTGGCAATAACCCTGCCGTGGATATGTCGCCAGACGATACTCTTCTTTCAGCCCCCAACAACGCAACGCGACCCTCTGAGGAAGCATCCCAATCCGCAGAAGATACCTTTGACTTGTCGAGTGTAGACATCCTACGTGTAGACGTAGAGACTATTCCCGAAGCTCATAGGGGTGTCGTCTTAAATGCCCAAACGCAGATGCGTAATATGCAGGGCATGTATACAAAACAATCAGACGACCTATCCAAGCAGATGAAGGAGTTACAAGATGCACAGCATGTCGCATTAACACAGCAAACGGTGCAGAACACGTTGCAAGGTATGCAGGAGCAAGATGAGTATGCTAATCTGACACCCCAACAGCAACAGGCTTTGACAACGGTAGATGCTCGCATAGACGCGAAAATTGCCGACCTCAAAGCAATGACTGACAGATTTAACGCTATGGAGCAACAGCTTTATACCATCAATACCACGCAACAGACTCAGCAAAGTAATGCTATGTCGCAAGAGATTAATGTCGCAAGAGCAAAATATGGCAATGATCTCGACGTATATACGCAACAGATTGTGGCACTCATGAATACGGCAAACCCACAGAATGGTCAGCGTTATACCGTGACACAGGCATATGAGCTTGCCTCTGGCAGAGCATCTGCGATTTCTCAGCAGATGGCAGCAGCAAATGCTGGTGTGCGTAATGGCACAAAGAGGCAGATAGCACCGACAGTTAATGGGACACCTCCTTCATCAAATAGCATGGATGGCCCTATAAACAATCAGGAACTATATGTAGGACTTGCATCACTCGGCTTTGAAGAATAGGAACATAACATGGCTGCAGTACAAACTACAGAAACATGGGATGCCGCTTGGACGCTCACCATGCGTGCTCACCGAAAACGATTGACCGACAATATTTTTGACGAATACCCCACCCTTGCATGGTTGCGCGGTTCAGGCCGTGTCCAGTTTGAAAATGGTGGTAAAGAGATCAAAGAAGATTTGATGTATGGCACCAACGCTTCTACGTGGTTTGATGGGTATGACACCATCCCCACAGATTCTGTTGATGGCATCACGGCGGCATTTTATCCCCGTCGTTATGTTGCCACACCTATCACCATTTCGATGACTGAAGAAACTGAGAACCGTAAGCGTTCCGACGCTGAAAGCCTCTTGGTCGCTAAAACGGAACAGTCTATGTCCACGCAACGTGACACCATCAATGCAGGGATTTTCTCTGCTGCGACAGGTAAGACCATGTTGGGTGTCCAAGACATCATCGCTGATGCTCCTGGCACTGGAACAGTGGGTGGTATCAACCGTGCCAATGAATCGTGGTGGAGAAATCAGTTCCAAGCCATCGGTGACTTCGACGCTTCCTCTGCACCATCATATACTGGCCTAAAGAATCTTGGCTTGCTGTATAACAACAGCTCAGAAGGCAATACGCAACCTGATGGTATTGTGATGACCTTGACCACGTTTGGTCAATACGAAGACATCTTGGAAGGCACAGGATATGCCCGTATCGAGCAACGTCAAGGTTCTGGCATCGGCACGAAGAAGAATGACAATAAGCTGATGTTCCGCAATGCCCCTGTATGGTATGACCGTGACTGCCCATCTGGTAGCTTGTATTGTCTCAACAGTAAGTTTATTAAGTTGAGCATTGAGCGTTCTTTGAACTTTGCGAAAACGCCTTTTAAAGAACCTGCCAACCAGTTTGCAAAAGTTGCCTTCATCGTTACAGGTGTGCAGTTGACATCTAACAACTGCCGTCGTTTGGGTGTTGGAATATCCATTACCTAAACAGTAGCGTGTTTTTATCAGTCAGTTAATCGAAATTGATTTTGAAAGGATGTATACATGAGTTCTGGACTCGCATTAATTAGTGCTGGTGCTCTCACCGACACCTACACCAGTACCACGAAAATTGGTGTTGCTGAAGATGGTGACGTGCAGTGGCGCAATGGCAAATTGTATAAGTTTGTCAAAATCACTATCCAAGACATCTTGGTGAATGAAGTACTCTATCCTGTTTCTACGGATGGCGTTGATATGACGACTGACTACTCTGCTGCTTTGTCTGTTAAAGTCGGAGCCGTTGCACTTGGCACCGTAGACATCTCCGTAGCCCCTTATGCTTGGGTGCAAGTCTGTCAGGCTGGAACGTATGGAACGGCACGCGGTGACGGTGCTGTTGCTGCTGGTGAGGCTGTTATCGGTGATACTGCCGTAGATGGTGAAGCAGATACTATGGCTGCTGGTGAAGAGCATTTGGTATTTGGTTTCGCTATGGCTGCTGATGCTGGAACACCAGATTCATTCGCTGTTCAGTTTGCGTAACAATCTGTGGTGGTAGCAATTATGCTACCACCACTTTTTCACAGGAGAATATGAAAT
>TARA_R110001599_G_scaffold215615_3_pt1 | contig 10229 bp, 12 predicted proteins | sample TARA_R110001599 | Tara Oceans TARA_R110001599 (sample SAMEA4398360) | marine metagenome | biome: Polar Biome; feature: [MES] marine water layer (ENVO:01000295) within the mesopelagic zone...; material: water (ENVO:00002006), including particulate matter (ENVO:01000060) such... | reverse complement strand
CGACCTAAGGCGGGGTTCGCAGGTACCTGGCAACAGAAACCTGCACTCTTTCCCCTGATTACTAAATACTTGATATTGCTTCATTTTCGATTTCCATTTTCCAAGTGTTTTACAATCTTATCGTCGTTCTGTTCACGATACTCCCTTAGGATAGCTTGTCCGCTGGCCTTACGATCGGCATAGCGGCAATAGTGCTCAACCATCTCAACAGACATCCCAACCATGTCGGAAATTTGTAGGGCGTTGTAACCTTCCCCCCTGAGGCGGATCACTGCGTTTGCTCTCAAACCGTGAGGCACTGCACCTTTCAGGATCGGGTGCTTGCTGCGTTCACGGTTAAATTCTTTCCACATCTGATTCGGACTAAACGGCTTTCCGGTATTCTTACCGCTGTCTTGCAGCAGAAAAGGACCAAGACGTTTTTCCCAAGTAGCCATCTCGCGTTCAAGTTCGGGGAAGATTGGACACCAAGGCTTCACACCTGTTTTTTTCTGAGGAAGGCTGAACCCGCCATCATCAACATCGTTAGGGTTCAATCGCACCGTGTCACTTATCCGCTGCCCAGTGTATCGGCTTAGATAGAAGAACCGCCGCAACGCCCCGGTGAATATCTGTTCGCCAAGTTCTAATTGCTCATCTGTCCAAGGCTCATGGCCCTTGCCTTTGGCAAAGCGTTTGACGCCGTGTGTCGGATCGTGGCTAAGCAGATCGACAGGACCGTTAGCCCAAGACACCATCGCTCTAAGCGCGTCCAATACGTTGTTTGCTGCCCCCGGCGTTTTCAAGCCGATCTTACGGATCAGCACATCAACGTGCTTTGGTCGCAGTTCTTGCGCTGGCAGATCGCCCCATGCTTTCCGAATAGGCTTTAGGTTGCGTCGATATTGTTCTTTCGTGCCTTCGGTCAGCTTCCTTTGCAGTGAAGGCCATGAACATTCATAGGCGTCTATCAGAGCGCCAATGGTCCCGGTTGGCGTAGGGCCAAAGTCACCTTGTGCCTGCCTTACAGCGTTCCAAAACTCCGGCGTCTGAGGGTCATTAGGCAATTTGATACGTGGCCCGACTTGGGGTGTCCCCCTTCCCTCTTGATAATAGAAATACTCGCGACCTCTCGACGTGATCTTATGAACATAGCGAGGCAAAGATACTTTAGACATTATCCACCCCCGACATGAAACGATCATCGCCGCCCGATGCTTTTGCGGTAAGCTGTGAGGCTACATCTGCCCAAGACCAACGAACAGAACCGCCCAATTTGAACGGTTGTGGCAACAAGCCCCGCTTTACAAAGGAATCTATTGTGGATTCGCTCACATCCAATTCAGCGGCCAAAGTCGCCTTTGAAACAAAGGATGGCGGACGTGAACCTAAGATTTCCGGACGGTCAGACATTTGTGCCCCCATCAAATTCCGCAGCCCGTTTGTTATAAAGTTGGCGTACGGGTATCAGCGCCTCAATCAACCCATCAGGAAGCGTATTTTGCGCAATTAAGACCAAGTCGAAAAGGAAGGATGTGGTGCTCTCTACGCTGTGAATCTCTCGTGGATTGTCCGTCAGAAAGCCTGAGAAACCACCGTCAACGTCCAAGGTGTCAAGCCAGAAGATAGCAAATAAGCCCGCTCCCGGCACATTAAATCCGAGCGCCTTCTGAATACCCTTCTCCATTTGAACTGAAAAATTCAAGAGAGTAACACGATCCAGACCCGTGTTTCGCAATGAGTTCATAGTGGACAAAACAACAGCGTCGGACATGCTATAGAGCCAACGCCCAGTTGGTTGCTGCGCTCCGATTATGCTTCCGCCATCGCCATCATTAAAAACACCAACGTGCCGCCAGTCCCGTAGCAGACTATTTGAGACGCCAGTGATGCGTTCAATCTCAGCAGGTTTTAACTTTGGTTCGGCGTACAAGGCTCTATCTCCGTTGGTACTACCAACAATATAATTGAAGGTAGTACCAACAGTCAACCCCCCTACTGTGTTTTTCCTGCCCTATATTCTTCGATCTGCTCCGCGACGCCACGCATCACGCTATCAATGTCAGCGCCTGACTTGACTATCAGCATCAGGCCCGCAAGCAATATGTCGTGCTCCTGATCATCGAAGCCACCTAGCAGGCTAATCCATTCCTCGCTTTTCGGGGTAACGCGGTTTCTTTCTCGATACGCAGCAAGCACACCAGATACACGTCCGCAGAACGCCCAATCCAAGTTCACGCCTTCGCGCTTCACCCACTCCATCAACTCGTCGGTCAGGGCAATCTGAGTAGGTTCGTCTTCGTCATATTGCAGCTTAGGTGGCGCTACATCGAAGTGAGCGCAAAACCATTCAATCCGCCCCTCACTTGTGGACAGATCAGCGTCGGTTTCGCTAACGAAGGAATAGGACCCGCTCTTAGTTTCAATAGTGGTGTATTTCATGTCATTTCTCACAGTTTGGCTTTCTAGAGCCGATCTCAGCAACGGGCTGGTGCCGGGGGCTAGAAACCTCCTGTGAGAGAGGCATGACGTTTTTCCGCAAGCGGTCTTGTATGGCGTCAACACCCCGGCGTATGATGCCGATGTGAGCCGCCGCCAAGCGTTCACGCATTTGCCGTCATCCGCGCCAACGGATGAAACCTTAGTCAGGTGTCGCGGCTATCACAGTCAGGGTTTCTAGGCCCACGGTCACAATCACTGAAACAGCATAAACGGTCAAGCCCCCCCAAAGGGCTAAACCGAAATTCTCTTTTGCGCATCGACGAAGGCGGCCCTTGCCGTTTCCGCTAAGTCATTCTTTGCCCATGACATTAACCGAACAGTCTTATCCGGCGTCCAAAGCAGAAACCTGCCCCTTGGACTGATCGCCAGCTTGCACCCCTCAATCCTCAGAGGGCGGCAAAGCAAGGTGAAGTGCGCAACAACCTTGAATCCGCTTTGGTTCGTTTCCGGCGTTGCAAGGATCGCCATATCGACGATCTTTGCATCCACTTCATAAGTCATGGCGACCACCCCTGCTTAGTCCTACGGAACGCCATCTGAGCACCCTTGACAGCCCGGTCCTGTATGCCCGGTTCCGCCTGACGGATCGCGGCCCCAGCTTCGTTTCGCGCAATCTCAACAAGCGTGCCGGGTTCGTTGCGAACGATCAATTCCACAGAGCCGCCGCCAACAGACTGGCCCTTGGTGTGGTCCACTACCGTTTCGTTAGGGTGAACCATCGCCAGCGTGCCGCCTTTGCCGTCCATGCCGCCGGTGCGTGAGCCACTGCCAGTGAAGCCGCCGCCGTCGAACGATGGCAACAAGCCGGTAAGCAATCCACCCCAGCCACCGCCGCCCGATGGCGCAAACTGTCCGGTGCCGAACAGCGCATATTCCAGACCGGCGCGGATAATCGCGTCCCGCAGGCTGTCGAAGGCATCAGCCCCGCCCATTGCAGCGTCGATTAAGCTGTCCTTATACTCACGCACAAAAGGCTGTTGGTCCTTAAATTCCTGACCAAGCTGTGCAACCTGTGCGTTGTATTGTTCCTGAGATAGAACACCCGCTTCCCTGAGTTTGGTTGCTTGGGCTATGCTGTCATTATACTTATCATGCGCAGACTTAAGTCCTTCGATGATACGTTCTGCTTCCCGGTCAAGCTCATTCTGCGACCGCTGCGCTTCCCGTGCCGCTTTAGATATTCCGCCTGACCTGGACGATTTCTCAGCCCTTTTCGCCAAGTTCGCCAGACGCGCCTTTTCCGCTGTCAGTACGTCACCGTTTCCACCATAGAGCGCCGAATTTTCACGGATCAGCCCCTCACCTGCGACCCGCCCCGCCCCATACTGCGCATATTGCGATGCAAGGTTAGAGGACCTTTGCGCCGCCATGGCCGCGTTTAGGTTGTTGGCAAGCCTCGCGGCCTCATCAGCCGCCGCGCCAATTGGATCAGCAAGGGCTCTAGCCTCAGCCGCAAGCGATGCAGCCGCGCTTCCAGCGTCAAGTGTCGCCTCTTTCTGGGCAATCATTACCTCAAGAGCCTCAGAAAGCTGTTTAATCAGCTCGGCCTCTTGGTTGTTGATCCCGTCCTTTGAAAGCGCCAGATCGTTTGCAGCGGAAAGTAACCTTTGCGTTGCCATGATCTGTTGATCAATATCGCCGTTTGCATCGACCAAAGCCCGCTGCGCAGATTGAAACTCTTGTGTAAGCCCGCGCGCCTCTGCCCGCGCCTCCCGTGCCTTATCAGTAAAGGCCAGCATAATATTCACATCAAAGAAACCAGCCAGCGCCGCCCTGCCTTCACCATCGCCAGCGGTGCCGAGTAGATCGCCAAGGCTTTCTGAAAGCCCGTCAATCTGCCGTTGTGCCTCACGTGCTGCGATGTTTGATAGCATTGAAAGCGTGGTCTGCATCGTGCTGGCAAATTGCCCGTATTTCTGATCAAGCTGAGCGGTGGACATGCCCGCAAGTTCCGCAGCCGCCTCTTGCTGTGCAAGCGCCTCGCTCACGGCGTCGATCTGTTCAGCAAGGGTTTCCGATTGCTCACCCAACCCCAAGGCGTTTGCCGCCAAGGGTAGCAATGCGCCCGCCGCAACACCGCCCATAATGCCAACAGCACCAAAGCCGAGAGCCAAATCCGGCAACTGGATCGCAAGCGACTGGATTAGGTTGCCCGTCGCCATTGTCTGTTGACCGACCTGAGAAAGCTGCATGGCGGCATTTCGCATCCCGTTGCCACGAAACCCCTTGCTTAGTTTCTGAGCAGCGATAGCGGTCTGGGCCAACTCCTTTTCCATCCGGTCAGCAGAACGAACAATCTGTGCCTCGGTGCGTTTACCCTCGGTCGCAAAGACTTTGAGTTGCCCTTTGCCCTTGGCAAGGTCTGAGCTATCAAGAGTTACCGTTAGACGTGCTACATCAACCATTTTGATTTTCCTTCCAATCTACCAGATTGAGCGCCATTGCTGGATCAACGCCCGCCTCTTTTGCCATTGCCAGAGCCTGCACAATCGCGGTGACTGTCCGCGCCCTCCCGCCAGCATCAAACGCTTGTAGAGGCCGCATCACGTCCAGCATGACCCCGCCGCCCAGCTTTTCCGATGCCTCCTGCCCGATCATGGTAGCGATAGGCATCAACGCCCATTGCGCTAGGTGGCGCTGCGCTTCCCTAACCATCGGCCCCGTAGTGGCTATGTTGGTCAGACCAGGCAGCACCCCATAAGCCATCTCAATGCCAGCCCGTGCCGCCGCCCAGGTTTCACGTGTCATTGCCTTGGAGAGATCAGGCGTCACATCTTGGCTTTTCCAATCCTGAATAGGTGCAGGCCCACCCGCCGCAGCGACGTTCACAGATTCACGGATCAGAACGCGGCCCCGACTACCCCGAAACCCACGCGCCAAATCGTCCATGTCAGTCGCGGGTGCCTCAGGGAAAGGCACAATCTGCGACCCGATAGGTGCGTTCGCATACACCTCCGACAGCGCCGATTCCAGCGTTTGCAACAGGCCAGCCGTTAGACGCGCCCGCCGTAGTGGTGCGGTGCCAACGTAGGGCATGTTCACTTCAGAGCCGATCCTGAGATGCAGCACCTCGCCAGCTAGAACAGTTTCAGTCTTGCCGCCACCCGTGTCGGGAATGCCCACGCGGTAGGCCGTAGGCTTAGACAGGCGCGTCGTCAAATCCCAGTCCGAGCAAGGCAACAGCCCATCATCACGGATCACGAACACAGCCTCACCACGCAGCGCCAAGGCGCGACCAGCAAGGCCCAGAACAGTGGGCGTGAGCAGGTCGGTGCCTTCTACGTCAGCCTGCATCAAGCCGCCCTCCCAAAGGCTCACGCAGCCTTGAACGCAGCCTGTTAGTTCCGCCACACCATTGACGCCGCCGATATAATCCGCCCGCGCCTGCATCACTTGCGTTGTGTACCCGGTGCCAGTTGACCGGGTTTCATTCTCAGGCTCTTTTTTCTTAAATGGCCACATCACTGCACCCTCCGATATGGGCGCAGCAGGTCAGCCGCCCCGCTCAATTGCATTGCCCGTGCTACCCATGTCGGCGCGCGGGTTTCCTCGTTTGCCATAGGCCCTAGATCCATCTTGAATGCGGATGCGCCGGGGTTGTGCTCACCGGGTGCCAGATATTCTGCCAAGCGGCGGAAAGCCTCAAAGATAGGCGCAGGCACATCACCCGCGCCAACTTGTGCCGTTATCCGATAGATCCCATCGACAGGCAGACAGACGCCAAGCGGCCCATCTTCCAGCGTCACGGCTTCCCACGCGCTAGATGCCCAGACATGAGACACGAACGACACGATCGGCGTCAGACGCGGGTGAAACTCATCCCCGCCATCCCCGCTTAAAGTCCAGACCACCTCACGAACCGTGAAGCGATAGGCAGTATAGGCTTCGATCCTTGCCCAGATCATCGACGCATCAAGCGCCGCCGCATCAGTGGAAAGGCCCGGAGGCGCAGAAGGATAATAAGCAGGTACCGCCTCAAACTGTTTAATCAGGTCAATCATATCAGGCCCTCCAACGATTCAAGGTGCGGTGCAGGCCATTGCCAAGGCCATCGGGCATAATCAGGCCATCAGCCCCCCAGTTTCGCGCTTCAACTTGAGCCTCGGGATAAGCCGGACGGGTGACAACGCTGATTTCGTACAGCAGCGCCGCCAGTACCGTTCGGATGATGGCGTTATGCGCCCCGTTCTCAGGGTCCATGCCTTCATCCTCGATCTTTTCAGGCTCAGGTACGGCCCGCTTGGGTGGCAAACGAAACCCCGGCGATATGCCAAGGGTCAGGCCTGCCGCAATACTTGCCAGCACATCTTTGACGTAAGACACCTCTTGCATTTCTTCGGTAATCGTCGCCGTAAAGGTTAGAGCCTCCTCACCGTCAACAAGATCCAGCGTTCCAGCGCCACGCGATGCCAAAGGCTTGTCAAAGCTGTGACCAACCAGAAAGTGAATATCCTCCTCAGGACGTTCCACACGATAGGCAAAGGCACGTGGCGCAATTACCTCTTTTTTCGGCCTGCCGGTGCGGCCCCCATCACTGAGAACCGCCCGCTTGCCGTAGGGAAACCGGCCTTGCAGCGCCAAAGCACCAGAGGCCCGTTTGCGTAGTTCTAGACCGCCATCTGCAAAGCCGTTCAGCATCTTATTGAATCCCTGTCAGGACGCGGGTTTGCACCGCACGGCTGATTGTTGTGTCCATTGTGGACAGTGCCGTCAGACGCAGGCCACCGGATTGTGCATCGCTGTAAGGATCGCGGATCAGATCGACCGCACCCCAAAGCCCGACGAACACAGGTGCAACACCGCCCGCCGATGTGGTCAGCAGTGCTTTGCTTTCCAGTGGGTCGCCACCGACGCCGCCAGCAGGCAACGCAGGATCAGGCAAGGCATTGTGTGACATAGAAATGCTTCCGACCGCAGCTTTTAGACGATCCCATTCAGTGACTGCCGTGCCGGTGATATAAGCGCCATCCATCGTGTCCCAAACCTCAGGGCGGATCAGCAAACGCACGGCACTAGGCCCGGTTGCCGCATTGGCTGTCATAAAGGCAACCACCTGAGAACGGATCGCGGCCCATGTCGCCGCTGCACTCAGGTCAGTTTCTTCAATGCCCCAAGCCGCTGCGCCCGTGAAAACGCCCGTGGGTTCGCCATTGGTGCCAGACCCGTTAAAGATAGCCCGGTCCATTTCTTGCGCCATTGCACCATTCATATCGCGCCGGATCGCTTGCTCAAGTGCCGACCCGCTTTGAAGCAAGGTCTTGCGGGTAATGCGCATTTGAATCCCCAACGTGTTGTCAGGCTTCAAAGGACGGTCAAGTGTGGTGTAAGCAGATGGCCCCGGCACGTTACCCGTTTCCGTTGCCTGCCAGCCCGCTGTGATTGCCGATGTAGTGACAGGGGTTTCTTGCGCCCCGGTGCCGATATTGATCATCTGGACGCCCATCTGCGCCGCAACAGAAGCCGGGAAAAGACGCTCAATCAAAGGACGTGTGGCAATTGGGTCAGGTGTACCGCTGGCGATTGTTTCGCCCGCACGGGTTTCAAGCGCCGCATAGGGTACTGGAATCCCGCGATATCCGCCTTGGCTACGCAGTTCGGTGACAATTTCCGCTGTTTGTCCGGATAGAGCGCGACCCTCATCAAGGCTTAACGCTACTTGGCGCATTTCAAAGCCCGCCATAATTTCATTCCACTCTTTTTCAGAGCGGGTTTCGAGTTCGGCCCCGGCTTCTTTGCGTTCCTCGTCTTCAGAGATCAGCGCAGCCCGAAAGCGGGTTTCGTTGGTGCGGTATTCTGCGTCCAAACTTTCCATCGAACGCGTTTCGTCCTCTGACGGGGCATCCTTGCCGACTAGACCAGCAAGTTGCTGACGAATTTCCGACTGACGCCGGGTGATTTTCAGTGAATCAAGCATCTGATTTTCCTTTCATGCTCGTTAGTAAATCGCGCCATTGCTGGCGTTTCGGGGAAAGCGGGGCATGCCCTACTTCCAATCTCGTTTTGCGCGCATGGCAGCGCCCGCAGAGAATTTGCAAATTTGACAGTGTGTAAGAGAGGTCAGGCCGATCACGGACGGGCAGAACGTGGTCGCACTCGAGCCGCCGCCGTTCGCCGCACTGGACGCATTGCCAGCCGTCACGGTCCAGCGCCTGCATCCGCAGCGCCTTCCAGCGTGGCCCGCGTGTCACCTTGGCGCTATAGCGCTTATAGTCTTGCCTCAGCCCCATGCGATGCGCCCCCCTTTGTGGGAAGGTCTGCCCATGATCCTTGCACCCTCAGCAACGGCAATGACGGTTGCAGACGCCGCATCAATCCTGCCCATAGACCGCGCCTTTGCCAATTTGAGATTGTTTGCAGGATCGCGCAACGTCACCGCATCAGCGAAAGCAGAGCGCAACAGCAGAGACGGTGTAGTCTGGACGTTGCCGTCAAACGCCGCCCGCCGAAACCGTTCGCAATCTTCTCCGCCATCCTTGAAACCAAATCCGCGCCAGATAATAGGGCAGCGGATTCCCGCTCGGTCAATCGCCTCGCCAAGTTCGGATTGCTTATACCTGTCAGACACCAGCGCCGCGATAGGTTCGCCTTCGATATGCGCCATCACCTCAACCAACCAAGGCGCAATCGGAACGGTCTGTTCACCCATGGTGGAGAGTTCGCCCCGTTCGTTCATCTCGACATAGCGGCCTTGGACGCCATCGTTCGCGCCACGGTCTGCCAAGTTCGGTTTGCTTGGGAAGGTTCCGAGCGCCTCAAGACGCCCCGTTTCAGGCCAATAGAAAGCCGCCGCCGTCATAGACGCAGAGCCGCCCAAGTCGATGCCGATCACGCATTGCCCCTGCCGTGGCGGAACGTCTGACACCTCACAGGCTAACCATTCATCAACGGTCAGCAGCACGTCGCGGGTTTCCCCGCTCACCCGCTCATTTCGGTTATAGAGCCGGAACGTGGTCAGCGTGGAACCACCCCGAGCAATCGCACGCCGCGCCTGACCCTGTAGCCATTCAATGCTTGATCCGATGCCAGCCGCCGCGCCGGGGTTTGCTTCCTTGAGGCTTTCCAGATCGTCAGCAGGTAAGCCCGGTGCAGGCCGGTGCTCTTGCCGATAGATGCCCGGTGCATCCTCATCCAGCCAAACGCTGAATGGGTGCGCGTCATCTGCCGCAGACGTGGAAATGATCAGCGCCCGCCCGCCGCGCTTACCCATACCGGACAACAGCGCGTGTTCCAGAGCGTCACCCTGATCAGCCGCCCAATGCCCGCGCTCGTCCATCAGGATCAGAGTAGGCGCAGAGCCAAGGGCAGACTTGCCGTCAGCAGCAATGGCACGGATGAAATGCCCGCCGCCGTCGCCATCATACTCTATCTCTAGCCGTGGTGAGCGCCTGACAGTAAACAGCGCCTGTTCATCCTCAGGCAACGACCGCATGAAGCCGACCACGAAGTCAAAGGCAATCCGCGCCTGATCCCGTGTCCTTGCCGCAATCAGGATTTCGCGCCGGGGTTGCTCATCCCACTTGCCCATGACCGAACCCAAGGCGATGCCAGCAGACAGAGCCGTCTTAGCGTTACCGCGCCCTATGGATAGAACCGCCACGTTCACATTGTCAGCAAGAGCGCCCCGAACAAACTTCTTCTGGAAAGGGGCCAGCTTAACCAGATCCCCGGCTTTGGGTCCCTCAGGGATTGCCAGCGTTTCCAGAAACCGAATGGCTTTTGTCGATGCCTTCACTGAGCCACCCCCGGAC
>TARA_R110001599_G_scaffold97071_3_pt1 | contig 10235 bp, 22 predicted proteins | sample TARA_R110001599 | Tara Oceans TARA_R110001599 (sample SAMEA4398360) | marine metagenome | biome: Polar Biome; feature: [MES] marine water layer (ENVO:01000295) within the mesopelagic zone...; material: water (ENVO:00002006), including particulate matter (ENVO:01000060) such as...... | reverse complement strand
CACTCGTTGATGTACCCACCAACCTCCTCTTTCCACTTAGAACTAGTATCAAACTCTACTCCGCAATGCTTACAATCTCTCATCATGGTATTAACTCCTCCAATTGACAAATCAATTATATGCTGTTATGGTAGTATTTACAATAAATAAAAGGGGAGGATGGCTGGTACCATCCTCCCCCACCCTATGTGACCAGGCCGCAGGTCTTACATAATGTCTATAGTGATCGGTTCAGATTCTGGTCTTCGAGGAACAACAACTGAGAGAAGTCCATTCTCAAAAGTTGCTGATATTCGACCAAGATCGAGATCATCGTTATAGTTGACATATGTTTTATTGAAGCTGCGCCTAGCGATGCGCCGCTCATTGGGACCCTCATTTTCAGAGGTGGCGGATACTGTTAGGCTTCGCTCTTCAGGCTTAACGCTAAGCGTCAAGTCACTACGTGAAAATCCTGCAAGAGCAAATTCCATAACGGTATTTCCGTCGTCATCGCTGTAGATATCAGCCACTGGGTAACCTAGTGTGGATTGTTTAATATACGACGGCACATCAGTAAAGAGTGAGTCGAATACATCATCAAAAACAGTTCGGCCAAGTAATCCTGGAACGCGTGAAGCGTTAATATGAGTAAGTGCAGTGTTCATAAGCTTTTCTCCTTTTTGTTATAAGCGAGTTATTTCTGCTAGAATCCAAAGACCCTTACGGCGCCTTTATCATCTATATAATAAATAAGCGATAGAAGTAGATTGTACAAAAAAATTAATCATCTTCATGAAAAATTAAGAGAGCCTGTCCAGGCTCAAGATGATCCGTAGATATTGGTAAACAAAGAAAAGCCTTTTCACCTCTCAATATTTTCGTCCCATTTTGTGCAATTCGATAACCCATACAGTCTGGACTCCATTTAAGAGTTCGCCACTCCATCGCGGTGAATTTAAATTCGCTCCACTTGTGTCCTGCTGCAAATGCAACTATCGAAACAATAGAATATAATAGTACTTCAAGCAATTTACACGCCTCCTACTGATATAAAAAAAAGGAGAGCCCTAAAATCTAAGACTCTCCTTTTCACAGTGTTGACCGGTACTTACCAGTTAACACCCGTTGTAACTGCTAATCTATAATATCCGGCAACGTCTGGGATATAGATCAGATGGATAGGTACACTGAACATACCTGCATCTTGTGTCCAGCCGACAGCTGTTACAAGATGGATATAATGACCTAAGTCTGATGGGTCAACAGGCGTGGCATTTGCACCCACCGCTAACTGTAAAGCGTCGTTGATCTCAAAGCCTACCATCGCAGAAGCAGAAGGTAATAATACACTTTGATCTAGACCGCTGACTGTTACATTCTGGATAAACAATAGGTCTAACCATGAATCACCATCCATCGTTTGTTGTAACTCAAACCCCATAGAAAACATATGAGGCCTTTCGAGCTTTTCATGCTCATCGGCTTTATTGGCAAAATTATATCCAAACCGGATGCCTGATCGGTGTGTCCACTCAGTTTCTGAGTCTCCTCCCCCGACTGCGTGATCGTCAGCCATTGCTGTCGTTGATAACCCCATACATAACATGCATGCTAAAATTTTCTTAAACATTTAATTCTCCTCCATCGCGATTCGCGAAATAAAAAAAAGGAAGCCCAGCATTCCAGGGCTTCCCAACTCTCATGACCGCCAAGTCTTTTGGACCTGTCCCCCATTATGGGGTTAGACGTGAACACACCGGTAAGTAATACCGTTCACAAGATTTCTCCCCGTTCTTAACCTTTCGATTACGGAACGGTACGCTAATACTGCTGCCAACATTCTGAGCGCCCTTGAGTAATCTGTACATTACCCTCGCAGTTGCCCGTCATATTTTCTACCCTTGGGAGATAGTCTGTATAACCCCTTTCGGGACGGTGAAACTGTTGCCAGCTTTACCAGAGAGACTTCTGCCAGTAGCAGTTAGATTCTGGAGGATCTTAATGGCATCTCCTTCCCAAGACTTTTAGTGCCTTTCGGCTGTCTGGGTTGCCCTGTTAACCGCTTCCACGATGAATCTACAAGTTCGTGGATATTCTTAGCAGTATTTCCTCAGTGGTATGAGGACTCTTGCCGCGAATCACTGGATAATATTCAAAGGTACCACCCTTCTTAACTTATCCCCTCTCTTGGCTGAGGCGGCATGCTGCAAGAACAACACCTTCCCCATCCGAGGTTTTCTCTATTATCAACTTCCGTCGATATCTAGCGTCCGGGTATTTCGGCTAGATTTTGTGACCCAAGAACTGGGGTCATATATTTTAGTTTTTAAAGAACGCTATAGACTATTTTAATCTACCTGCTTAATTTGTACAAACATATAAAGTTTTTCGGCTTCATTAATTACATCTTCAGTGGTAAAAGGTGCAACAGGTAAACGTTGACCTTCCGGCTTCATATGCTCGTTCTCGAATTGGCGCGAGACCTTTTCTTGTACGATACCAATTGCCATTCCAAGCAAGTCTGTGCGGAGCTCGTATCCGCTCTTTGATGAATTTCCCATTTTATTCTCCTTTGTGTATGTGTTAATGGGGTAGGCACCTATCGGAAACATTCCACCCGTGCCTTCCTGCGGTTTAAACCTATAAGGTTAGTCTTTATTGATGTCTACTAGCTCAATCTCGAAGTTTAGCGTTTGACCCGCTAGAGGATGGTTCATGTTAACCGTCACACCTTCTTCTGTAACTGACTCGACAACTGCAGGAAAGTCTCCTTCAGGACCCGAGCCTTGAACCTGCATACCAACCTCAATATTCATTTCAGGCGGAAATGCTTCCTTAGGAACGAGCTGGAAAGCTTCAGGGTTTGGGTCACCATAAGCTTCTGACGGCTCGATACTAATAGACTTCGTTGTACCAACTTGCATGCCGATAACGGCGTTATCGAATCCAGGGATTACCCCTCCTGTACCCGTCTCAAAACTAATTGGTTCGCCTCGACTTCTAGAATTGTCGAATTCAGTACCATCGCTTAGGGTACCAACATAATGAACACTCACTGTCTGTCCGCTTTGTACGGCTTCACTCATGATTTTCTCCTTTTATTTCAATCAAACTACTATATCAAAAAAAGTATAATAGCGTTTTAGTGACTTTATACTATAAAGACCGTTGCTTGTTTGTACAGCCTTTATTAGAACAAAGTATATTATATAACTTACCGGGAGAAAGATCGGGCGTGTCATATAGTCTAATATCATCCCACATTATAATCCTTGAGTTAACAAGTGCATGTGCAATCCATTCCGAGCAATACCACTTTCCTCTTCTTTTGATCAGGTACGGTGATAGATGAGATAAAATAAGCCCTGCCCAATCATATTGAGATCCTGTTGTTTCTTCTATGAATCTATCTAGCTGTGATATTTGATATGCCTTAACAGCATCACGAGAGTTCAGCTTAAATGTTAGGTAGTCCCAATCATTACTTGAGGTGCTAATATCAGTAATATCGCGTTTAACGCGAGCCCCAACTCTTGATGACAAAAACGGACTAATGCTCATCCATGTAACGTTATCGGGTAATATCAGCTCTGCATGGCTGTATGGGCTTTTTGTCCACCATCGTATGAATCTATGAAGCCGGCTTGATTTGTAGCCTTTAAAAAAAGCGATCGTAATAACATCATCTTGCTTTTGCAACTTTTCTTCTCTCTAATCACGTTGGTCTAAATCTAGTTTTTTAGCTGCTCGTGAGTTACTTCTTCTTCCACCATTTTTATAGCTGGACCGATATTAATACTTTCTGTCGCGGGAATAGCTATGTTGTTGTTATTGTTAATCGGATTATCAACTATAGCTACTGGCAAAAATATGGCAGTTAATACACCCACGAAAAAAGCAAATACAATGCCCCTTTGTAATCCCCTACTCATCTTCATCTTTTTTTCCACCCTTTATTAGCGTAAGATAAGGTACAACCTTATCATCACCATCATCGTCGTCGTCTCCCGCGAGATCAGCCAAGGCCTCGGCGGCGTCAAGATATTCGTACCACTCTGCCATCCATTCATGCTTTAGCATGGCGAAAGTTAGAAATTCAAAAGTTTCTCTTAGCTCAAGAGAGCCTTTTTTTGGGTAGTAGAACTCAACCCCGGCTTCTTTAAAGATTATAGCGCCTTCTTTAGAGGTAACGCTAAATTCAAAACTTTTTTCTTGACTCATCACTATCCTATTTTTTAAAACTGGATTCACAATAATGAATTATATGAGACTACCTGAGGTTTGTACAACGTATAGGGGATTAAAGCTAAGCTATTATGTGACGCCAGCTCTTGGGATCAATTGTCATTTTTTTTCCCCATGCTAAAACGACTTGCTTACCGGGTGTAGGTTGAGTGCTGGTGTTTTCTGTTGTGCCTAAATAAAGTACGGATTCGTCTTTAAGATCCAGACTAGTGTCTATTAGCGTCTTCTTACAAGATACTACTTTAAGGTAATAGCCAGCTATTTTTCCTGTCGCGCCAGACCAAGGCACTTCAACCCAAGAATACCCAATTTTGGGCTTAAGCAGCATACCAGGTGCTAAATCAGAAATTTTCACTTTTTATATCGCAGTCTATTATTTTTGTTGTGTATATTATATATTAAATATGCAGCTCAATAGACATCATACGATATCGCGTGGGCTATAGTTTAGATAACTCTTTTATGGTACTTTCTAAATTTAAGATTCTTTCTGACTCCAGCGTTTCCTCTTCAGAGTCCTGGCCTAAATCTCTCATAATATCATCATGCTTAAATCCAAGCTCTTTTGCTAGCTTATCATGCAAGTCATGGGAGTTTTGTAGGCCTTGATCAACTAGATATGCTACAAGCGTTGAGCGAACTTCTGATGAGACATACCCGTTTGACACTGCCCAGTTGTCATATGCTAGATGCTCTTTCGACTTAAAATCTAAGTCATCCAGTTTCTGAGGCTTTGGTTCTTCTTGTTCCGCTAGCCTTAAAAGCTCTTCCCTAATTATTTCTCTAACTTTGCTCTCTGTAATTTTCATTATGCGTCCTCTGGTACCGGAGGTGCAGGAGGTACCTCAACTGAAGCTTCACTGCTATCACCAGAAAAACTTAATCTTGCTGTGAGGTCAGATATAAAAGATATAGCGGCCTCAGGTCCTGCGGCAGATAGCTTCTTTGCAAGATCAGTTGGGTTAGGTAATCCTCCGCCCGCTTCGCCAGCTTGCTCTCTTACAATTCTACGTAGTCTGCGCTTGAGAGATGTTCGGCCCTCTTCTAGATCTTCTGAATCGTCTCTGTCTTCTACAACTTCTACAGCTGTTTTGCCAATGTCATCAACTCTACCCACTTCATCAGCGAGAGCGTTTAGGAGATCATCAGCAACTGCGTCGACAAACATCTCTCCTTCGTCCTCACCACCGCCAAAAGCGTCTTCAGTCTGGCTTACGTCTTCTACTCCGACTGTCTGCTCTTTTAGACGAGTCTTTTCTTCTCTAATGATCTTCAGTAATTGTCTCTTGGTAATTTTCATCTTGATAATCCTTTGCTGATTATGAGCAGCTTATTATTTATTTCATTATATCAATACTCTCGTATTGTATTTACTTTAGTCTAATCTCACATCGATGATCTGTGGCATTGATGCCTTTATCGCCTGATAACCTTGTGGATACATACCGCCGGGAATAGCGGTCATCACCTCTAGAGGGCGACCTCTTGGGTCAAGTAGAACTAGAACGGCTTCCATCGAGCCGTCGTTATCTGCGTTTCCATACTCATCATACGATTCTAGAAAAGCGTCGAAGCCCATTACAAAGTCGTCACTCTCCGGGTCATAGCCGAGGTATCCTTCTTGAGCGTCTTCATATCCCTCGTTCTTCAGCATGTTATGTGCATCGACAGCGTTGTTACTGTAGAACGTATCAAATACTTTTTTGCCGTTGTGGTAGACGTGGTCAGGCCAGGCTGCGCTAATCTGCGCTTCACTAACATCAGGGTCTGTTAGCTCAGTATCCGGCGGCGAAACGGCTTCCCTAATGATTCTCCGTAGTTGTCTTTTTGTAATTTTCATTGTCTTTCCTTCAGATAATTGGGCAATCAAATCTTCTATTTTCATGTCTAAGAGCTCTAACTCGGCCCGAGATAAATCTTTAACGTTTGGAGCAATATCGGAAATTATCGCATCAACAGAATCAGAGTCTATTTCATTGATAACTTTTCTAAGCAGCAGAGGGGTGGTTGCTGCGCTCTCTGTTCTGCGGCCCATCCCGGTTTGTTGCGGCATGTTTTCATATTCTTTAAATTCATCGGCAATCTTGTCTGGTTGAGATGCGACTGCTGCCATCATATCGTCTTCCCACCCGAGCTCTTGATCCATCTGGTGGCGCTCTTCATACCACTCATCAGTACCTTGCTCGTCTAGATCATCGATCAACTTCTGGATTTCGTCTACAGACATCTGATCGAGTGTTCTTCCTTCGGGCCAACGACGAGGACGGTATCCGTTAACCTCCTTGTAGTAATCAGAGTACGTCTGTGACAGCACAGACCTTGCGAGCTCCTCGCCGGTCTTAATACCCATCTTCTCCCAAAAGGCCTGGTCAGACACTAGTCCGGCCCCGGTCTGGGAGTTGATTTTCTCTGCCTCTTCTTGTGCTGTGGCGGCGAAAGATTCGTTAACCAGCTTTAACAGTTGCCGTCTTGTGATTTTCATAATCGTTACTCCGCTAAGTTTATTGTATATAGTCTGGATGTACTGAAAAGAAATCTCCGTAACCATCAGTTAGCATACCGGTATCTACCATGTCTCGCATAATTTCAAGAATCTCATCATACTCCAGTGGACGCGGGGCCTTGGTTTGCGATTGATAGTCTACTACGTCCTGGACGACTAATTCACCAGCTTGATCTAGCCCAATGGCCAGAATATGGTTTTGAAATTCATCTGCTTCAGGTAAAGAACCGGGGGCGGGCTGTGAACCTTTATACCCTGGCATTGTAATCCTATCAAAATCTTTATCGGATACCGTTGTAATAGCTTCTTTAATAACCTGTCGAATCTGTCGTCTTGTGATTTTCATCCCATACTCTCCGCTGTATATACTTTAAGATCTTCTACATTTCCATCGAAATGCCATAGCAATTCTTCCCACTCATCTGCTTCAAACTCATGCTCAGCCATATCGGCTAAATCGTAAGCAACATCTTGGAGATCTACATCACCCTCAGTGTCTGCCATGTAATCGCTAGAAGTTTCCGATGCCCAATCGCTAAGCCTTCGAAGCAGACTGTCAATATCTAGTCGTTTTTCATCAGCCCTGAATTGATCGACTTTTCTCTTGCTGTCACGATCGTACCGCTTACCTAGCGTTTCATCTTCGAGCTTTTGCCAATCATCATTTGATAGTGCACCATTAGGACTTACATTTAAGCCAAGGCGCTTTACCAAGTCTGGAACAGCTTGATCTGGTATTCCAGATAAAGAGTCTTCACCGAAGTCAATAACCTCGCCAGTATCTTGATTGACAAAATCGATGGCTTCCTTAATAATTTGTCGTAGTTGCCTCTTTGTAATTTTCATCTTAAAATACCTCCCATAACTGAATCAATCATGTCGTCAATAGTGTGACGAAGTCTTTTGGCATCTGCTGGATCTCCAGGATTCATACCCATCGTCAGCATGTACGCATCAGAAAATTCAACGACAGCGTTTATGAGCGCACGCTCTTCTGCTTGTATCGCAGGATTGCCGGTGCCTCTTTCATTAAGAAGCTTCCGCTTCTCTTCTTTAATGATCTTTCTAAGTTGTCGCTTTGTGATCTTCATTACGCGTATTCGCCATTAATCAGCTTCTCGCTGACTTCTTTCATGACTTCTAGAGCTAACTTTCTAATTCTTTTCGTAAGTTCGTTTTCTAGATCCATAGCTGCGTCATCGACTTGCTCTCTCCAGAAATCTTTACTGTCTGCTAGAGAATCTTCTTCACTAGTCATCGATGGATCACCTGGATCGAATGACTTTATCTCCATGTCATGCCACTTATCTGATAGCTCGCTAGCGCTAGTCCACTCTACTCTTGGCCAGTGATGATCATCGCTGGCGTTCACGGGAGCGCTTTCTGATTGTTCTTTAAGAAGTCTCTGCTTCTCTTCTTTGATAATTCTTTGTAATTGTCTTTTTGTGATTTTCATTTTATGATCCTATTATTTTTAAGTCTTCGATATGAGCTTCAGTGATATTACCAGAAGACTCCATGTATGTGATACCTTCACCAGGGTAGTACTTGCCTTCACGTGACCAAATGCCAATGCTAATAACAATGCCGGTTTTATCCCAGCCCCTTAGATGCTCTTTGACATCTAAAACTTCAGGATCACTGGATAGTCTTCCTCGATATTGTACCAAGTCGCCTATTTTCATTTACTTTCCTTTTCAGCTGCTAGCGATTTTTTAGACCACTTCGTTTTCGGCATAAGTTTTTCGACTCTAAAGCTAAGGGCTTTCATTCCGTTGATGGTTGGTTGTCCCATATCATCGACACCAATTTCCTTAACTACAGTACGCTTATTCTTAAATCTTCCCGTCAATATAACATCACCGATATCTATATCCAGATCTATAGCTTCCGCGATAATCTTTCTAAGCTGTAAGCGAGTTATTTTCATTGCTTTTCCTTTTGCGACTTCTATTATTTTACAGAAACTATCTAGTAGCTACAGGTCAGCTTCGAATTTAATCATCTTAAGGCCGGCATTGTCTAGGCGTTTCTCAAGGTCGTAGTACAAATCGTTATACAAGGTGTTAACATCTTTTGATCCTACTCCTGAAACTGGCACGCCTGTTTTTTCTGCGATGAAGGCATCGACAATAAAAGTATCGTTATACCAATAATCTCCCTTGCAATTAGATTGATTTGTGATACATGTCTTTAGCTCTTTGTGAGCCATCGGGATCAGTGAATGCATCGCCCTCTTTGGACCCAGCGCAACGTCAAGACCCAAGGAAGTATACGCTTCCTTGATAATTCTTCTTAGTTGTCTTTTTGTGATTTTCATTTTATAATCCTACTACTTATTATTTTCATCTTATTAACCACCGAAACCGGGTCCCTTTATCATTTCCATGCTAGAAGAAGGTAGTGGGGGCATTACGTCTTTATTGACTAATTCAACGGCAGCACCGGATTCAATAGCCACCATATCTTGTAGATGATCTATAATCCCTTGTGCTGTGCTTCTTTCACATCCCGTACCTACCATATCCATAACAGCGGATATCCCAAGATCAACGATCTCTGGGTTTTGCTCCAGCGTATCGCGAACCATATTATAATCTTCAGGAACAGGAACTGTATCTGTGGGAGCCTCTGCGGCTGCCGGCAGCATTTCCGGTAATTCAGCAACGTGATCTTCTTGACCCAGACCGCATGACTCTCTGATTATTCTTCTAAGCTGGTTCTTTCTAGCAGAGTTAGGACCAAAGTCTTTCTTTGAAGACAGTCTAGATCTCTCTTCTCTAATAATTCGGGTCAGTTGTCTTTTTGTGATTTTCATTTTAGTACCCACCTTCTTCATGTTGCTCAAGTTCATATGCGGCTTCGGCCATGGCTTCTAACGCTTCACGATAGGCAGACACATCTTCGGGGTTCATCATAAGACCATCGATTGATCGGACTAGACCCTCGATGGCGTCTCCATTCCTCGCCGATAAAGCAGCTGCGGCTTGCGCGAAGACATCAGGTATGCTAACGCCCTCATTAAGAAGCTTCCGCTTCTCTTCTTTGATGATTCTTCGAAGTTGTCTTTTTGTGATTTTCATTATTTTACCCTTATTTATCTTAATGTACTAAATAACGCTTGATATTGCGCCATCATGCCCATCGCTTGAAAAGCTTGGGCGACTGTTAACGTTAAAGCAGCTTCTGATGCCATAGAGGCGTCTTCTTCATCGCCCAAGTCTTCCATTGCATCAGCATCTGTCTGGGTAAGAAGAGCTTGTATTGCATCCGTTACAGCATCCATCATAGTGATGTCTGAATACGTTCCTTGCATTCTCTCAGCATTTGATGGGTAGGCCAGTGGCTTGCCCTCTAAAAGCTTACGCTTTTCTTCTTTAATAATCTGCCGTAATTGTCGTTTTGTGATTTTCATCTTGTTTCTCCTACGCTATTGTTATCAGACACTGCTCGTAACGTGTTATTAAGCATATTGAGGCTGCCAAAGAAGTCTTCTAGATTTTTC
>TARA_R110001599_G_scaffold67707_1_pt1 | contig 10236 bp, 3 predicted proteins | sample TARA_R110001599 | Tara Oceans TARA_R110001599 (sample SAMEA4398360) | marine metagenome | biome: Polar Biome; feature: [MES] marine water layer (ENVO:01000295) within the mesopelagic zone...; material: water (ENVO:00002006), including particulate matter (ENVO:01000060) such as...... | reverse complement strand
GTTGTAGACACTGCCACTCTTGTCATTGCAGGTCAGGTGTTTAACTAAACTATGGCTTTTCAACCTTTTCAAAAATATAATGTTTCTGATCCTTATGGGATTTCTCCTAGTCAACGTCTTGCGCGTAATTTGGCTGGTACAAGTTATAAAAGTAAAGGTTTAAAACGTGATTACAATGTTGACAAGTTTGATATGGGAAAGGCTTATAAAAAGCAGGTTCCTCAACTTTTAAGTAATTATGCTCAACGCGGGTTTGAGACTTCTGGTGTTAAAAATCTTGGTATGGCTGAATCTGCTGCTGCGTACAACCGTCAGATGGCGGAGCGTTCTGCTGCTATGGATGAGGCTTTGATGAATATTGCTGCGGAGCGTATGGGTGCTTATGGGGAGTTTACTGGTTCTCGTTTTGATGATGCTTTGGCTGCTTCTACTGCGAGGGCTGAGACTGCTGCGAGGATTCGGGAGGCTTTGAATTAAATGACACCTGAACAACGTTTATTTGAAGTTGCTAAATGGTCTAATAAACGACCTAAAAAAACTGTTCCTGTTAGTTCTGCTCAAAATGCTATAGGTAAGGCTCAGGCTGCTATTGCTAAAGCGCAAGCCGGTAACACTGCTACTTCCGCTATGGCTAATAAATACAATGTAGATCAAGATTTGTTATCAGCGGCTCTTAATGTTCCTGATTTTCAATATGGTGCGCCCGGTGGTGAATTTGGTCCTACTAATTTTACTTATAAAACACCTGTTACACAAACATCTGCGGCTCCTTTACCTGATCCCAATATGACGGTTGCTCAACAAAATGCGTATTTAAATTTAACACCTGCTGAACAAGCAACTTTTAGGTCTTTCATAGGAGGCATGACACCACCTGCTGCGCCTGCTGCTGCGCCTGCGGCAACAACTGCCGCTCCTACTCCTCCTATAGATGAATGGAATAGACCTTTAAATTATTTACCTAAAGACCCTAATGCTCTTAAATATCTTCAAGGTTTAAATACTCAGTATGGTGCGCCAGCAGGTAACACTCCTGCTCAAAAAGAGGCGGCTATAGCGCAGGCTGCATTAGATGCAGGAATGCTTAGTCCGGGTGCTTTTAATGCTCTTACAGCGCAGGCTGCTGGGGGCACAAGCCCAATGAACATTAATGATGCGGCTACTTTTGGTTACGGTCCTGAGTCTACAGTAGATAATCCTTTTATTATGAGTCAAGCGGAATTAGCGGCAATGGTAGATAATGGTTTAGATTTAGGTGGAGGAGATCCGGGAGGTGGAGGAGATCCGGGAGGTGGAGGTCCCGTTGGTCCTGTTGATCCTGTTGAGACTTTCCAAACCCAACAAGAAGATCTTGTTAATGATGCGTTGGAAGATAGGAAAAATTATATTCAAGCGGCGGTAGATGCAGGAATGATAGATATTGCTGCGGCTAAAACTCTTTGGGATCAAAGTCGCGCTCAAATTATGTCTGATTTTAAAAACAGGCAACAAGAAACATTGAATCGTTATCTTGCTGATCAGACTCAAAGAAACTTAGAGTTAACAGATTTCCGTCAAGGTTTGTACGGTGACATTGATCAAAGTTTAGTTGCGGACGAGTTTGATATTGCTAACGCTATTTATTCTGGTGGTAATCAGGAACGTACAGCGTATTTGCAAGATTTGGCAAACATTGGTTTGATGGATGATCAGATTTTGAATCAGATGGGTCAGGGTATTTTTGGTGGCTATGAACAAGATTTGCGTAGCCAAGGCAGAGATATGCGTTTAGCAGCAGAGTTAGGTTCTGTTGATGAGTTACAAAATATTGGTGAACAGGCTTTATACGGCAATCAGTTGGCTCCTTTCTTTGGTACTACTCCTGAAATGCTGGCTGCTGGTTTGGCTTCTGGTATAGACATTCCGGGTATGCAATATGGTACGAGTGAGCGTGAAGCGGCTCAAGATTTCAGCAGAGAAGAACGTGAATTTGATCAAGCGTTTAGAACAGGTGAACGTGTAGGTTCTGAACAATTTGCTAGTGGGCAAGCAGACTTGGATCGTACGTTTGTCAATCCGTTTACTGGTCAAGTTCAAGACAAGTTCGCTGCCCAGTTGCAAGCACAAGGGATTAATCCTCTTACTGGCAGAGAGTACGGTTTTAATGTTAAGAGTGGTTTAACTGCTGCTCAACAGTTGCAACAGCAACAATTTAATGCTGCTAATCTTATTGACCCTCAAACGGGTCTTCAATATGGGTTTGACACAGGAACTGGTTTAACAGCGGCTCAAGAATTAGCACAAAAAAATATTATTGATAGTCTTATGGCTCAAGGCGTTGATGTTGGTGGTACAGGCAGACTTATCGGTTTTGATGAGGAAACTGGTTTGAGCGCTGCTGAACAACTAGCACAAAAGAATGTTCTTGCTAATCTTGTTGCTCAAGGTATTGATGTTGATGGAACTGGAATGGCTTATGGGTTTGATACTGAAACTGGTTTAACAGCAGGTCAACAATTAGACCAAGAAAATTTCTTAACTAATTTAACTGCTCAAGGTATTGATATGAATCCAACGATTCAACAACAAGATCCTTTAACGGGCTATATGCAAACTGTACCTAATCCTAATTATGGTTTGGATTATAGTTTTGATACTGAAGCAGGTTTATCGTTTGATGAGAAGATTGCTCAAGGTACTTTAGATTTGGCTATAAAACAGATGGAAGCCGATGAACAGGCTGATTTGTTGAAGGCTTTAGGCGGTTCAGAAGGCAGTCCGTCGGATAATATTATGGCTAATTTGATGAGCGTTGCTAGTAACCCGATTATAGAAGCAGAGTTTGAAGCAGTTTCTGGTAAGTCTATGGATGATATTATTAAAGATGTACGCGACAGACTTGGTGTTTTAGGGGCTACTAAATACACGAATGAGAATGTGGCTTTTGCTTTAATTGAAAAAGGTTACGGCAGTCTTGTGGACAAGTTGTTGAACATGAGTCCTATGGCTACTTTGGGTACAGATCAAATTGAATTAATGGGAGGACAGATACCAGTAGATTCTTCTGTTCCTGTAAACACTACAAGTCCTGCAAATAATTATGGTAAAGGTTTAGACAACTATTCTGAATCGGAAATGCTTGAATTAGGAACAACTCCTCCTCTTACTCAAGGTGAACTTTCTTTAGATAAGGCTACTGCAACTTTAGAAACTATTGATCCTGTAACTAAGAGAAAATATAAAGATATTGAAATTACTCCTATTTTAGAATCTCGCATTAATGAATATACAAGATTGGGAGATGGATTAAGACCCGACATATTAGCAATGCGTAATTCAGGTCCTTTTGTGAATATGACTGAACAGCAAATTAGAGATGAAGCCGCTCTTTATACGGAAGAGTGGATGACACGTGTTAATACTATAAAACGAAAAGTCGAAAATGCAGAACGTTACCTAACTGAGGGTTACATTTATACTGGACAATAATGGCTACTCCTTCTCTTGACGACATCTTAAGACGCATAGCGCAACAAGGTGTTCAACCTAAAACTGCTCCTAAAGTTCCTGTTCCTGTTTCTCGACCTGCTGGTGCAACTGATTGGGGTGCTATTGCTGGAGGGTTTAAAAACAAAAAAGTTCCTTCTGGTGGAGGCGGCATAGGAGGGTTATTTGGTAAAGCATTAAGCGTTATTGACTTGCCTCGTTCTTTTATAACATCTGGTGTTAAAGAAATGACTGATCTTTTTCAAGGCGAAGGTTTTAGTTTTAGAGATTTGGCTTCGCAAACTAAAAATCATTATGGTTTTGGTGACTATTTGCGTGACGAAAATATTGATCTTGGTAAGTGGGGTAACCGTGTTGTAGGTTTTGTTGGCGACGTTGCTTTAGATCCTTTGTCTTATGTTGGTGGTTTGGGTGTGTACGCCCGTGCTAGGGGTGCGAAAGGGTTGACTACAGAGTTGGCTCAAGCAAGAAACCTTGTTCAAAAAGATATAAAATCTTTAGTCACAAAAGGTTCTAAGGCTTCTAAGAATGATATTGCTAGGTTGCAGGCTAAAGAAAAAGCGTTAACTACTGCTATTAGTGCGGCTGGTAAAAAAGGTGGGAGTGTTTCTAGTGCGCGTAATGCTTTAAGCAAACTTGGCACTAAAGAGGCTAAGGATCTTATAGAGGAGGCTGGTATTCAAACTGGTCTTAGGGTGCGTACACCGGGTACTGGTCCTTTGTTAGGTCGGTTGACTAGAGATTCCGCTGCTGTTGCTCGCAGAAGAGCGAATCAGATTCCTACTATGACTCGTAACAGGTTGGAGAGCCTTCTTCCTAAAGGAGAGGACACTGCTGCGTTGTTAAAACAGGCGCGTCGTAAAAGTTTTCGTGAATCTGCTACTGCTAAAGATATTCCTTTGGAGGCTCAGAATATTATAGCGAAGGCTGCAAAAATGCCTGTTGAGTTTGTTCCTAAACTTAAAAAGACTTTTCCTATTGGTGCTGGTGTGGCTGCTTCTATTATGTCTAGTCCGGGTTTGAAGTTTGAAAAGATTGCTGGTTCTAAGGCTGGTCAACGATTTGGTGAACTTATGGTTGACACTCAGCAAAAGTATGTGGATGACTTACGTCGTGCCGGTGGTGAAGATCCTGATGGTATTTTGATTCGTCAACGTAAAAGAGATTTGAAGCAGAAAACTAATCGTCTTGCTCGGTCTAAAGAAGTTGATGACATTATTTTAAGCAATTTTTTTAAGGGTGCTTTTGATCGTGGTTCTGCTACTCAAGGTCATTGGGTTGGTACAGCGATGAGGAATCGTAAAACTTTTGTTAATGAGGTTCAACGAAAAATAGGTCGTATGGATGACACTACTTTAGGTAAGTTGACTTCGTTGCCTTCCGAGTTGGCTGATGATATTAAGGCTGGGGTTCCTCTTTCACCTGAGATGAACGCTCGTTTGGCTGAAGAGTTTCCTGATTTGAGTTTGAATCAGATTGCTGAAGTTGTTGATTTGTTTGACGAGTTGGTCAGGATACCTGATATAGAGTTTTTGGGTCGTTCAGATTTGTATGGTGTTTCTGTCGATGAAGCAGAATTGGGTATACAAAGTAGTTTTATACGTGAAGCAAACGAGGTGTTGATGGGGTTTGGTGGTTACTCTCCTCACATGTTGACACCTGAAGGTCGTGTGATTATTGAAACTGCTACGGGCGGTGAGGACGCTGCAAAAATTCTTTTAGGTGATCCTGCTGAAGGTTTGGCTCCTGCTGCTGGACGTAGGGAGGCTACTAACAGGCGTGTGAGTAGTCACATGAGGGAAAGAAGAATTAAACCTAATCGGATTAATGAGGCTGGTGAATTTACTGAAGGTGATACTTTAAATATTCTTAATGCTGACACTGGTGAAGAGATTTCTACTGTTATAGGTCGCCCTCACAGGCAAGGTTCTGATGTGGCTGATGTACGCCAAATAACTCAAGAAACTGATGATTTAGGCAGGTCGGGTTATAGAACTACTCGTCGTCCTTTGAATCCTGAAGAGCAGCAAGCGCGTTTAACGTTGGAGCAGAGTGGGGGAACTGTGGCTGATCCTTTGGGTCGCACTATCCCTGAACAAATAGATGCTTTGTACCGTGAAGCAGGATATTTAGCGGATAATGAATCGTTATTTGTAAGAGGGTTTGAAGCGAGAGAAGATTCGTATGTTCGTAGCATGGCAAGTGATGTGCGTTTAGCATCCATTGAAACATACGCTGCTGATCAAGGTTTAATATTTAATGCTGACACGTTAGCGCAACATGGTGATGCGTTGAGATTGTTTGATGAAACTATTGAAGCAACAGGTGCTGAGATTAATAAATTGGCTGACAATGTAAAAGCGCAACGTGAAGTTATAGAAACTATAGAACAAATGAATGGTGCTCTTAACTCAGATGCTCTTGATGATTTTTTAGAAAAGTTACCTCCCGGAAGCGCTGGGCGTATACGCAGAGAAATTAATGAACTCATAAGCGAATCCGGTCAAGGTATGTTGGAAAGCCATCAGATCGAAGCAGAAATTGCGGACATAGCAAGAGAGTTGGAAATAATACTTGGTGTTCGTGGCATCACTGAAGAGGGTGTGCCGGGAACTGCTTTTGGCGCAGAGTACAGGTTGGAAGATCCAACTGCTTTCGCTGTTGATGCTGTCAGAGAGTTAACTCCTATTCTTGCTGATTTAGAAGCAGCCACTATGCGTCTTCAACTGTTAGAAGAAGGCACTGCAACAATGAGAAACGTTATCGAAACGATAGGGAACATGCAGGGGCAGAGTGCTTCTGATGTTGCCGAAGGGCTGACTCGCATAGCAGATGACATGGTTGATACTCACAATTTTATAGAAGAAACATTAATTCCTCATGTACGCAATTTGTCTGAAGATGTGATGATGAAAGACAGAACGATTGTTGCTTTGAAACAGATCAGTGAATCAACAGAGTTGGCTGTGGGGTTGACTTCTAAAAATGGTATTACGATCGTTCAACGTGAAATGAATCAACTGTGGGGTGGCATTACAGGCACCTTAGGAGGTTCAGGTTACACCATTCCTACTAAAGTGTGGAAATCTGGTTTAGATAGTCCTGTAGCAGAGTTGGGTGGTAAAACTTTCAGAAAAGTAATGGAAGCATCTAATCATCCTAACAAAGTAAACATTATTAAAAGTGTCGATAATTTTGTTGAATTTCAAAGAAAAATGATGCAAAAATATGGATTAGATTTTGATGACGTTAATATTTTTAATGCGTCAGTAAATACAGATGATCCTCTCAGATGGAGTGTAGGTTGGGAAATGGGAGGGGATTTTCAGACAGGTGGTCTACTGGCTCAAACATTGAGTCCTGAGGAGCAAGGAGAGTTTGCTCAGTTGGCTGGTGGCTGGTTGGATAACACTGTTTTATTTGATGCAGACAGAGCGGGTGTTATGGTTACTGCTACACCTTCAGGGCAAATACGTAGGGATGCGTTAGAACGTTTTGGAACCATTGGTCGAAGATCAGGAAGTGCGGCTTTTGATTTACCTGAAGAGAGTACAGCACGTTTGGCTAAAACAGTAAAATTGAATAATAAAATTGTGAAGGTCAAGGGTGCTGGTAATGAGCAAATAGTTCCTAGTAAAGCCACGATGCGTATAAATCAGCGAACTCAAAACTTGTTAAACCTTGCTAAAGATCCTGATGCGATTAATAAAATTACTGATGATCAATTTGATTTATTAAACGATTTAAGCGACCGGCTACGAATAAATAGAGAAGATTTAGCAACAGAACCGGAAGGTTTTTTAAACGAGACTTTAGATGAATTAAAAACACAATTAGATACTTTGCAGACTGATCTTAACCGTAGGAGAGAGTACGGCAAGATGGGTTTTATTGCTGAAACAGGGTACTTAGGCACAGGTGATGCGGTCACATATAATTACATGTTTGATGAAGGACTGGATTTTGACATGGTGCGTTTACCTACTGGCAAAGGTGAGATACGTGGCGCTCAGGGACGTTTATATAAAATAAACAGAGCAACAGGTGAGGCTATACCTGATGTTGGTACTTGGATCAGAAGACCGTTTAATGAAGATGCTGTAACTTTGGCTCCTCAACGGATCAAAGAGCCGGACGCTAATAGAGTCATTCAACGTTTCCATAAAACGATGAGCGAGTTGGGTAACCTTGAGGACACTTTACAGGTTCATTATTTGTCGAAGATAGATGACAGTGTTGACGATATTTTAACTGCGTTGCGTAAACGTGGCGCTATTTTAATGGCTGAAGCGGAAGAAGTGTGGGGTACAGAAGGGGCGCAACGTTTGGCTTATATTCTGCAACCCGAATATAGCAGACCGCGTAGAGTATTTGATGTTATGGAAAATCTTGACACGGGTGTGCGTAGACGAATGAATGATGTCGGACAAGTTGAGCCTAGTCGTGCTGGGGTGGTTGGTCCCCAAAGTGGAAAGGTTTCTGGGGTTAGGACTTCTTTAAGAACATCTGTTCGTAATGATATGGAGTCATTAGAACGAACTTTAATGCAGGAACGTGCAATGTACTTAGATGAAGATGTAACCAATATTGCTCTTTTGGATGACACTACTCAAGTTGAAGGTGCGCGTTTCAGACCCAGTGGCACACAAAGCCAAATTGACCCTAACGCTCCTTTACAAGTATCAGAAGCGGCTGCTACCGTGAGAATACCTAGTGTGGATGATCCTAGGTTTTGGACTGAACTTCAACAAGCGTTGGATCAACGACAAGTTTCTCTTAACAGAGGGTGGGACACGCAAGAAACTTTAGAACTAGGTTTGTTAATAAACCAGTATGACACTATGCGTGGAGCGCCTGCACGTCAAGCAAATTTTGTGGCCGCTCAAACGATAGAAGAAAACATGTTTGTGGCTGGTGAACAAACAATTCAAAGGTTACGCAATTTGGAAGCACAGTTGGAAACGTTAACTGGTTCTTCTCGTTCTGTTTATCCTTCACAAGGATGGGATATTGATTTCAATAAAGAATTGTTAGCACGTCAACATGCGATTACTGAAATGCAGGCTAAATCTGTGATTGAAGAGCAAAGATTAATTCAGATGCAACGCGAAAGAGACGGTTACATTAATGCTATAGGAACCATGTTAGGTGACGGTAGTGTCGAAGGAAGCAAACCTTTCAATTTGAACAGTTTCGGTGGAGAGGTAGACATCAGTAACATCACCGCTAAGAACCTTCAGGACGCGTGGAAGATGACTGGTCAACAAATATGGGGGGTAGGTGGACCTCGCAAGTTTTACATTACGGGAGATCCAATTTTTTGGGATGATTTCAAAGCGGGAATGTTCGCGGCGCAGAAGATGAACGACCCGCGTGAGGTTAACAAATTTTTGAGAGGCTACGACAAAGTACACAACTGGCTTAAAGCACAGATGGTAGCCACTCCGGGTTTCGTGATTCGTAACTTGATGGGAGGCGCATTTAACATGTGGTTAGATGGCATTCCGTTGAATGAAACTATTAGAGCAGGCAACCTTGTGCGACGTGCAACAGCAGCAGGTAAAGGTGATTTGACTGAAGGTTTAAAAACTTTGTTGAGAGCCAACCCTAAGGATGTTGAGTTGCGTAACGCTTTAGATTTAGTTGAACGCGGAGTTCACGGAGGCGGTCAAGCAGTGTCGTCTGTTGATATTAATATGGGTAAAACAGGCAGGTTGGATTTTGTTGTGGGAGGTAAGAACGCTCCCGCTGAAGCAAAACGTGTACGAGTCAATCCTTTAGATGCAGGTTTCTTTATGTATTCTGCTGTACGCAATGCTAACAGTACTGCTGAAAGTGCTATGCGTTTAGGAACAGCGTTGCATGGGATGCGTACAGGCAAAACTTTTGATGAAGCAGTCGAGCAGGTTTACAAATTGCATTTCGATTACGGTGCTTTGTCCAGCACAGAAATGAATGTTATGAAGCGTGCTATTCCGTTTTACACTTGGACTCGTAAAAACTTTCCGTTGCAAATTTCTATGATGGCTCAGAATCCGGGCAAGTTTAACAGGATGGTTAGTCTTAAAAGAAACATGGAGATGGGCGGTCCTGAAGATGAACTCGTTTCTGATTACATTCTGGAACCTTTTGGTTTCAAGTTGCCGTTTAAGATAGGTGATTCGGTTGCATACGCTACTCCTGATTTACCTTTGCAGGATTTGATCAGGCTTGATCCTACCGCTGAGGGTGGTAAACGTGCTTTGGAGCAGATTGCTTCTGGTGCTTCTCCTATTTTGAAGGCTCCTTTAGAGTTTTTTGCTGAAAAGAAAGTTTATGCCGGTATCCCTTTGAAAGATGATTGGGTTAATATGCCTGCTGCTTTTCGTTTAATTCCGGGCTTACCTCAAATTATGAAATCTATGAGTGGTGGTACGTGGGTTGAAAAGAATAGTAGAGGCGAGTGGCGTATCAACGACAAAATTTTAAACACTTTAGAGAATGCTTTACCTTACATGGCGCGTTGGCGTAGGATTATTCCTGAAGATAAAAAAACTCAGGATGCTTGGTTGCAAACAATGCTATCTACGTTAGGTGGTTTAAGTGTGAAAATTAACACTGAGCGTTTGCAAAGAAGTGAGTCTGTGAATCAACGTATTGAGGCTTCTGAAGAGCGTAGGAGTATACGTAATTTAGAAAGAGAAATTGAGTAGATTTTAAGCACACGGGACAAAAGAGGCTTATAGATATGAAGTATGTTTCCAGAAAAGA
>TARA_R110001599_G_scaffold91510_1_pt1 | contig 10238 bp, 14 predicted proteins | sample TARA_R110001599 | Tara Oceans TARA_R110001599 (sample SAMEA4398360) | marine metagenome | biome: Polar Biome; feature: [MES] marine water layer (ENVO:01000295) within the mesopelagic zone...; material: water (ENVO:00002006), including particulate matter (ENVO:01000060) such as...... | reverse complement strand
TTGCGAGCGCGTTATAATATCGTGAATATCTTTAGCGAACGCTTTTTCGTCTCTCATTTTTAGTTCCTATTTTTAGCATAAGATTCCACAATTTTTTCTCCACTGCGGCCTGCGATATATCCCCCGATGCCCAATTTCAAGAGGTCCCACATATGATCTGGGATCGCAAGCTCCACTGCCGCGCCTCCGAACAATTGGATGTACGGGAACAGGATGTAGTTATTAGCAATGATGGCGACGAATGTCAACATACAAATTGGTCGCCAAGAAGCCGCCATCCATGATTTGGAACTGGCCTCCGCCACTATAACAGCCGACTGAGCTTTCACCACCTCCTGCTCAATGTTTAAAAGTTTAGCTTTGATCTGTGTTTCGAGTTCGTTAGCTTTGTCCTTATCCTCTACAAATTCACTTACTAAGTCTGTGACTCCTTTGATCGCGTTTCCCCATCCGAGCATTTGATATCTCCTTTGTCTGAAGCCCCTTGACAGCAGTCCCCCATTGGGGGCATCTGTTTACATTGGGGACATTGAATTTTTCCGTGAACCGGTTGCATGGCTCCGAAATAGCCGCAAAACGTACAAGCCATATCATGTTCCATATTAATCCTCGTCAAATAGTTTTATCCCGGCCTCTACTCCGTCGATAATGTCAACCTTAAAACGCTGTTTGAGCAATTGCCCGTGTATCAACTTCTGCCTCTTTGTGGGTTTCTTACCGGGGGCTTTGAACTCCACGATCTTCACCTCACCCTTCTTAAAATATAATCTGTCCGGAACGCCGCGAGCCGCTGGGCTGGTCCACTTGAAGGAGGCCCATCCCATCTTCGCGGCGAACTGTGTAGTCTTTAATTCTATGTACGACTCTCTCACTTTCCGTCCCCCGAAGACCTTCGCCGGAGAACCCGCCGTTCGTAGGGTTCGTCCCAAGGGACTGTCCCTCGTCCGGTCTCTCTGACCCGCCGTTCGCCTGACCTCGGTACGAACGGGCGTTTGTATACCGGATGTATATCCTCACCCTGCCACTTATTTTCTGTATCGATCGGCTTCGTATGCTTCGACCTTGATTGGTAGTCCCTCCGCCCAGCTTGGAACTGTTTCCATGATGCGGGTGAAGTCTTCCACTGTCCGGGTTTCGTCGTCATCGTCAACCTCCACTATGATTTCATCGTGAACTGTCAACACTATTTTATACCCGGCTTCTTCGAGAAGCAACATGGATTCTGCCATGACATCTCTGGACGCCGCTTGGCAAATGTTCTCAACGAGTTTCCCTCCGTAAGTATTCATCTCGCACCATTTCCGCGTCTTGGAATTGACCCCCCAGAAGCCTATCTGCGGGACTACGAACGGGGTCGCTTTCGTCCCATAGTGGCGGGACTCTGCAATAAACTCGGCTACCGAGGCGTAATCCATTTCCGAATACATAATCTGCATATCAGGACACCCGTCCTTACCCGGTTGCTGGTAACGAAGAAGCCTCTTATATGTCACATCCGGCCTATGGTAAGCGAGAGGTCTCCCGGAAGGCAATTTACACCATAGAAAATTGTTCTTGACCACGAACTCTACCCCAAGGGCAGGGAAAACCTTCCGTTTTAGAATGGCCCCCACGGCGGCGCTCTCTACTAGCGACCAATAATCGGTGATCATAGGGTTGGCCGCTCTCCACTCCCGTTTAATCTTTTCCCCCTCGCCCTTACTGATATCAGCCCCGTAAGCTTCCGCCATCGTTCGGAAGGCTCCGGACCCGCCGCCATAACCACAGGCAAGCTCCGATATCTTTCCGAGGAATCTCTGATCTTTCGTGACCTCGTCGATCTCAATGTGGAAAATCTTAGACGCCGCGTGTTCGTACATCTTCCCGTGGCCCCGGAACACCTCTAGTTTGTCCTCCTGCCCGGCGAGCCATGCGAGCATTCTGGCTTCGATACTGGCATAATCCCCTATTATAAATTTCTTGCCCTTGCTCGGGATTAGCATCCCTCGGATAGAACTGGTGAGAGCTTCTATGGGGCACATATCAATCATCTCGAATACGTCCAGCGTCCCTGCGTGTAGCGCTTCTATACAAGAAGCCGGGTCCAGCGTTGGCCGGGCTATATTCTGGAGGTTGACTCCGACCGAGGCCCACCGGCCAGTACTTGCTGCGTGATACACTATGTTTCCATGTAAACGGGTGCCGTTCCCTACCCTAGTACGGATAGATTGGAACTTCTTGGGCGCTGTCTTCGCAAGGCGGAGCCGGAGACGTATGGCGGCATGAGTGTTGTAGGTATCCGCCTCGTCTAGTAGGGCCTTCAACGTAGGTTTCTGACAGTTGTCAATAATCACCCCGTGATCTACGAGCCAATCCAAAAACTGCTTGGGGGAGCCCGGGTTCTCGAGCCCGGTTAAAACTATAAGTTGTTGTCTGATATCCGCTTGCGCTAGTTCGTATATAGTCAGAGCTTTGTCTACGTTAGGGACGTCCACTCGGACACCGCGTATGTTTATTTCCTGATCCAACATAAAGATCTTCCGCTCGGTCTCGGTCAAGGGGAATAACACCTTGGATAGCGCCCGCTCCGCCACGACATCTTGCTTGCAGTAATCGTACATCTCCTGCAATAGCTCGGGCTCGCCGTTTCGTTTGTGAGGTTTGGATAGGAGGTTGATCAGTTCTTTGCCTCGTTTGTTTTTTATTACATCGTCGCCCATTCCCATCGCAATGCCACACTGTCCCAAAGCACGGGGCAGAGCCATGGCGCATGACAGCGCCGCTGTATCATGCCATTGGGAAATTGGGGGAGTGGGGAGCTTCATTACATGGGTCCAGATCACCCACTCGAAGAAGGAGTTCCACGCGTGTAGAGTGTACTTCCGCGTGTAGGTCATAAAATCCGGGTAGTCATCCCCCGGCGTCCATAGCTGCGGGGCCTCATCACCGTAAGCGTAACCTATACATAGAACCCGGGTAGAAGGGTGGGCGGCATACGCCCAAGCCCCGGCGTCGAATATGTTGCACTCGCTGTAAGTCTCAAAATCGAAATGAACCCGTTCCATGGAAGCCTCTAAAAAATATTAACACAATAATGTAAGAAGGGATGAGGGGCTTAGGGCATGAAGACAGCTAGAAGTGTAGCCCTACCAAGCCTAAGCCCCCCTTGGTTAGGTGAACATATCGTCGGAGGAGGAACCCGCTACATCCACCGCCATTGGAATATCGCCGAAGCTACTGCTCGCAACGAATCCCGATCCCAGAGGCTCACCTTTTCTTACAAGTTGAACCCCGTTCAGTCCAAAGGACACTCCTTTAGATTTATTATCGTACGCAAAGGCGTTCAGGGATGCTCGAACATAGTCGCCAGAGACTACCTGACCCGAGTCCAAGATCTCGTTGCGCTTCTGATCCACTATCCCCGGAGGGCGAGTGTTCTTCGCGTTGATAAAGTAGTGCCCACCGTAAGGTTCGGCACCGGCCACGGCACTGGCGGGTACGCCTGTGTCCCCGTCCTTGTCGCCATCTCGGAGCGGGATGCGGATACCCGAGGGTTTCTTGTCGCCCCATTTTCCGTGAATGGCCGTCTTGATGGCCGTCTTGATCTTGTCCACTGTCTCTGTATCCGATTTAGGGATAAGAAACATGGCCGAATATTCCGCCTTTCCAGAGAGATCATTCTTGACCGGCTCAAAAATCTTAGCGTAAGAAATACGCGCCGGGTTGGTGTGATCCCCTGTTACTACTGTTAATGCTGCTTTCTCGTCTTCGGTTAATTCTGGCATGGTGCCACTCCTGTCGTTAGTTGATAACGTCGAAGCCATCTGTCCCGGAAGGAACTATTTCCTCCCGTTTGTCTGACTCCACTGCTATCGTGGGTTTACCCTCTGGTTGAATCCAGAGGTCTTGAATCTGGGTCATAGAAATATTCTTTGAGCCCAGAATTTTACACATCTTCGGGGGAGTCAGTACTTTACGGGGCTGTACAATTTGTGCCTCATCAAACCCCAAGTCCATCATTTTATCCATGATGACATCCTCATCCACCCACTTTCGGTTTCCCGCCCTGCCTTGTACCATCTTGTACCCGGGTATTTTCTCCCCGGCTTCTAGTTTTTCCAACGCCGTGGCTTCCAGTCCCTTGGCCCAAGATGTGATGGTGTTAACGTGCTTCATTATCTTCCCTAGCTCTTCATTAGATAGCGTATGAACGTCCTTCGTGTTCATATCGCCTTCGGGGATTTCGTCGAAATCATGCATGACTGTCTGGAGCGAATGCTCCAGCAATGCCTTGCAAGTAGGGGAGGCTTTACAAAATCTGCACTGCTTCTCTCCGGGTTTGAAGACAGGCTCCTTATTCCAAGCCTTCGTCGCACTCGGTACCACGGTGTCCCGCCCCCAGTCACGAAGATGCCCGACCGTTGTTCTCCACTCACTGATGTGGTCTAGCCGAGGTTGAACGATCACGACATTGACTTCATCGTAGCTGCTGTAATACCCTTTCTCCTCCATGGCCGTGACCCCGAGAGCGTATAACATTGCTTGGGGGTTATCCTCTGCAAACACTCGAACCCCCTTGCCCATTTTCAGATCCACAACATGGATGGTTTTAGGGTCGATGACCCCGGTTGGCTCTTCTACCCGGATAAAGTCTGCGGTCCCGAAACCCTCCGGAACCCACTGGGAGAAGTTGACTCTTTCTTCGATGAAAGGTTCCCCTCCGGGTACGTTATTGCAATAGTCCAAATACATCTGAACTGCTTCGCACATCTCTTCATCCGCTTCAAACCCGTCCGGGTAAGAGTCGCTCTTGTTAAAGTCGATGCCCGCAAAATTGTGCGCGGGCACATCTTCCCTTAAGCAAGTCTCCGCCAGTTCATGCCCGGCAGTGCCGTACTCCGCAAATTCCGAAGTCGTATCCGGAAGACCTTCTTCCAGTAAAACCGAACCGGGACAAGCGAGCCAGCGGGATGAGCCGGAGGCGGATAGTTTGGCGTGTTTTCTTTCTGCGTCGGAGGTCATTATAGTTCCTCGTGAATGAAGGTCGCTCCGCGTTTCAGAAATGCCGGGTAGCTTTCTACCGGGACCTCACTGACGCGAACCGCGTTGAACTCCATGAGAAGGGCCTTCGCTTTGTCCACTCCGACGGCGTTGTTAATTGCCACAAGAAGGTTGGCGATCTGCTCCTGCGAGATCTCCTCTACCGGGGACTCGGGCTCTGCCTGTACGGGGGTTTCGGGTTTGGGCTCGGTAGGCCGTGTTCTAGTGGCCGGTACCTTGGCAGGTTCCGGAGACTCACTCATCGTGTCGATGAACGCGTTGAACATCTGGGTGTTCTGATCCACAACGCGGGCCAGCATATAGAAGGCGGTGGTTATTTGATCTTCCCGCTGTTCTGCTTTCGTTAACTTCTTTTCCTTCGGGGCCTTTTTATCCTGATTAGTCGTCATTTGTTACTCCTGTCCTTTTGGGGCTGACATCTCTATATTCAGCCAATATTCAGGGCTCCTTCGTACGAACTGCGGGTCCATAGTATCTGTAAGTAGGTAGCACCGCTTGTCGTAATCCGAGTCCTCCTCCAGTACGAGTTGATTCTCGCCCGGCGTTGTATCACACCCGATGTCCCTCGAGTGATATGAAACTGAAATTCCGTTTTTGTGGATTAACTCCACTTGTGTAGGTATTTCATTAATTGTCCAGCTTATATATTGATCGGCCGGGGGTATTAATATTGTGATCACCACCAGAAGCTCAATCACCGGAAGTTCCGCGTCTTTCTTTCTGGGTTTCTATCCTTGTAGCCATGGGCCGGGGAGCAGTATTTGGCGGTGGCCGAAAACTTATATGCCACCTTATCGCACCCATGCCATTGGCAAGTGAATCTCCAGCCTTTCCCCTCTTCGTACCGCGCCCGGTCGGCGACTCTGCGAGCGTCGAAGTAATGCTTATCCGTCTTCATGAGTTTGGAGACCTTAACACATTTGCGATTGCAATACCTAGCCCGGACATGGGACGAAAGAAATTCGGCCCCGCATATCGCGCACTTGATTTTTCTAACCGGCTTAACTTTCCGGACGTAGCCCTTCCTAGCTACCTTGTTGGAAACCGCGTAGGGAGTGACATCGAAGTGGAACCCATTCCAGTGGCGGGCCTCCAGTTCTTCCTTCGTCAAGTCCTGCTTAAGTTGCCCCTTACTGTCAAATATTTTAACCCCGTAGATCATTATTCCCCCCTCGTCTCAGAAGCTCCCGGAAGGTTATGACATCAAAGTTTGGGCAAGTCTTTTCAGAGTCCAGTTCAGTGTGCCCGACGACATCGTCCGGGGTCAGCTTGTAGCTCTGCATCAGGATATCCACTATAGTCGGAAGTCCTCGGTACAATTGCCGCCCGGTGAAATGATGCTGTCCGATCAGGCAGATGCCTACGCTGGTACTGTTGTGACCTTTAGCGTGAGCCCCCACCGTTTGGATCGAGCGCCCCTCTTGGATAAGGCCGTCTTGGTCTTCTTCGTATTTATGGCTGGGCTTGATGTGACCGTTGGTGATTACATAATGATAACCTATGCTGTCCCATCCCCGGGCTTTGTGCCACCGGTCAATCTCGTTTGCATCGCCCCATGCGGAGTCGGAGCAGTGGATGATGATTTTGTTGATGTCTCTCATTCGTTCCCCTTTTTGATTTGGTTAGTGTTCAGAGCTTCCCCAATAAAAAACCACACTGGACAAGTCCAGTGTGGCTCAGAAGGTCGTGGAGTCAGGAAGGGCAAGGCGTACCCGTTAACACCAGTCCCTTCGATAATAGCTTTTTTCGCCTTGTTTATCCTGACTTCGTTCATTGCGTTTTTTCCGTTTTTCGTTTATGCCGTTTTCAATCTTGGCCCAGCATACATACTGGCTCAATGCTTGTCAATTAGTTTTTTAACCTTACTTGTGTTTTCTAGCTCCACCGGGGGGAGAGCGATCGTAGACAAATATAACGCGAATAGGAAAACGGCGATTAGTGACAAATAGAATGTTGCGTCTAATATGTACCCCATAGCATAGCTCCTTGTTTTTATGTGTCTCATAGGGGGAGGAGAACACAGGACCGGGTAGGTGTCAAGGATTTAAAAGCTATTTCTTTTCCAGTAAGTGCTTCAGTATAAGATTCAAGTCCTGCCGTATAGGGGTAAGCTGTGATTCCAAATAAGCACGATCAACCAAATTCTTCTCTAGGACATTAATCCTAGCGTGGGCTTTGTCTACTGAACGAAATAGCCGTCTAATAATAAAAGCTGAGATCCCGCTGATAATACCGATTGCTGTGAGTAGTAGTTCGTTGAGCTTATCCAATCATTTCACCTTATCATCAGGGTTTCTGCCAATTCGCCGCTCGTCTGGAGCCAGTCCATACCGCACCCTTATCATGGTGTCGAGCCGGATCAGGTCTGATTGAGCCACAGTGGTTTTGTCGATCAGTGCTATAACTATCCCTTTCAAGTCTTTGATATCGGCCTCGGTCTGGGACTGGGCTTCTGTTATTTTTTCAACGATGCTTCCAAGAACATATTTTATTAACCACCAAAGTGCCCCGCCCAAGCCCAAGGCTGTCGCCACTGGGACTCCAACACTTTCAATGAATGTTGCAAGCTCGGTTGGACTGTCCATGTATTAACCATTATTCAGGCTTCGGGTATTTGGCCTTCACATCAGACCTGCGTTTATCAAGGGCTGCTTTGTCGTCAGTATCGTAGAGGGCTACCACTAGCTCCTCAATTTTTGGGTATTCTGCTTGCCTATTCTCTTCCCAAGTTTTCACTGGGGCTGAATAAGGTGTCGGAGTATTCCCTGCGTCAATCCATTTCTTTATAGAAGCGTGTCCCTCGTTCACAATAGGAGCGTTTGGGTCAGCAGGGAAAGGCCCGATGCACATATTCCCGTTGATTTGAAAGCCACCTTCTTTGAGCGTTTGAACTGTTGTGATATCAATCATATTCCTATTCTCGCATCGAATAAAATTTTGCCAGCTACATTTGCAGGAGCAAAATAGCCCACCCAACCTACAGTCAACCCTGAGGTTGTCATTTGTACATTTGAAGAAGAAGTACCCGGACTGTTGTATGTAATGGCAGTCGATGCCCCAGCATATGCGGTATCGTCATATCTTCTAAACCGATAGTGTGCTACGGTTGCTGACATACTCGACCCAACAGGTGGTTTAAATTTTGGCTCATACGTTATTATAGCGGTAGAAATTGTAGTTGTATTTGCCCACATAGGGCAGAAAGTATAAGACGCAGCCCCCTCTTCGTTAAGAACCTCAACAAAATGTTTTACCTGCGCTTTTGTAGTTGCCAAATCCGGTTGGCTAAAAGCATTAACTGTAGCACCGGGATTTAGTTGCCACTCTGAAAATCCAATAACATCAGACGCAGTAATTGTTCCATCATCAGTCCAGACAAATATAACAATGTTAGTGGTATCTGCATCAACCGTTACATCTTCCACAACGTGTCTCGCCCAACTTGTCGTCAAGCCTAGATTTGCCGGAGTGTTTTCGTAGGAAAGGCTAGTGGCAAGTGTTGGTGAAGTTCCATCGCTGGCCCAAGTCCCGACTAGTTCCTTCGTCACCGCATCTGCCGTACCTGTCCACTTTAAGATACCGATTCTGGCATTGGCAATAGTAGCAGCAGTAGTCTTTAATTGGATACCAAAAGACATCTTCCCGTTAGCAATATAGTCCTGCACTGTGGCGTTAGGAACGATGTAAGCTAGACCACCTTGATCGTTAGCATCCAACACCATCTTCTGCCAAGGCCGTGTACCTTGTGGCCCATCTGTTTCAAGAGACATTACTGGAGTGCCTTCCCCGTTGTGCAAGAATAAGTCACCAATAGTAAAATCTGCATCCGCTGGAGCAGTCACATTCTCTTGATTAATTACTAGCCCACCATTGATTATGTCATTGCGATGGACAGCAGGTAATACCCCGCTTGAAATCATTGCTGAACTTACTGTGGTTGTGCTCATAGTTTAGGGTTCCTCTTCTTTGTATATTCGGGCGGGTAGACTATTGACCAAGTACCACACTGGTTGATTGGAGTAGGCTTACTGACTGGTATGCGTATTTCTTGTGTCATGGTAATGTAGGCAGAGCAAGCATAAAATTCTTCACTGCTTTCACTGTGGTTAAAGAATCAATTGCTGTGTCTGCCGAATCCTGATTAGCCGTAAGTGCATCTTCAAACGTAACCACACTGGCTGGAATCGTGACGGTAGATTTTTCTCTAGCAGCGTGACGAGCCTTTTTCAAATAGTGTGGATCGATGTAAATGTTAAATAGTTTTGCTACTTTTTGGCTAATTTCTGCTTTTCTTTTAGTTTTAGCAGACGAAAGATTATTGGCCCATGTATCTAGTATTGAGTTTTCCTCGTCTAAATCTTTTGCTAAACGATTCTTGTAATTCCCTGCTGCTACTTCAGCATCATACTGAGGTTGCCACCTTGCTACTTTTGCAAGCATGGCTGCTGTTCCTTTTTCTAAACCAACGGTACTCTCTGCATGAGCTGCCCACTCTTGGGGGTCTTGCACAACGTGTTGCAACACGTTGATCTGTGATTGTGTTAATTCCATTGCCGACTCCTTTTAAGCGATTAAGATTCCTGAAAACAGCGTGTATTGCCCTGCAACATGATCTGAAGTTTTACTCCCGCCAGTGATCATCCAAGTCATGGAAGCCACATCTGTAGCGTCCATATCGGCTACATGAGTTAAGCTGAAAACACCCATGTCTAGAGCAGCAACATTCGTTGACTCAGTTAAGCAGTGGTATGATCGATTGGATGTAACAATGTTTAAAGCAGCCCCATCCGTAGTGCCGTATTGTCCAGCAGCCCAAATAATGCTTGCACACAATAAGTATTTCCCAGTAACAGGGGCAGTAAACTGTTTGCTTGCAAAGTTTCCCCCCACATCGAAAATCTCTGAAGTTAGATTGGCTGTATGAACAGTGCCATCACCACTTTGATCTGTCTGTGCAGCAGCAGCGACTTGAAAGCAGGGCTGTAATGGCATATTCACTTGCTCATCTGCAGATATGCTAATCGCAGTAGCATTGGCTGAAGATGTAATGCCAGCTACTCCAGCTAAATCAATTATCCCCTGAACAGTATCCCGCTTTGTATTCCCTGAGTCAGTCGCATCGCCTAAGAGTATTGAATCACTGGCAGTCACTACTACTTCTGTGAAATCTGCTACCAGTGCATCTTTAAGTTTCGTTT
>TARA_R110001599_G_scaffold113697_4_pt1 | contig 10238 bp, 8 predicted proteins | sample TARA_R110001599 | Tara Oceans TARA_R110001599 (sample SAMEA4398360) | marine metagenome | biome: Polar Biome; feature: [MES] marine water layer (ENVO:01000295) within the mesopelagic zone...; material: water (ENVO:00002006), including particulate matter (ENVO:01000060) such as...... | reverse complement strand
AACACTATTTTGCACATTCAAATGCACCTCTTCCGCATTACAAGTTAATTTTATTTTTACCCAGGATGGTTTCTGAAAACTGACACCATGTTTAAAAGCATTTTCAACAAAAGGAATTAGCACCATAGGCGTAATTTCTCCTTGGCAACCCTCGGCCACATCTACTTCCAATTGAAAATGATCTTTCTGTGAAATTCGTAAAGTTTGAAGTTCGATGTAATTACGGAGGTAGTCAATTTCCTTCTGCAATGGAATTTTCTCAGCGTGGTTTTCGTGCAACATAAAACGCATCATCTCACTCAGCTGCTGCACCGCATGAGCCGTTTTTGGGCTTTCCTCATTCAGCGCCAAACCATATACCGTATTTAAGGAGTTAAACAGAAAGTGCGGATTGATTTGAGATTTAAGCAGGGAGAGTTCGGATTTAGATTGCTCCATTCCTGTTTCGAGTTGTAAAGAGCGTTTAAGGTTACCTACATTTAGAAGGTATAACAGATACGATATTAGCCCAACTCCAAACACAAAAAGAGTCCCAATTAAAGGTGCTCCCGCTACGACAACAAGCATCATATCTTCTGTAAAAGGCCATGCGTAAGCCTTCCAGAATATACTAACGGATATCACACCTAAAGAAACCAAAAGGTACTTACCCAGATTATTCAAGGAAAAACTCGCCTTTGAAACGGTTGAAAAATGGATAAGAATAAATATGAAATGACCAATACAAAAACATTAAACTCTACAATTCTAGGAGATAACATCAAAATCATATCGATAGAAAACCCAGGCCCAATTTTAAGGAGAAGCACAGAGAATAAAAGAGCGATAAAAAACATAGTTAGCCAAAAGGAAACTCCAATCTTGCTAAACAATGACTTTAAACGTTTTCCATCTTTAAATACGGTGTGCTCAACAAAGAAAATAAGTGCAGAAATAAAGTGAACACAAAAAATCTGGAAGAAGGCATCCAAGAAGGCAAATGGATAAAATTCCTTTTCACTGAGGTGTTCAAAATTTTTATCAAGAAAATAATGAGGGTTTAATAATTTATCGAAACCCACATTTAAAACGGCTAAGAGGGCTGATGATATAAGTATGATCGGCAAAACCCAATGCCATTTATTCCTCAAATCCATTGGCTTATACAAAAACAAATAGAGTAGCGGCACCAAGCTAAAATAGAATAGATAGTCCACTATAAGTTGAATTTTTAGGTTATCTAAAAATTGTAGGAGGGAATCTGAGTCATCACTAAAAAAGTCTTTTGCTATTGAAATGACAGTTCCTGAATAGGAATAGGACATTAATACACCCGAAAAATAAGTTATAGCAACTACTATAATGAACGCCCTAAATACAAGTACTGATTTTTTCTTTTCCATACCCAAGAATACCGCTCGGTATCTGCTTCAAAAAATAAATGTGACCAAAGCCCAAAACAATGTGACGGAATATAATCTATTCTTGCAAGCCATTAGATAATTAAGCATTCATCACTCCACCTCGTTTGCAACGAGGTGGAACTACTAAAGCATTTTTAATGCGGTTTATATCAACAAATGTCAGACACTTTATACCATACACTACTAAAATGGCAAAATTTTTACTGCCTCAATTCTGCTTTGACCCTGTGCAGCATCCTCGTTGCAAACGAGGATGAGTGAGCATTGTAAACAAGATTGAATGGGCTTTCTCCTTCTCGTTTGCAACGAGGTGGAACTACCCAAGCATTTTTAATGAGATTTATATCAACAAGTCTCAGATACTTTATCCTCGCCAAGTTTCTTTATGTATATCATGAATATGGACTGTTCTTATGGCTTAGGCTTTTCAATGAATACCAAACTCATAGTAGTCATTATTCTACTATTAAAGTATATTTAAAAGGTTTTTAACTCCTCCTCGTTTGTAACGAGGAGGAATGACCAAAGCATTTTTAATGCTAAAATACAACACATGTCAGGGGACAGTTATACCATACGAGACCAAAACAGCTACTATTTTTTAACCATGACTGTAGTCCGCTGGGTAGATGTATTTACGCGAGTAGAGTACAAAGATGTTATTGTTGATTCGCTTAATTACTGTATTCAAAACAAAGGCCTCGAATTAAATGCTTGGGTGTTAATGACCAACCATCTGCATCTTGTTGGACGGGTAAGCACCGACTTAGGAATGTCTGGCTTCCTCAGGGATTTCAAGAAATTTACATCGAAAAGAATTTTAGAATTGATCCAGGAGATTCCAGAAAGCCGAAGAGAATGGTTGTTGAACAGGTTTGATTTTGAAGCGAAGAGAACAAGAAGGGCAGAAAATTTCAAGCTTTGGAAAGACGGTAATCATGCTATTGACCTTCAACATATCGGTGCCTTCAATAAAATCGATTATATCCATCAAAACCCTGTAAAGGCTGGAATTGTAAATGAACCCGATCATTACATTTACAGCAGTGCTATCGACTATGCCAATGGAAAGGGCTTAGTTCAAGTTACTCTGTTGTAAAAATTAGCAGCAACCTCGTTGCAAACGAGGTTGAGTAAGCGTTGTATACGAGATTGACTAAGTTCCCCCTACTCGTTTGCAACGAAGAGGAGGAACTACTAAAGCATTTTCAATGCTATTGACATCATTAAATATCAAGCACTACCAATATTTCACTAATCAATTACGGTTATGGAGATGTGTAGCGACCTCGTTGCAAACGAGGTTGAGTGACCGTTGTAGAAGAACTGAATGAGTTTTCTCCTCCTCGTTTGCAACGAGGAGGGACTAACAAAGCATTTCTAATGCGATTTACACTGTTAAATGTCAGGCGGTTTCATTTTAGGCATGAACAAAGCTTCGCTAATCAATTACGGTTTAGGAGATGTGCAGCATCCTCGTTACAAACAAGGATGAGTAGACATAAGCGATTTTTCAGCGAGCATCCTCGTTGCAAACGATGATGAGAGGAACTTGCACGGCAAATGATAAATGCTCAATTTGTCCAAAAAAACATCAATATGAACACTCCTTTTCATTTGGCCTTTCCCGTAAAGGACATCGAATCTACCCGATCTTTCTTTGGCGACTTGCTGGGCTGCGAAATTGGCCGCTCTACCGAGAAATGGATCGACTTTAATTTCTTCGGTCATCAATTGAGTGCACACGTAAAGCCCGAAGAATTGGCCCAAGCTCATGCTAATATTGTAGATGGTAAAAATGTACCTGTCCGCCATTTCGGAGCCATTCTGGAATGGAACCAATGGCACACACTGGCAGACAAGCTAAAAGCCCACGGAACCGAATTTGTGATTGAACCTTACATCCGTTTCGAAGGCCAAGTAGGCGAACAAGCCACCATGTTCTTTCTCGACCCCAGCGGAAACGCTTTAGAATTCAAAGCCTTTAAAGACACCAGCCAAATTTTTGCCAAATGAGAAAACTCACTGGTTTACTTTCGGCAGCACTAATTTCCCTTTCAGTTTTCAGCCTTAAGGCGCAAGACGATTTTCTTTTCAAACCCAAACAGGTTTTTGATGGAAAAGAAACGCATGTCAATTGGGTAGTTGCGGTAAAAGGCAACCGAATTACTTACGTTGGGCCAAAGTACACCGGTCAAGCAAATGAGGTGATTGAGTTAAAAAACCAAACCCTATTGCCGGGTTTAATCGAAGGGCACTCCCATATTTTATTGCATCCTTATAATGAGGTGTCTTGGAACGATCAAGTGCTTAAAGAATCTGTTGCCGAACGTTCCGCCAGGGCGGTTAATCATTTAGAGGCCTCGCTAATGGCTGGCATTACCACCATGCGCGATTTGGGTTCCGAAGGGGCGGGCTATGCCGATGTAGGCATGAAGCAGGCCGTAGAAAAAGGAGTCATTCCTGGCCCACGACTTTTGGTGGCAGGAAAAGCCATTGTGGCGACTGGTAGTTATGGTCCAAAGGGTTTTCATGAAGGAGTAGAAGTACCGCTCGGTGCCGAAACTGCCGATGGTTTTGATGATCTCATTCGAGTAACACGTGATCAAATAGGCCATGGAGCCGATTTTATTAAGGTGTATGCCGATTACCGTTGGGGGCCAAACGGCACAGCCGAGGCTACGTTTACTGTAACGGAGTTAAAAACCATTGTAGAAATTGCTGAGTCCAGCGGCCGCTATGTAGTGGCGCATGCTTCTTCGGAAGAAGGGATGCGCAGGGCGATTGAAGCGGGTATAGAAACCATAGAACATGGCGATGGCGCCACTCCAGAAATTTTTAAAATGATGAGAGAAAAGGGTGTAGCCTTTTGCCCAACATTAGCCGCTGGCGATGCCATTACACAATATGGCGGTTGGAAAAGGGGTGTTGACCCAGAACCCGCCCGAATAGCAGCCAAAAGAAAAAGCTTTAAAATGGCTTTAGACTCAGGTGTAAAATTGGTTTTTGGTGGCGATGTGGGGGTTTTTCCGCATGGCGAAAATGTTAGAGAATTGGAGATGATGGTAGAGTACGGAATGAATACCGAGGCTGCTTTAATTTCTGCTACTTCGGCCAATGCTGAACAATTTCACCTTGACCAACTTGGCCAAATTAAGACAGGCTTCTTAGCCGATATTATTGCCGTTCAAGGCGATCCATCCAAAGACATCGCCTCACTTAAAAAGGTGAGCTTGGTAATGAAGGATGGTAAAATTTATAAAAACGAAAATTGATGAAAAAGCTACTTTCTATATTCTGCATTCTGCTCATGGTGGCTTGTCAGGCACCACAAGAAAACAAACAAGTTGCACAGACAACTAAAGAAGTTTTCAAACCAGAAAATAAACCCACCAAAGAACTGAATGTAGCTTTTCTGGCAATCAACGGAGTGTATAACTCCGAGCTGATGGCGCCTTACGATATTTTTCAGCATACCATTTTTCATACAGAAAAGGGAATGAAGACTTTCATCGTCTCTCCCACCAAAGAAGTGATTACCACTTTTGAAGGCATTCGTATTTTGCCCGATTACGATTTTGATGATGTACCAAATATTGACATTCTCGTTGTGCCCAGTGCAGAAAACAACATGGGTTCAGATTTGGAAGACGAACGTCTGATTAACTTTGTGAAGGAAAAAGGAGGGAACGCCATGTACATTATGTCCTTATGTGATGGTGCATTTATTCTGGCCAAAGCAGGTCTTTTAGATGAAGTAAAGTCTACCACTTTCCCCAGCGACATTGGCCAATTCAGACAAACCTTTCCAGAATTAGATGTATATGAAAACGTCAGCTTTGTACATGATGGCAAAGCCATTACCTCATCGGGTGGTGCCAAGTCTTACGACCCGGCCTTATACTTAGTTGAATTTCTATATGGTAAAAAAGCAGCCGATGGCGTAGCGGGAGGTTTGGTCATCGATTGGAATGTAGGTGAAATCAAATCCATTACTCCAGAAAAATGAACGAAGCAATCTTGGCCCAACAGCGTTTGATGAAGGCCATTCAAAACTATCAAACTGGCGATTTAAATGCGGCCGAAAAAGAGCTTCGCGAACTACAAAGTAAATTTCCCAAGTCGGATCAGATTTTGAGTCTTTTGGGCACGGTGCTTTATGCCAAAAAGAAATACAAGGATTCATTTCGTTCATATCAGGAAGCCTTAAAAATTAATCCCAATAATGAGGACGCCCTGATTAATATTGGAACCGTTGAAAAAGCAAGAGGCCGATCCGACAAGGCGATTGAATTAATGAATAACGCCATCAAGCGTCTGCCTACTCGTCCCGATATTCATTTTAATTTGGGCACCATTTATTTAGAACAAAAGGATTTAGCCAAAGCCGAAGCTGCTTTTAAAAAGTGCATTCAGATAGAACCGAGTCTTTTTCAAGCCGAAATTCAGCTGGCAAATATTTATAAAGAACAGAATGAATTGGCCAAGGCCGAAGCGGCCATTAGAAGTATTTTAACCAAGCAAGATTCCCCTCAGCTTGTTGAGAAACTCAAGGAACTGGTAGCATTACAAGGCCGAGAATATGTTGCACCAGAAGTCAATACAGCTTTAGAAGCACCAGTCGCTCCTCAAGTTTCAGAAACTAATGAAGCCAGCACAGACGAAGCACTTGGGTTAGATAGCAATGACATTCAAGGCTTGATGGACATGGGTGGCTATTTGCAAGAGCGCTATAAATTTGCCGAAGCCGAGAAGTACTTTCTTCGTGTTTTAGATAAAGAGCCAGACCATGTTGAGGCCCAGAAAAGCCTTCGGAAATTACGGTCTTATAAAATCCCTGGTTGGCATTTCGATATGCTGGAAGACACGGCCAGAAATGATGCCTACCAAGCCGCCATTGAAAAGGCACTGAAGGAAAAGCCCAATGCTCGTGTTCTCGACATTGGAACAGGTTCGGGCTTGCTGGCCATGATGGCTGCACGCGCAGGCGCCTCGGAGGTTATCGCCTGCGAAATGCATAGTGAACTGGCTACAGTGGCCAAGGAAATCATTAAGGCAAATGGCTATGAGAACAAAATTAAAGTCATCAATAAAAAGTCAACTGACCTTGAAAAAGGAGTTGATTATACCGAGAAATTCGACCTGATCGTTTCTGAAATTTTAGATTGTGGTGGTTTGGGTGAAGGTGTTGTCCCCTCATTGCGCCATGCAAAAAAGGCACTTATGAAAACGGGCGGGATTATGCTCCCCGCTGGTATGTCAATATTTGGACAACTGATCGAAATACCAAATAAGTACCTCGTTAACCCCATAAAACAAATTTCTGGCTTCGATTTAAGTGCCTTTGATCAGTTTAGGCCAGTCGAAGAGTACGGTAGAGTGCTTTTAGAAAATGAGGAATACACAGCCCTCAGCGATCCCTTCTTCATCTCAAAATATGACTTTCAGAAACTACCAGAAATGGAGACTTCAGAGTTTAAAGAAGACCAAAAGGAAGTGAAGATTATTGCAAAAGGAAATCTTCAAGCTGTGGCTTTTTGGTTCGAACTTAACATGGATAATGAAGCCGCCTTCTCCTCTGGTCCTAATGGAGAAATGGTGCATTGGGGGCAAGCAGTTTACTTCTTTGGAGAGCAGAAAGCCGTAGCTTCTGGGGATGACCAACACTTAAAAGTGATCACCTCAGACAGTACCATCAAGTTTCGGTTAGAAGATTAAAGCGGCTCTAATCTCACCCTCGTTTATAACGAGGATGTATTCATCGAGCATTTTCAAATGCGGTTTAAGCCGTAAAGTAATCCTCCAAGTCTTTTAAAGTGGTTTCGCTAGTTTGGATGTCTTTTTGAACCTTGCCCTTTTCGAGCAAAACAATGCGTTCGCAGACTTCGGTTACGTGGCTTAAGTCGTGGCTAGAAATCATTAAGGTAACGTCCTTTTCTTCTTTCAACTTTCGTAGAATTACCTTTAAACGAATTTGAGTGGTAGGGTCAAGGTTAGCGAAAGGTTCGTCCAACAAAATGATTTCAGGATTGCCCATCAAGGCTGCCACAATCCCTACCTTCTTTTGGTTTCCCTTAGAAAGGTCGCGAATGTACTTTTTCTTTCCTCTGATTTCATCGTTGAACAAATCATCAAACTGATTCAAAAACTCCTGCAAATCACCTTTTGAGTAATTGTGCAAAGAGGCAATAAACTCGAAATACTCGTCTGGCGTTAGGTAGTCAATTAGGAAGGATTCGTCCAAGAACGAACCTGTGTAATATTTCCAGTCTTCGTTATTCTGAACGTTTTCGCCCTTAGAAAGAACCTCGCCTGTTGAGGGTCTAATCAGGTCCAAAATCATTCTGAAGAAGGTAGTTTTGCCCGCCCCATTATTTCCAACCAAACCATAGCTTTCGCCCTTGGCAATGTGCATTTCAGGAATATTGACAACCTCAACTCCTTTATAACTTTTTGAAAGTGTTTTTACGTCAATCATCTTAATGGTTTATTGGGATCTAAAACTGGCGGCAAATTTATGTCTTCGGCTAATGAAAAACTGGGTGAGCGCATTGAGCATTTTATCTCGGAATAAGAAGCCAATGAGTCCGGCCAACCCCGTTAGGAACAGCCCTAAATCTTCGTAACCAAATATTAAAAAAGGAGCATAAAGAATGTAGGGCAGAATCATTATGGGGATCATAATGAGGAATTGTGCCGCACCCACGCCTTCATAATTAAAGGCGGCTCCTTTATTTAAATCAATCTTTTTCGGGTTGAACATGGCCAATCGCATTACCGCGAACACATTCAAACCAATGTTGAACAAGTAAGCGGCCAGGTTAATCAAAACGATCTTCCATCCGAAATAACCATAGGCCAACGACACCACAAATGCGATGGTCGAGGTGGCCACAAATAACCAATACTTCGATTCTATAAACTGTCTATAACTGACCCTTCGGGTGAGGATAAAATCGAAATAACCGCTCTCCCAGCTCAGCAAGAATTGGCCATAATTGATAAAGAAAATACCCGTGATAAATACACCCGCAAACATGAAGATAAACTCCATTTCTTGGTAGTTATCATTGGTGTAAAAAAAGAGGCCATAGAGCAACAAAAAGCCACTCATGATCAATGTGTTTCTTGGGCGTTTGTGTCGTAAAATTAATTTCAGTTCGAGCTGAATAAGCTCCCCCATTCTTCCGTATTGCTTTAAGAAACCGAAATCTCCAGAAACCTTTGATTCCTTTTTAATGGCCAATTCTTCGGGGTAAGTATTTTTTACCAAGAAGTTATAGTTGAGCCTGTAAAACACAAGGGCCAACACCATCGGAATAGCCCCCAAAGCTGGCTGTTCTACAATAAAGCCGAATGCGGCAGAAGATAAATCTGAGAACGAAACTATATTAAAGTAATCCAGTGCTACCAATGCAGCTACAAACACGATCAGACCAATGAACAGATTCGGTATATCGTTCATCTTCTTCTTAAAGAGAATGACCACAAAATGTAGCGTAATAGAAAGACCAACAATTGAAGCCAGCCAGCCTAGAGCACCTACAGCGCCATAGTCGGCTCCAACTCTCAAGATTGAAAAAGGAAGAAAAAGCAAAACAGCCAACAGGTTAAAAGCACTGAAAAGGCTCTTCCTGAACATAAAGTGAATGATCTTCCCCTTTTTAATGGGCAGGTGTAAATAAGGTTGAATTTCTAAAACAGGCACATTCTGTAAAAAGAACCTGAGCATAAATTCAACCAGAAAATAGTAGAGAATAAAACCATTAACGAAAACAAGTGGGTCATTGTCAGGGAAAAACTCCCTCACAAGTTTGTCCATTGCCACACCAGCAATCAGCACATAAGCCAGCATCATTAGGGCTGCAAAGCCTAAAAAAACATTCGTCAGTACGCTTTTCGCCCAAACAGGCGAACGAGATTCTTTTTTCCAAATGTGCGATATAAGCTGGCTGATCATTGACTTAGTTTAGGTTTTTGTCTAGTGCTAGAATTGAATAAAGTACAGCATGAGCAGCTTTGACATAGAATGCTTGATTCACATTCTCAAATTCATCAGTCCCTTTGTGGTAGTGCTCATGATCTTCTACACCAAAATAGAGGAAGGGAACATTATTCTTGTGGAAAACACCATGATCCGACTGCATTGTCCAATCGTCTTTACCTAAATCAGGAGAATCATGTCCAAAAAGCAATTTCAAAGGCGGTACTTCCACTTTTTCTAAAATAGACTTGAACTTAGGGTAGAAGTGGGTTCCAGCCACATAAAGCTCATTTTTATCATTGATACTGATCATGTCCATATTTATGTTCAGTATAATATTTTCGATTGGAATGGTTGGGTCGTTAAAAATTGCTTTAGCTCCTTGAAGCCCCATTTCTTCACCATCTAAAGCGGCAAAAACCAATGTGTGTCTCGGCTTATTGCTTTTAAAATATTCCATCATAGCGAGCATGGCCGCTACCCCAGATGCATTATCATCCGCACCGTTAAATACTTCACCATTAATTACCCCAACATGGTCGTAGTGTGCAGTGATAATAAAGGCAGAATCGGACTCTCCCTTAATGTAGCTAATAATATTTTCTCCTTTTACAGTGTCGCCACGACTAATGAAAGTGAAAGGATGACGGTAGCCTTTTATCAAGCTTTTTGGGTTTACAGCATCCATTTGTTTAATGATAAACTGTCTGGCTGCTTCAGCGCCTTTTGTTCCCGTTTTTCTACCCTCAGCAGCATCATGTGAAAGTTTTCTTAAATCTTCCAACATGTATTCCGCATCTAAATCATTTTGCGAATAGGCTGTAATCGGTGCGCCAACAAATAAGAGAATT
>TARA_R110001599_G_scaffold53310_4_pt1 | contig 10240 bp, 8 predicted proteins | sample TARA_R110001599 | Tara Oceans TARA_R110001599 (sample SAMEA4398360) | marine metagenome | biome: Polar Biome; feature: [MES] marine water layer (ENVO:01000295) within the mesopelagic zone...; material: water (ENVO:00002006), including particulate matter (ENVO:01000060) such as...... | reverse complement strand
TATTTTGTCTAGCTCCTCTGTTTAAGAAAATCCTCAGTGGTTACTGCTTAACGTTGAGAAGTATTTCCCGCCAAATTAAAGCGTCATCCTGAATTTTCCCGCTTCAAGTTTTTTCGCCGTCCTTGGTCTTTTCTCCTGCGTCTTTAGCTCTATGTAATATTCACACTTTATATCGTGATTTGCCCTCTTGTGTATTTTAGCGCTTAACCTATGATGTTCGCATTCTGGTCGCTGTGTGTAAAAGGCGCTAGGGCTCTGTAAATAGCGCATTCGTCGCTGTAGCTTGTCATTTTTGTAACTGTTTTAGGGTATCAAATAACCGTTTTTATAACGGGAGTTTGCGGTGCCTAGCGTTCCTGTGTGAGTGGCGGTATTGGCTAAATCTCAGCAAGAACTTTATCGGTGTGGGTTTTAGGGTATGGAGTTTGGCATGAGCGCTTTTCGTCGGTATCTAATAGTTTTGCTTGTGAGTGTTTTCTTGCTGGGGCCAATATTGCTCAGTGCAAATGTGGCCAAAGCAGATGCAATGACTGATTTTTTAAATTCTCTGGGCATTTCTGCGCTGTTTTCTGAATTTGGTAAAACAGTCGGCACCGTTGGTGGGTCGGTCTTAGACCCAGTGGGTACCGGCGACAATGATTTCTTAGGCATTGATGTACTCAACCCAGAAAACGATTTTGGTTTGACTGCCAATTCCGCCGAGTTGACGGGGACCGGGAATAAAACGGGCTCAGGCACCGCGATACCCTTGGATGCGCTCGGAGTTTCTGATGCCGCGGCTGAGCACGGCTTAAATTACGAAAGCGGCAGCGCAGATCAAATTCGCGGCGTAATTGGGCCGAATGGTTCGGTGACTACTGCGGCGGTATCAGTCGTGAAGGAAGGCAGTGGCCAACTCGGGTCAGCGGTGGGGGCCGGTGCGCCATTGCCAGGCTTGAATGATCAACCGGTTGGGCTATCGGTGTTGGGTACGAGTTCTTCGGGTAATGGCGATGCAATTGGCGTAGCTGTTTTAGCTGGTGACAACTCGGGTAATGGCGGCAGCGCTGGCGTGGCGGTGCTCTCGGGAAGCGGTTCTGGTAACGGCGATAGCGCCGGTATTGCCGTGCTTAATGGTGCAAATTCAGGGAATTCCGAGTTTACCAGCGTGGCAATATTAAATGGGGATAATTCGGGGAATTCCGGCACCATCGCATTTGGCGTTTTAAATGGCGCCAATTCTGCTAATGGCGGGGTTGTTGGTGCCGGGATTTTAAACGGACCGGGTTCTGGATCGGGCGGTTTGATCACGCTTGCGGTTGCTAATGCGCCGGCGGGCCCCAGTAATACAGGCAATGGCGCTGCTAATAATGCTAGCTGCACGGCTTCTGGCGGTGTTGGTTGTAGCGATATTACGGCATTGGCATTGCTGGATACTTGTAAAGATGCCGACCTTGATGGTGTCTGCGATGAGCGAGACGAGTGTTTAAATACACCTGCCGATATGCCGGTATTTTTAACCGGATGCCATCTGTCCGAAGATGCGCCGTTGGTATTGCGCGGTGTTAATTTCGAATTCGATAAGTGGGACTTAACTGCGGAGTCTTATCCAATTCTGGCGCATGCAGTCAAGGTGCTAAATGCTCAGCCTGACTCCCTTGTGGCGGTGGACGGTCATACCGATTGGATGGGCAGTGACAGCTACAATATTCGCTTATCTTATAAACGAGCGCGAACGGTTTATCACTATTTAGTCGATGCGGGAATACATGAAAATCGATTGGTTTTTCGTGGTTATGGTGAAAGTGTGCCGGTGGCGCCAAATGCAAATGACGATGGCAGCGACAATCCCGCGGGTCGAGCTGAAAACCGTCGGGTGGAGTTAAATGTATTGCAAGTCGATGTTTTTGAGGCGGTAAAGGAAGAGAATTTGGCGCAACGCTGAAGTGAGTGTCAGCGCTAGGGTGAAGCCCTAGCGTCTATTTTTCGGGATTGGTCTCCCTTGGCTTTTATTGTATAGAGACGATGATATGGCAATTGATTTTCCTTCAGCACTTCCTCCGCAGCAAGCGACAGTCGTACAGATTGCCGAATGGGCGGGCGCGAGTAATATTTACCAAGGCGTGGTAAATGGCTATCAGATACGGGTTTCTGGCGATCACTATTTAAGTCGCGAGCAGTTGGATAAAATTTTTAAATCAGCAACTACACCGTCACAAGCAATTTTTCTAATGAGCTCGGCAGCACTTAGAAACGGGCATATGTTGGTGTCCATGCAGTATGCCCCGGACGGGGAGGTGATTTATGTGCACGCACTTCAGGCCCGTGTTGTGGAAATAAAGGGCGGCGAAATAAGTACGTTTTTTACTGATCTAAAAGATAAACCGAGTCTTAGCCGTGCTGAATTCGACCGAGCCAGGGTGATGGCTAACGTTCGCAGTGAGCGCACGGGTATTGATTATTCCGTTAGTTATACAGTAGATGAAAACACACCAGAGCGTGTTGCTATGGTCTTTTCTGGCGAGCCACGTGAAGATCATGACGCGACGGATTTGGTCCTTAAATTTGGTAACCAGGGTAGTCGGTATGTGGGCCGGTATTTTGGGGATGTAGGGTTTAGCCACAACTTTGTCGATGGTAGTCGTGCGACCGCGATGCTTGAAACGGCATTTACTGATCTCGGTGAGTCACGTGGTGGGGAAGATTACTACCGTGTTCAATTAACTGCAGATCGGCCTTTTGCGGCGGGTTTATATGGCGTGAGCGCCGGGCATACTGAATATTCACAAGACCTCGGTAGTAGTAGCACAAGCTCAACAACGACAACATCAAACTCTGGTTTGATCTGCGATGTGTTGGGCGTGCTGGGTTTATGCAGTCCAAGCTCTACTGCAGCGATAAGCACCCAGAGAGTAGGCCTGGACGCTAAAATTAATACCCTGGGTATTTCCGGCGAGCAGGTACTCTTTAGTGATCTAAGTTCTAGGCTAAATGTATTCGAACGACTCGACTATATTGATTCACAAATTGATGTCGGCGTTTTCGGGAATTTACAAGACGAAAAATACGCCACACTTGAGCTAGGTGGGAAATATTTCTCTGCGGATTTACGTGGACCAAAAGCGTTGCGTTGGTCGGCGCAGTTGTCATTAAAGGCTGGAGTGACAGGGGATACCGGTAGTTTAGGTACTTACAAAGAGTACCGCACTCAGTATTTGGCCAACAATGCTGGCACGACAACTGCACCCCAGGTTGTGCCAAGTGCTAGGACAGCAGAGTTTATAAGTCTTATGCCGCGTTTTACGGCAAAACTGCCGATAGCGGGTGCTGGCGATCTACGCTTAAATGCCATGGCACAGTTGGCAAATGAGCAGTTGCCCCAACAGCAGCAGTGGGTGCTGGGCGGTACGGGGTCGATCAGCGCGTATTTACCTGGCGTTTTGGCGGGGGATTCTGGCTACTACGGTAAATTAGACTACGCCCAATCCCTTAGGGTTCTGAGTATCGATATCGAGCCTGAGGTCTTTGTTGAATACGGCTCTGCGTGGTTTGAGAATGCGGTGGGTGAGGACGGTGAGGCCCGTAGTATTGTTGATGCTGGCGTGAGATTTCGCGCGGATTTGGCGTGGGGCGTGCAAGTTGATGCGGTTATCGCACGCGCCATAGCCGATGATGGCTTTGCCAATTCGTCTACCTTAAAGCCCTATGAAACGGATTTCTATTTTTCCCTCAAAAAAATATTTTAAACCTCCTTGCGATGAAGGGAATAGCTGGCGCCTTTAAACTTGCTGGTGATTCTGTTCATCGTATTCGGCGCGACTTAAATCGATTGATGCCTTGGCTATAACTGCTTACGATTCCCTTTCCCCGCAAACTCAGTGTAAGTGTTAGTGCCTCTTTGTAATCGCGATTAGCGTAGTAACCTTTCTGGTAATAATTAAAAATGTAAGTGCGTAATTATTACGTCTCATATTCTTCGGTTCGGGAATTAGTCAATTATTTCGCGGGATTTTAATGTGATCTCTGTCGCAATATTTTGTTTCTTTTGTAATTAAGTGTGTCATTGGCTGGAATCTTAATACAGAGGGCTTAATATGCGGCCAAATAGCAATATTAAGCTAAGTACTCGTTTCTGATTGAGGCTGCTCGTAGGTTTTGTCGTCATTGAGTAAATATGGAAGCACATGCTGCAGCGTAAGGTAATGCTGCTTACTCGGAAGCTTGTAATGGATTGCGAAGGCAAAAACACACAAATTCTCCCCATGTCCTGTTTGCTTATCTTGATGTCCGCCGCGACGGAGTTTATGCGACGTTTTGTACCTACTTTTTCCAGAAAATTAATTGTTGGCCACCGTGCTGTTCCGCACTGGGTGAAATTCCCTGATTGTGGATTAGTGATGTCTGAGCGCGGTGGGCAAGAAAATGAAATATAAATTGTAGTTTACTATCTTTACAAATGGAGTTGCCAAATGAAGTCTATTCGCAGGCTGTTGTCTGTTTCGCTTATTATCTCGGCAGTAATGTCGGCATCATTTGCGTCTGCAGATGCCTTAACCGATCTACTGAATTCCCTCGGTTTACCGCAGTTGTTCTCTGAAGTTGGATCGACCGTGGGCACGATAGGTGCGTCGGTACTTGACCCTGTTGGTACTGGGGATAACGACTTTCTTGGGGTGGATTTATTAAACTCGGAAGACGATATTGGCGCGACCCTGGGCGGTTCTGGGGAGCTTACAGGGACCGGCAATAAAACCGGCTCAGAAACGATGCTACCGTTGGATGTGCTCGGTCTTAGCGAGCTATTGAGCGCATTGGGTTTAACTTATGATGCCGGTTTTGCTACCCAGCTTCGCGGTTTGGTCGGGCCTGAAGGCGTAATAACTGAAGGCTTGGTTGACGTGCTTGGCGGTATACCGGCGGGTTTTGAACTTCCTGGTTTAGAACAAAGCTCTGGTCTGGTGATTGACGGTGCTGAGAACGGTTTGCTCGGGCTGTCTTTGCTTGATTCGGGCTCTGGCGGTAATGGCGGTGCAATTGGTGTGGCGGTATTGTCGGGCGACAATTCAGGTAACGGCGAATACGCTGGGGTTAGCTTGCTCGGTGGCTCAGGCAGCGGTAATGCAGGCCTTCTTGGTCTAGCTGCATTGTCTGGTAGTAACTCTGGAAATAGCGGTGCAATTGCGGCTGGCGTTTTGGGTGGTGATAACACCGGTAATGGCGGCAGTGTCGGTATTGGCGCCTTGAATGGCGACAACGCCGGTAATGGTGGAAGTGCTGGTATCGCGGTGTTAAATAGTGCGGATTCCGGTAATGGCGATACCGCAGGCATCGCGATTTTAAATGGTGATAATTCCGGTAATGCGGTGCTTGCCGGCGTTGGCGCTTTGAACGGCGCGAATTCAGGGAACTCAGATACGATTGCGGTCGGTGCGCTCAATGGCGAAAACTCAGGAAATGGCGGTGTTATCGCTGCTGGGGCGTTAAATGGCGCGGGTTCAGGTCAAGGCGGATTAGTTTCCGTTGGTGCGCTAAATGAACCTGCAACTGAAACGAATGGAAATGGCGGTGATAACAACGGAAGTTGTACTGCGGCAGGTTCTGTTGGCTGCGCGGCGCCACTGCAATTGGCGATGCTAGATGCCTGTGCAGATGTTGATGGCGATGGCGTGTGCGATGAGCGTGATGAATGCCTTGATACCCCCGCAAATATGCCAGTATTTTTAACCGGCTGCCATCTAACGGCGGATGCTCCGCTGGTTTTGCGCGGGGTTAATTTTGAATTTGACAAGGCGGACTTAACGTCTGCGTCTTTACCTATTTTGGAACACGCGGTACGTGTTTTGGCGGCTCAGCCTGCGGCACTCGTTGCAGTAGACGGACATACCGACGCGAAAGGCAGTGATGAATACAATATGCGTTTGTCGTATCTGCGCGCACGTACTGTATATACCTACCTGATTGATGCTGGAATTGATAACAAGCGCTTAACTTACCGTGGCTTCGGTGAAAGTGTGCCCGTAGCGCCAAATGCCAACGAAGATGGTAGCGATGATCCGGTTGGCCGGGCGGAAAATCGTCGTGTTGAGTTGAATATACTCGATGTGGAAACCTTTCAGTCAATCAAGCAAGAAAATCTAAGTAAATAGAAGATAGGGACGAATTAATTGAAGCTGATGGCAGGGGGCGTTCGTCGCTCCCTGTATGCATGGCAGGCTTCCTTTGTTAATAAATACTTAATTCAAAGCATATTTAAGGAATAGATTATGGCTATTGATTTTCCGCCTGCGTTACCGCCGCATTTGACGACCGTCACCGAGATTACAACTGCGGCCGCTGGTGCAAGTGCGCCCTATGTTGGCTTGGTAAATGGTTATGAACTGCGGGTAACTGGGGATCACTATTTGAGTGAGGCCGAGCTAGAAGCAATTTTTAGTACCGCTAAAACGCCGTCACAAACCATCTTTTTGATGAGTTCTTTGGTACTGCGTAAAGGCCACTTATTGGTGTCGATGGAGTACGCTCCGGAGGGGAGTGTTGTCCACGTTCATGCCATTCAAGCGGCATTGACTTCAGTAGAAGGCGAGGGTGTTGCTCAGTATTTTAAAGGCTTAGAGGGTGATGGCGATTTAACCCGCGCTGAATTTGAGCGCGCTCGCGTAATGGCAAATGTAAAAAGTCAGCGCACCGGCGTGGATTATTCTGCACGCTTTGTTGTAGATGAAAATCAGCCAGACGTTGCTAGCCTGGTATTTGACGCAACGCCAGTTGAAGATTTTGATGCCACCGACGTCTATCTGCAATTTGGTAACCAAGGTAGCCGCTATGTTGGTCGTTATTTTGGTGACGTTGGTGTAAGCCATAATTTTGATGACGGGAGTCGCGTTGGCCTTGGCTACCAAACGGCCTTTACTGATTTGGGTGAGTCGCGTGACGGTGAGGATTACCATCGTATTCAAATTTCCGCGGACAAACCGTTTTCTTCCGGGCTTTATGGAATAACCGCGAGCCACACAGAGTATACGCAGCTGCTGGGTTCGACTTCTAGTAGCTCGACGACCGGCGGGACTGGTGTGGTCTGTGACATACTTTCAGTTATTGGTGCGTGCGTCCCAGCGTCCTCTAGCCCTGGACAAAATTATGATTTAGAGGCGGATATCAATGTTGTTTCGTTGAGTGGCGAGCAAGTATTAGCCAGTGACTTAACGTATCGAATAAACTTATTCGAGCGTCTTGAATACATCGATTCTCAGCTTGATGTTAGTGGTATCGGTAGTTTGCAAGACGAGAAATACGGCACGCTTGAATTAGGTGCTAAGTATTTCTCTGCGGAAACGATGGGCGACACTAAATTTCGCTGGTCAGCGCAGTTGTCGGTAAAAGCGGGGATCACTGGCGACAGCGGCACACTCGGCACTTACGAGGAATATTTAGCAGCGAACCCAGCGTCATCATCTGTGGTTCCTGCAGCGCGCACCGCTGAATTTGTGACGATTCTGCCGCGTATTGCCGCGAAGCTTCCCTTGTCAAAAGAGACTGAGCTGAACGCCAGTGTTTTTGCCCAGTATGCCGATGAGCAATTACCTCAGCAGCAGCAGTGGGTTTTAGGCGGCATGAAGTCTATAAGCGCCTACTTGCCCGGGGTAATGTCAGGGGACTCGGGTTATTTCGGTGACCTGAGCTTGCAACATAAAGTGGTTGTTGCGGGTATTGATGTAACCGCCGCTGTATTTGCTGAATACGGAGCAGCATGGTTTGAAAATGCCGCAGGTACGGCAGGTGACGAGCGCAGTATCGCTGACGCCGGTGTACGTGTTTCAGCCGATTTGGGCTGGGGCGTTAACTTGGATGCCGTTGTAGCGAGACCGCTGGCAGATGATGGTTTTGTGTCCGACGATGAACTTGAGCGCTTAGAAGCAGACTTCTATTTTGTCGTGAAAAAGGTCTTTTGATCGCAAGCTTCGCTGCAGCTGCGCATGTTGCTGCTAGCTGTAGCGAAGTTGTTTTACCGAGTACGATTTAATACAGGCAACGTAAATAAGCTTTAATGCAGGCATCTAGGCCCATTTCAATAGCGTCTACGGTAAATGCATGGCCAATAGACACTTCGCTTAATTGGTTTACGCTGTTTTTAAACAATAATAAATTGTGTAAGTTTAGGTCGTGACCTGCATTCAATCCGAGGCCAATATCGCCAGCCAGAATGCTCGCATCAATGAATTTCTGTAAGACCGCATCTTGTTGTTTTGTGCCGAAGGCTTCAGCGTAGGGGCCGGTGTAGAGCTCTATTCGGTCTGCGCCCACCGATTTTGCTAAGCGGATTTGCTCTAACTCTGGATCCATAAATAAGCTAACACGCACACCAAGGTCTTTGAGTTCCTCTATTATTGGGCTTAGCCGTTCACCGTCACGATGCAAGTCAAAGCCATGATCAGAGGTTAATTGCGCGTCGCCATCGGGTACGAGTGTGCATTGTGCGGGGCGAATTTGACGGATTATTTCCATAAACCCCGGGTAGTCGCTAATGCCCTGACGGGAGGATTTCATCGCCGGGGCAAATGGGTTGCCTTCAATATTAAATTCAACGTTTAGCGTTTCAGCCAGCTCAAAGCAGTCGCTGACCCGAATATGGCGTTGATCGGGGCGTGGGTGTACTGTAATGCCTTGAGCGCCAGCCGCAATGCAACGGGCGGCGTGCAGTGTGACGCTTGGGTAATCAGTGTCTCTGGAGTTGCGAATTAGCGCTATTTTATTCAGATTAATGCTTAGGGCTGTCAAATTAGACCTCTTGCGCTAAGTGCTTGGTTTATTGCTGATCGACGCGGGCATTAATAAGCAGGATTGGCTCGACCGGAACATCGTCGAAGTGACCAACACTGTGAGTACGGCTTACAGAGATATCACGGAGCACATTTTGGCCTTCTATTACTTTACCAAATACTGCGTAACCGGCCTTGCCCATTCTGGCGTCGAGGCTCAGGTTCATGCCCATATTAAAGTAGAACTGGGAGCGAGCACTGTCTGGCTCATTGGTCCGCCCCATGGCAATGGTCCAGCGTTCATTGCTTAACTTACTGGTTCTGGCTTCATTGATAATCGGCTCACCATTTTCTTTCTCAACCATGTCCGCAGTGAAGCCGCCACCTTGTACCGCAAAGCGACGAATAACGCGGTGAAATATGGTGCCATTGTAAAAACCGCTACGCACGTAGCCTAAAAAATTCGCAACGGTTATTGGTGATTTGTCGGGGTATAGTTCAACTGAAATATTGCCTTTGCTGGTCTCTAAAATTACAACCGGATTACTGACGGCTTCCTGTGCATAGCTGCTTACAGGAAATAGCCATGCAAAGGCAATAATGAGTGAAAGATAACGTAGCATTCTTAGCCCCAATCTGAACGTCGTTTAGGCATCATTTTCGGAATAATCAATGTGATCATAACGCCGATTAAAACAGCAAAGGCGCCGTTAAGGAAAAACTCGTTTTCTTTGTCTTCACGCAAGCGGGTGTTGTCGGTTTTTAAGACGTCTACTTCGCTGCTAAGCATTTGGTTAGATTGAAGCAAGCGGCGATTGTCCTCGTCGAGCTTTATCGCGCTCGCGGAAACGCGTTTAATTTCCGCCAGTTCTTCGCTAAGCGCGGTATTTTCCTGTTCTAGTTCGCTGACAGTGTTGCTGGTTTCTGTGCTGCTTTGGGTGGTGCTTTTAAGTTGTTCGCGAAGTTCTTTATTCGATTTGGATAATTCAGCGACTTCCTGCTTTGCAGCGTTTAGCAGCGAACGCGCTACTGGGCTTTCGACTAAATAATGGCTTGGCAGCCAACCTTCGACGCCGCGATCCGTTTTTACTCTTGAATAGCCGCTATCTTCATTTGTTTCGAGTAGTTCTAGCTTTTCACCACTGGGAAGGCCGCGATGGATAATGCGGTGTTTAGTGCTATCGCCGACGCGCAGAGGTACGTATATTTTGTCGCTGATATAGCGAGTTTCTGCGAAGGCCATGCTACCTAGGCTAAGTAGGAGGATCGATGTGCCGACAAGAATCGAATTTTTCACTGGATTTTCCACGTTAATAAGCTGCGATAAACGGTTAAAAATTAAGAATAAAGCACTTGACGGCTTACTTCAATTTTATTGCTTTTAGGGCAAAACCTTTTTATAGGGTTTTACGCAAACCTTGGCGTAAACCCCTGCGTCAATATAGGGGTCAGCGTCGGCCCACCGTTGTGCCTCTGTGAGGCTGGGAAATTCCGCAATAATTAGG
>TARA_R110001599_G_scaffold210877_5_pt1 | contig 10244 bp, 9 predicted proteins | sample TARA_R110001599 | Tara Oceans TARA_R110001599 (sample SAMEA4398360) | marine metagenome | biome: Polar Biome; feature: [MES] marine water layer (ENVO:01000295) within the mesopelagic zone...; material: water (ENVO:00002006), including particulate matter (ENVO:01000060) such as...... | reverse complement strand
CCTAAAATAGTAGTTGAAAGCCAAATATCTTCACCTAATGTATAATCGGGAACACCGGGAGCATTCCATGCAACCAATCCACCATACGTAACCGTAAAATTATTAACATCAGTGACTTCCGAAACAATTCCAACCACTGCCGCATTAGCTGGACTATCTCCTTGACTCTTTACAAAAGTTGCTCCATCATGTTGTATAGCATCATACTTATTGAATCCGTGTCCGTTTTGAACCACATCTTCCGTATTAGCTGAACCACTACTAGCTCCTGCTATTGCATTAACATATTTTTCTATCTGAGTTTTGATTTGGTTATCTGTACCTTTAGTAGCAGTTTCAGATCCTACTCCCTCACCATCACCGAGAAGCAGAAGGTTAATCATTTCGGTTTGTAAACAGTTATGCCAGTCTGCTGTAAATTCTGTTGCTAAAGAAACTCCCGGAACACTCTTCTGAAAGTATCCCGCTGTTCCTGCCGCTGTATCAGCAGGTCTACTAGGTACTGCTGTTGAGCTATCAATTTGATGCATTATTTATTTCCTCATTAAATTTTTTCTTTATATTAATTTAACCCTATAAACCCCCTAATGAAAATTATTAGAGGGTATATAGGTTAACATGTTAACTAACCCGTGTAATTAAATAGAACCATAGTATGTGCAGGTTTAATACTATACATTAAGCATTCTAGCCATTGATCTCCTCCGCTATCTAAACTATCATCTATGTTTCCGTCAATATTGGCGATAGTTATCTTTATGTTTGGAACATTAATCTGCCAAACAAAATTCCAATCTTCCCCCATTAAACTGTCATCGACATTCCCATCTATATTGGTGGATGAGTATTCTGTAATGGTATTATCGGGATAACCCATATTTGCCATTACATCTAAATAGTAAGATCTAGATTGCCCACCTGTTGCATTAAGTTGCCCAATTAGATTGTCTCGCCTTTGGTCCTCAGTGAAAGTTAATCCTGCCGAGCATTCATTTGGCAATCCTACTAGTTCTTCCCAATGTGTTAAGAAAGAACCGCTAGTAGAATCGGGCATTAAATCATTATACAAATCTACCAAATTAAATTCGGTAGCTTCTAGTTGTGATTGTATAGCTAATATCAATCCATCAATATTACTTTCGTCTTCGTAATCCCATATAATTCCTTGGGGAAGAAGTTGTTGTAATTGATCTACCCAAGCTATTTTTTGAATAAGCATATTACCCCCTTATACCCAAGTTATTGTTCCCATGATAGGAAGTTCATAATCTACCGTTGTTACATCTGCACTTGGAACTGTTAGATAGTGATAATCTTCACCTATGGCTAGAGAAATTGTTTCTTGTATTCTACTAAGCCTTAATGTTCCTCCGGGTTCACTTTCACTTTCTACCATGTCCTCTAAAGCACTTTGTATATTAGCTTTAACCTCAGCCGTATTTGGAGACACCTCTATTGTAAAATCTACTTCTAGGGTAGTAGGAGCCGCAAATGTCAAATCAGTAACCGTAACAGGTCTTAATACATCCACATAAGCCTCTACATCAATAAGATCTTGAGCTAGTGGTATACCATCTCCGTATTTGTCGTCCATCATAAATAGGACATGAACATTTCCAATAGGAGTAGTGGGCACTGTATCGTGAGTATATATCCACGTTCTCGTTACATTATCTGCACCTAGCACCCAAGTAGAATAGTCAGCATAATTACCGCCTTGTGGAGGAGTTTGTATTCTATCATAAATATCAGTACGTAACTCTTCATCTGTTCCTGTATCATCACCACCGACAATAGCAGTACCGTTAACAGTAGCTTTAGATATAACTCCAATTGGAGGAGAGATAAGGGTTAATATTGTACCAACCGTTGTATTACCTGTTGCTCCTGCCTCTACTGCTTCAACTTCTGCTGTTCCCGTACCTGCTGTAAGAGTAGCTAGAGTAGTTGTTACAAAGCGAATATCATCACTCCTTTTTAATTCTGTACCAATTGGAACAGTGAAATCGGGAGTTCCTGTAAATGTAACAACATCACCTTCTGCTTTAATTGCGGATGTTCTAGGTATTCCCCAAATAGCTCCCCAACGCTCTAAGTTTTCTGTATCTGCTGTATCTAGGTAAGTTTGTTTTTCTATATAGCTAGCAAATCCGTAGAGTCCATTAATAGCTCCCGAAGTTGCTGTACCAATAGTATTTAAATAAGTGTGCTGAAGTCTAACGTCAGATTCACCTAAATAAACATCCATTGCTACTTTCATTTGTTCTATCTGCTCTGATAGAGTTGGCTTATCATATGCCATTATTCAACTCCCCATTTACCTTCGTATTTAAAATCTAATTTAGTAGTGTCTGGTTTGATAAGAGTTATTCGCATATTCATTCTGTTTCTATCTGCTCTACTCCACTCATTCTCAACAATAGTTTCTAAAACTATTCCGTCATCTACTAACCATTGCAAACATTGCTTAATAATATCATTGGCGAGTCTTAAGGTTTGTGGAGTTGCTTTTCTTCGTTTAAGAGTCCAAAGCCTACTACCTATCTTAGTGTCTTGATAGGTATCTCCCCACCAACCTTTATAATCGCCATCTAATACCTCGTCACCTTCTTCAGCTCTCCTATCAGTGAAGATAGAAATTAATACTGCTGTGGCGACTTCTGAATCTGGGGCTACTGCTCCGAACTCATCAATAGAGAAATCGTAGTAGTAACCTTTTTCAAATAATTTAAAATCTGACATTATAAAGGTGCTCCTGTATCTGGGCCACTTCCTGTTCCGCCATCTCCTGCATGTACATGTCCTTGAAGGCTAATAGTTCCTGCAACATGGTCATCGGTACTTGTAATAGATCCTGTTTGGAGTATGTTTCCTGTCAACACTATATTTCCTAACCAAGTAGTTGCGGGACATACCACTGCCATAGTTCCAAGTACATTTAAGTTACAAGTGGTGGTGGTAAGTGTTGTATTAAGTGCAACTGTCGCTGTTAAATTATTCCCTATAACCGCTGTAACATCGTTGTCTACATTTATCGTAGCATCATGGCTAACGTCTATGTCAGCGTCTTTACAAACTATTTGCACTGTCTCATCCGTTTCTATTAATATCTTACCATCTTTCTCTGAGAACCATATACGGTGAACCTCTTTAGGGTTAATTCCTTCTATGGCTACGTCTTTATTCCTCTTTGTATACAGATAGGTGTCGCCATCTTCTATATCTAAAGGTTTGTATCTAGGATCGAATGTTTGTACTACATACCCATTCTCTACCGACCCTCCTTTAAAAAGGCAAATAGTGTCAGCTCCAACATGAGGTGCAGTTTCAATACCATATTGTTGTGGAGCATATATTTCACTTCTAACTTGACCTTTATGCAATTCTACTTGCTGAACCTGTAATGCTTCAGCGTTATCTATCAATGTTACTTTTCCTCTACTGAAGAGGCTGTTGATGTTGCTAATTATTCCATTTAACATAATCCTCCTTTACCTCTCCAATGAGAGTTGTTATAGTTGAGACAGTCTAGCCTTTAGATCTGCATTGTCTCCATTCTCTTTATCGTTGTCGCTTAGGTTGAAATCTGTGTCATCGTAAGCATCTTCATGAACTAATTCTATATTTGTATATGAACCATCACCGCCTACTTCGAAACTAATTCCTTTTATAAGCATCGTTGTTGTATTTATATTTATTTTAGATAAGTCACATGTGACCAAATTGTTTATTCTCCAGAGTTCATCTTTATCATTCTGCCAACCTTGAACCTTAACTTTCATTGTGGTTACGCTAGATCTGCTAAGAGCCATTCTCCAATTAGCCTCTTTCTTAAGATTTCCCTCATCATTCTTCCTGTTGTTTTTAGAGATGATAGTAAGAGGTCTGTATCTCCCAATTTTATCTTTTTTAAGGGTTATGCCTAATTCTTCTTGTCGTATCTCTGCAAACACTTGGTTCATTTTAAACAGATTGTCAGATTGTCCACTGCCAACCCACTCGAAGAATTCCGCAGTGTCTTTACTTTTTTGATCCTCATTTTCCTCCTCCATAGTAGGGTCTGTAGCCGTGTACGACTTAGGCTCACTACCTCCAGAGGTTTCAATCTCATTCATATTAACATCTGCATTTTCCAACACAGTAATCTTACTGTATCTTTTAGTGTAGTCAGAAGCGTGACTCGCAGATAAAACATTACCATTTGAACCTACAGATAAACTACCCGACAAAGTACCATCAGCTTTGCTAACAAGGTTTAGATCCCCATTCTCGTCAGTAATCATTATAAACCCTCCTTTTTTAGCTATGGAGGAAAGAACCTCTGAAGCCTTAGAATCGGGTTTGGCATTTTGAGAAACTATAGAATTGGCTTTTTCTGTTTTAGAGATAGCGTTTATATTGAAATCTTTTATTATTTCCTCTATTATATCTACAGCTTTTGCACTCCATTCTTTAGAGCCATGCTCAATGGTACAGTCTATTACATCTCCCGTTATATCTCTACCACTTATCTCCACCATAAGGCCGCCTCCAGATATAGAAGTGTTAACTCTATCTATATATCCTGTCATAACCTTTTTCGGAAGATCCTCTTCACGGTCTTTGTGAAAAATCTCAATTCTTCCCGAAAGAGTAAACGGAGATTTTTCGTCAGAATAATTATATTCGGCAGTCATAGAGAAAGACCCGCTTATGGAGTCTAGCCCTTTATTAATAGTGATCCCCTTCCACTTATCGAATATTTCTTTATTTATGTATACTTGAATAGACATTATATCAAAACCTCCAGATCTCTAATAGAAACGCTATTTGGGTTACTTATAGAGTTCCTTCCAACTAGATTGACAGCCTTTTCTGAGTCTTCATGTTGATTATATGCTATCACCAAAGCGGGTCTTACCTTGCCGTTGAAAATAACCTTCACCTCTGGAAGTTGTTCTATTCTATTGTTTAGGTCTTCGTTTATGGAAGACTGTAATGCGAGTAGAGATTCATATACTGAAGAGTCGTCACTATCTCCAACCTTGATTATAATATCTGAAAAGGCTTTATTTATCTCCTCTTTATAGAAGGTCAATTGCCCCTTATCTGTAAAAACAGAGTCTAGAGCAGAGTTCCCTATTTCTTCTATTGCCGTAAATAACATTAGGTCGGACATTGCATTCTCAGACTGTGCCGCTCTAAAAGACTGAGAATATTTATTCCCTCCTTTTAAAGAGTTGTATTTTGCCGTCTTAGACTTGGACTCTGAAAACAAAGATCCGAATAAGGATAGAGCACTCTTAAGTCGGTCTAGAGGGTTCTGTGTTACAATAGCAAATCCTGTCATTATTCTCTGAACAGCATTGAAAACTTCTGTTATAGACCCTACAACTAATTGAGGAAACGCTTGTAGCTTGTTTGAAAGCTCTAAGAAGTCTTTTGAGAAATCTGAAATCTCGCTAGTTACCTTTGTTATCTTTGATAACTTATCAAACTTTTTAAGATAGTCATCTAAGGTCTTAACTAGCCCTCCAATAGAACCATCTGAAAGAGGGCCATAAGGAACATTATTATCCCCGTAAAGAAGGTTTTTATAATTGATAGTATAGTTGTTTCCAAAATGGGGGATAACTCTGCTTTTGTAGCTATCCAACTCTAGAAGAATTGCCTGTCGGGTATCCTTGGTTGTAGACCATCTCTTACCTTCTTCTACGAACGTTATAGAGAATGTTTCAATCCTCCCTACTTTATTATCAAATTTGGTAGAACATTTTGTAGGTACTGCGTTTAGCTCTCCCATCGTAGGGTGAACGAACAATCCTGTACCCGAACCTCCCTCTATGACATCTATAAGATTGTTTCTCAAATCTTCATAGGAGGCGTTTTTATCATCATCTACTGCTAGCTTAAGTTCTCTATCATGTATATTGGTTATACCATCCAATACTGGCATGACATAGCACTCAGCGGTAAACGATCTCCCTCTCCTACCTAAATCTTCAAAGAAGGGGGTATCGTTGAACGGACTTTGATGGAGTTTTCCTCTCCTACCAAAGTCCGTAGTTACAGTAGACACATAGAATTTCGCTACTTTCCCATTTCTAGAAAAGCTAGCTTGTAATATTTCTTGTGCCATATTATCTCCTAATCAAAACTTATTCCGAGTTCGGCTAGAGAAGGCTCAACGCCCATCTGACCACCACCAAGACTTGTAGTTCTATTCATTTTTACTGAAGGCTTAGTGCCCTCAGAAGTTTTTGCGAATGCGTTTCCATCTTTATCAATGTGTATTTCGATGTTGGTGTTCCCTTTATTTGGAGATAATGAAGCGTTGTCACCAAAAGTAACCCCTAAATTCTCACTCCTCATAAAGTCTTCTACATCGAATCCGCCTCTGTTAAAAGCTGATAATCTCTCATCTGAAGACAATCCTAAAGTTCCATTCATACCATCTTTTACAGCCTTGGAGTAATCATCATATTTTTTAAAGAATGCTCCAGAACCATCTAAGTTATCGGTATCAAATAGTTTTATAGGTTTTCCTCCCCAAAGGCTAACGACTATATTGTATAGATCTTGAAGTGCCGCTCCTGCCATTGATATGAATGCGAATGCTGATGCCCAAAATGCCACGAACGAGGCTAATATTACAAGTAGACCCCCTCCTAATATTCCAGCGAATACAGCTAACCCTTTAATGACTAGTCCTATAGCACTTCCTAACCCTCCAAAACTTGAGAATGCGGCATCTAAAACTCCGAAAATAGATGAAAAAATACCTTTAATTAAATCCCATAATGGGGTTAAAGTACTCCACACTTCTCTAACATCGTCTAACATCACTGCGAAGAAACCTTTTTTGTCATCACCTCTCATCCAAGCACTTAATGCCCAAATAGCAGGTAGAGCCATTGCTATAGCACCTATAAGTAGAGGTATCCCTCCGAAGAAGGTATTGAAAACTATCCCTACACTTGCTAAGGCAAGCTTCGCTGAAGTCGCCCACTGAATCATTGTTCCTGCTATAAAGAAAGAGGATACGGCAGTGAACGCACTAGCTAGTGCTGTAGCTACAACCCCCATAGCTAAACCAAAAGATTTTGCCGCAGTGGTTCCGCTATAAAGCCACTCTACAAAATTACCAAAACTTTTGGTCAACTTCATTAGTATTGGCTGTAAGAAATCATTATATAATTTAATAAACTTATCTGTAATTATTGCCCAAAGTTTTTGGAATGCAAAAGATAAAACTTTCGTTCTCTCTGCGAACATTCTAAGACCTTCACCTCTAGAGGCTATATCGCTAGTTTCCGTTATTCTATCTTTAAGCAACTCTACATTGAGAAGTACTGTTTGTAGTGATGCAATATCTCTCGTGTTAAAACCTAACCTTTCAAGCTGTATAGATGTGAATTTAGCTTTACTCATATCATCTAAGGCTTGCGTAACAGAAAGAGAACCTTCATTTATTTTTGGATATAATTTAGTTAATTCTGTAATTACGTTACGAAGCTGTGTACCAACCTTACCCGGAGCTTGTCCCGATAGTGCCGCAACCTGTATAAGAGATGTATATTCTGCAATATCCATCCCCGCATTTGCCGCTTGTACACCTGCCATTTTAAAGGCAGTAGATAATGCTCCAACTTCCAAAATACCTCTTCTAGAAGATTGGGCTAGTTGGTCTACTATGACCGATGAATCTTCGGATGCTATTCCGAATAAGTTCATCGTGTTAACCAAATTTTTACCCGACTCTTCCGCTGTCAATCCAGATATTCTAGAAAGCATGAGAGAAGCATCCGTAACCTTCTTAAGATTCTCAGCTTGATCTGGAGCCATAAGTTCAGACTTAGCAGATGCGATACGTGTGTTTGCATCTAATATATCTGCCGCCGCTACTCCATATTTCTTTGAAGCACTTAGTGCCGAGTTTTCCATGAACTTTAAACTCTCTCCTGCTGAACCCGTAAGGGCCGAGAAACCCGCACTGGCATCCTCAAATTTCATTCCTGCTTTAGTAGACAATACAGCAACACCCGTAAGTGCCGCCCCTCCTACAAAAGCCATCCTCTTCAAAGCATCTGTGGCTCCTTGAGTAGCAGTACGATAATTATCAAAAGCTTTTCTTGAATTTTTAGTTCTTTCCGTTACTGCATTTATTCTATTGTCGAACTTATTCATTACGGCTGAAAACTTATCAAAGGCTTTGATAGTTACGCCCGATACAATGTTAGCCATATTAATTTCCTATTTTGGGTTCGATTCTTTGTTAATCCTAACCGCACCCTCGTACCATTTACCGATTTCTAAATCTGTCATGTCATCCATGAAATCGTGCCTCCAATGATAAAAATGTGCTAAGTTAGTAACTAGTTCCCAATATCCATCTACTTCTTCGGTTGGGAAGCATCCATAAAAACTGAGCAAATCTCAGCTATTCTTGTAATATCAGTAGAATCCATTTCGTCCACTTGAATACTCGTAAGCCCCGAAGATAGCTCGATCATTTTGGAAACCTTATCGAATTCGTCTTTTACTTTATTAACTGCTTTTATTTGTTTTCCCTTAAATCTCTTAAGAGCTACTTCTGTAATCGCATCCATATCTCCTATTTCTATAGGCCAATCGAGTTGATACTCGTAGCTTCTAGATGTTGCGATTTCTTTCTTTTGGTCGTCCGTCAAATTACTGTTTGTATCTTCACTCATTTTGTTATCTCCTTACTAGATAAAAAGCCCCCAACAGATTCCCAGAGGTAAGGACGGAATCCGATGAGGGCTAAATTTTTTATATACAGTCCTTACTCTGTAATAATTGATTTATGCGTATGTTCCTGTTTCGCCTTCGAATCGGAAAGTTACCTCTCCTTCTTCGGGACTTACAGTTACATGATTTGTTTGTGTAGCTTTACCAATGATAGCTTTCTTTCCATTTGCTAATTGCACTTGGATAGTTGCATCTGTGATATCTTGAAGCATAGTTAGGTTTAGATCATCTGTTAGACTAACTGTAACCTCTACAAATGGAGTTTCTTGAGTTTCTTTCCATCCGTGTCTTTTATCTAGACCCATAACGCTTTCACGAGATGTTGTGTCTACTGACAATGTAATACTTCCTTTGAGCGGAATTTGAGCTCCGTCAACATGGATTTCTGTTGTTCCTGCTATTCTAGCCATGATGTTCTCCTATTAAAGAATAAATTTAAGTGATGCCGCAAATACACGGAATTGGTTAACCAAATTAGTTGGCAACACTGCATCGACTCGGTTTGGATCCATTGCATTACGCTCTACTTTTAGAGTTTCTGCAAATACCTGTAAGTCTTCTACCAATCCTAGTTCTCCCCATAGAGCCGCTAGAGCAATGATCTCACCTGCAATAACGGATGGAGTAACCATAGCTTGTCCTGCGGGAATACGAGTTCCGTCATTCGCTAGCTTGTGGCGTGGGAACTTGATGCGAATGCGGTTAAGCAATGTCTGACGCAAGTATGTAAGAGTATAAACTGTGTTTGCATCTAGGTAACTAATATCGGGAGCACCTGCTTGAGAAGTCTGATAGGTAGTAATCATACGTTCAATCAAAACTTCGTTTGCACGAGTAATTTTAACCGTTGCGATACCCGCATTAAGAAGAGCAGTAGCCTCAATATAAGTACGTTGAGTGTCTTTCTTATCTCCGATACATCCTTTAATATCCAATGTTTGAACTGGACGAGCAGGATCAATCTCAATTGCAGGAGCGGCACGACCAACAAGAGCACATAGTCGAACATATGAAGGAGTTGGATTTGTTTGTCCACTGTCCCAATATGTTAGGTGTTCATTATTGTGTCCACCACCAATTGTAATGAGAGCTGAAGCTGTACCCTTAGAAGCGGTGAAAGCATGACCTTCAAGCTGAATGATCGGATTCCAACGCCTGTCCATTTCGTCTTTAATAGCTGTTAGGCTAGTGTTGTCGCTATATGGGCATACAATGTGGTTGATAATAGTATCTGAAAATACTGCGATTGCATCACCAACATCTGGGTCAGTAGCCCCTGCAACAGATTGTGCAATAGTAACTGTCAATCCATCTGGAGTGAAGTGATTGCTAGAAGCCCCGAACCAGTTAAGGATAATAGGCATATCGTTACCAACAGTACCACCATTCTTAGCTACAAATGTTGTAACTCCAAGAGTTGCAGATGCGGTGATAGGTAGCTCAGTGTTAGCTGTAACTTCGTCTGCGATACGAGTTGCAATAGTTGAAATAGT
>TARA_R110001599_G_scaffold256632_3_pt1 | contig 10252 bp, 10 predicted proteins | sample TARA_R110001599 | Tara Oceans TARA_R110001599 (sample SAMEA4398360) | marine metagenome | biome: Polar Biome; feature: [MES] marine water layer (ENVO:01000295) within the mesopelagic zone...; material: water (ENVO:00002006), including particulate matter (ENVO:01000060) such... | reverse complement strand
CGTAAACACGGGACAGGCTTCACCCCTGACATTGTCAGGGCGGAGAATTCCTATTACATAATCCGGGTTTAAGAGAAAAAAAAATGGGGATAGCAAAAGGATAGTAGGAAAAACGCCTGTAACTTTTCCCCATAAAACCTAAGTTTAAAAGTAAATTAGCTATATTATACCAATAATAAACAGATTATTGGTAGGCCCGAAATATGCAGTAAATCTTCAATTAGGTGATGAAATTACTTCAAAATCACTCACTATGATCTCTTTTGTACTTTCCGGGTTAAATTATTTTTCGGACACTTAATTCAATAATAACTATGGATGTTAAAGTAAAATTTCTCGGAGCTGCAGGAACAGTTACCGGTTCCAGATTTCTTTTGGAGGTAGATTCGCTAAAGATTTTAGTAGACTGCGGATTGTTTCAAGGCCTCAAAGAAAACAGGCTTAGAAATAGAGAGATTTTTCCCATAACCCCTGATTCCATAGATATAGTTCTACTTACTCATGCCCACATTGACCACTCTGGATACTTACCTAAGTTAGTTAAAGAGGGCTTTAATGGGCCAATTTACCTAACTGAAGCCTCTCTAGAATTGGTGAAAATTTTATTGTTGGATGCTGGAAAATTACAGGAGGAAGAAGCCAAATTTGCCAGAAAAAAAGGGTACTCAAGGCATGAAGACCCTCAACCTTTATTTACTCGTGAAGATGCGGAAAATGTCTTCCCTAAATTGAAGCCTATTCCTTTTAACAATGAGGTCAAAATAAATGAGCGAGTCCGTTTTACTGCCTATAATGCGGGCCATATACTAGGCGCTGCTATATTAAAATTACAGATAAAAGGAGAAAACCAAGAAAAGAGCATTGTGTTCTCTGGGGATCTGGGAAGATTCAAAGATCCTATTTTAAACCCACCAGCAGAAATACCCTTTGCTGATGTATTGTTTCTTGAATCCACTTACGGAGATAGGGTCAACGACTCTATAGACATAGACAAGCAACTTGGAAAAATCATCCGAGACACGAATTACAATGGTGGAGTATCCCTAATTCCTTCTTTTGCTGTAGGCAGAACCCAAATGCTTTTGTTTTATTTGCACCGACTACAACAAAAAGGCTTTATCCCTCAGATACCGATTTATGTAGACAGTCCTATGGCAATTGATGTTACAGGGCTATACAAAGATTTCCCTGAATACCATCATTTAGCCCCTTCTTTGGAAAATAATGACTCCAACCCTTTTCACCATAAAAACCTCCATTACTACAGAGATCAAGAATCCTCTATAAGCCTAAACACGATCAAAAGCCATGCAATAATCATTTCCGCTAGTGGCATGGCCACAGGAGGCAGAATCCTACACCACCTTTACCACAGGCTACCCAATGAGCAGGATAGCGTGATCTTTGTAGGTTATCAGGCTGAAGGTACCAGAGGCAGGAAAATATTAGAAGGAGAAGAAACATGCCGGATATATGGAATTGACGTTCCAGTCAAAGCTAAATCACACTTTATAGATGGGTTATCGGCCCATGCGGATCAAAGTGAGCTCATTAGCTGGTGTGATAATTTCATCACGAAACCAAAATTCACCTTTTTAGTACATGGTGAGCCTAAAGCAAGCGAAGAATTGGCCGGAATTTTGAAAGAGAAATTTAACTGGAATACTATTTGTCCACAATACCTGGAATCTTTTGTTCTATTTTCAGGTATATAAGGACAGGGTTCCATTTGTTTAATGGCTAATTTTATCTTAAATATTTCCTGATGAATAAATTCTCTAATTTAATCTACTTATTTATACTGGTACTATTTGTTTTTTCATCCTGCAAAACAAATAAAACAAGCACACAAGGAATAAAAGGAAAAGTATTTTGGGTAGAGGGAAATCAAATGCCCCAGGCATCACAGGAAACAGCCACAAGTTTTTCTCCAGCTGGAAAAAAGCCTGTTATACGAACCATTAATATCCATCAATTAACCCATATCAATGAGGCAAATTTAGGAGATTACCTTTTTGGAAATATTGAAACTCCTCTTGTTGTTTCTGTGGAAACGAACAATGAGGGGGAATTCTCCGTAATGCTTCCCCCTGGCAAATACTCCCTATTTACTGTCGAAGAAAAAGGCTATTTCGCAAGTATCTTTGATCTTGACGGTTATATCCATCCGGTAAAGGTGGAAAAAAATGAATGGAGCCAGGTTGAAATAATAATTGACTACAAAGCATCTTATTAAAAACAATCAATTGAAAATCAACATTTTAAACAATTCAATTTACTTATATTAAAATTTGTTAATTTTTTTACCTTTGACATGCAACCTTTTTTGACCCGAAGGTATCTACCTTATTGAAAGCGAAAAAAATGTCGACTAAAGAAAACTTTTCAGAAGCAGAAATCGAACTGATCAAAGGTTGCCTTGATGGAGACAGAAAAAGCCAAAGGGATTTGTATGATCAGTTTTCCTCAAAATTTCTAAGTATTTGTTTACGGTATATAAAAGACCAGGACTTGGCACAAGATGTACTAGTTGAAGGATTTATGAAAATCTTTCAAAGTCTAAATACTTTTAGAAATGAGGGGAGTTTTGAAGGGTGGATGAAAAGAATAATGGTACGGCAAGCTTTACAAACCCTGAGAAAAAACAAAAAATTACTAATGGAGGTAGATTGGGATGACAATGATCATATCTCTACTCCAAACCTGGTTTTTGGTAATATTGAAGCTGACGAGTTATTGAAACTTGTCGCCTCTCTTCCGGTTGGTTACAGAACAGTTTTCAACCTCTATGCCATAGAAGGCTATTCTCATAAAGAAATCAGCGAACTATTAGGTATAGCAGAAAACACTTCAAAATCCCAACTAAGCAGGGCCAGGTCACTTTTGCAAAAACAGATTGCCCCCAATTCAATTAAAGTAAATAGCAATGGCAGATAACACAAATAATTTTGACAAATTGTTTAAAAGTACTTTGTCAAATCACGCCGTAACTCCTGCCCCTGAGATTTGGGATAAATTATCCACACGATTGGATAATGACAAGAAGCCTGTGGTTTTCATTTGGTGGAAATGGATAGCGGCTGCAGCTGTAGTTACCGTCTCGTTTTGGTTAATGTATCAACCTAATGATTACTTGCTTAAAAACACGGCATCCTTGTCAGTCAGTGACACTAAGTTTATTGAAAAGAAGCCTTTAAGCCTTTCTCCAAAAATAATAGCGGCGGAAAAAAGCCTGAGTGAAAAGCAAGAAGAAAATAAAGGGGAGGGTGTTAATAAAATAAAAGCAGCCAAAAAGCAGCTTGTTAAGAATGAACTTAAATCCAATAATTCCACCTTAATCAAAGAGAAAGAACACAAGGTTAGCCGGGTTAAAGAGCAATTACCTCCAGCATTAGAAGGCAGTGGCACGCTTGAAAGCAATGATTTATTTGTGACTGATATCAAACAGCCTGATTTTCATCTAGCCCTAGCCCAGGCTAAAACAAAAAAGAAGTCCTCAAATGATTATAAAGTAAAGATAATCTCCAATGGTTATGCTATACAACCAGAAAAAGAGAAACTAGTAGAGGGGCTTGAAAATAAAATTGGTGGTTTTTTCACCAAAGTAGATGAAGGATTTGGTGGCTTACAGGATGCCAAAAACAATCTATTTGCTTCTCTTACCACAAAACGCGAGAAAAAAACAAACTAACTAGATATTTACTATTATGAAAAAGTATGTAATGGCCATATTCTTTATGGCACTTGTACAAATGGCTTTTGCAGCTCCGGAGATCCCTTATGACAAACCAGTAAACGACAGTATTATTGTCGAATTTGGGCAATCAGGTAAAATGGTATTTGTGGTTGATAATCCTGATGACTTTGAAAGGTTAAAAAACATGGATATTAACCAGATAATTAAAGAACTAGACCTTCCCAAACCGACGCAAAACGGTGAACTTACAGTTGTTGAAATCAAACAAAAAGACGGCAACAAAGAAATTGTCACCATATATGAAGATATGGGAGAGACGGAGGTTACTGTTGGTAGGTATAAGGTGATAGTTGACGATACAGGTAACAGAACCAAAGTAAAAGTTATTACCAGCCCAAAGAAAGACAAAGACCCTGATTTCCGAACTTATATTAATACTGACATTGGTATCAATACTTTTTTTGAAAATGGAAGTATCCCTGGAGAAGGAAACGCCTTTAATCCTAAAGGATGGGGCAGCTGGAATATTGGGTGGAACTGGATGGCCAGTCAAAAACTATCTAAGGGAAAATACTGGGATTTCGGTCTTGGTCTGAGTTGGTACAACTTCAAGCTTGACAATGCCAATTACCAGATATTAGGTACCGAAGATGGAGTGTCTTTTGTCAATCGAACAGATGTCAATGGCTTTAAAAGCAAGGTTTCAGCCTCTTACTTAAACGTCCTCACCATGTACAGACTTGATTTTGGTAAATTAAATGATAGTGGAAGAAACGGTTTAAGGGTAGCCATTGGACCTTATGCTGGATACAGGCTTGGTGGAAGAAGTAAGTTTGTATACAGAGAAATAGGTGGTTCAGGAAGGAAGAAAGACAAAACATCAGCAGGTGCTTATCTCAATAATTTCAGATATGGTCTCAGAGGCGAGATTGGGTTTAGAAGCGTAACTTTCTTTAGCACCTATGATTTCAATCCATTGTTTCAAAAATCTTTAAGTCCAAATGTCAATCCATTTAGTTTTGGACTTGTATTTTAATCACCTACAACCCAAATCACCATGAATTTATTTACAAAACATTATTTCCTTCTAGTTGCCCTCCTTTTTATAGGTATAGGTTCTTCCCAAAGTCAGCAACTCATAAATAAGACCTTTAATGGCATTCAGAAACTTGAGATAAAGTCTGGCTCCATTGAAATTCAGTATGAGGGTAATGAAAATAGGGACTATATTGATCTTGAAGCCTTTTTAGGTCAAGAAGAAAATGCAGATAAAGATCTGGTAATGATCACAGTTGGAAACACTTTAAAAATCGCATACAATGGGTCTTCCAATGGACATCAAAAAAATAAAAAATACATCAAGATTTCAGGCCCTTCTGAAATGCAATTGGCTGTTCAATCAAGTTCGGGATCTTTGAGGATTAATGGCGTAAGTGCCACTTCACACCAACTTGAAGCCAGTTCAGGACAAGTCAAGGTCTCGAATATTAAAGGCAATTTACTATTAAAAGCCTCCTCAGGAAATCTCCAATTATCTCACTTAACAGGGAACCTAGACTGCCAAGTATCTTCAGGCAATGCTTCGATAGAAGATGTTAGTGGAAATATGGATTTCAAAGCAACAAGTGGGCAGTTAAAGGCCCGTTCAGTGAGCGGTTTACTTAATGCAAAGCTTACATCTGGCAACATGAAGTTAAGCCAAATTGGTGAGTTAGGAAGCTTAGAAATTACATCAGGAAATATCAAAGCAGACCATTCGGGGCTAGGCGCACATACAAGTATGAATGGATCCTCAGGAAATATTCAAATCAATACGATAAGCAATATCAATGATTATAATTTTGAGATGAGAGCTGGAAGTGGAAATATAAGAGTAGGGAACCGCTCCGGAAACAAGTCTATCCATATTCAAAATGGTAAAAGTGTTACTATTCGGGGAAAAGTTGGCTCAGGAAACATCTCTATTCAGCCAATATAAATGAGTAAGCGCCATTCTAAGGTGAAAATTTCAGCACTTTAGAATGGCGCCAATTTCTATTCGGGCAATTCTTCTCTTTTTTGAATTTCCATTACCATTTCTTTTTCCTCCTTTTTTAACTGAAGGGATTTTACAATCCTTCCTGGCATGGGTTTCGCTAAAGAAACAAATAATAGGGTGACTGCATAAGCAATAGTAAATCCTGAGTTTTCATAAAACAATAAACCAAAAGCACTCAACAAACCCACCCAGAATAAATGCCAATACCTCAAAAAGGTTGCTCTTGCATAACCTTTTATTTTCTGACTCAGGTCTCCATTTGTTTTTCTTATGATTCTAATCCGATTGGTATAAGCAATTTGCTGCATGAGCAGCATGGCTGAAACCAAACCAAGAAGAATAAAATTAAAAACTTCTGGAAGTTGCGGCAGATTGAATTCCAAATTACCACTATTTACATACAGGTATGCAAAAGAAAAAATGGGCAATGGAATTGCAATTAAAAGCAAGACATTTCGCTCTAATAAGCGAAAGTCCTTTTTCATCATTTTAATCTGATTTTCTGAATTCATTAGTCGATCTGAATCTTCACCTCCGAATTGGTCGGTTTTGCAGAGCAGCAAAGGACATACCCTTCCTTAATCTCATTTTCGCTTAATCCAGCATCTTCTTCCATTTTCACTTCACCAGAAAGTAATTTTCCTCGGCAAGCAGTACAAAGTCCACTCTGACAGGAATAAGGCATATTCAAACCCTCGTCTAAGCCTGCTTCCAAAATGGTTTTACCTGGTTCCACATCGAAAGTATACTCTTCTCCTTCCAATATTAATTTTATAGGCCTGTTTACGACTGCTCCAAGGTTTTCTTCCTCTGCGCTCTCCTCCTTCTCAAGGTAAAAGCTTTCTGAATGAATAAATTCCTTCTTAACATCCATATTACTCAATCCTTCCTGGGCTGTTTTCATCATCCCTTCTGGACCACATATAAAAAAGCGCTGATTTTCTAGAAAAGAATCAAAATGAGTAGTAAAGAACTCTGTGACTTTCTCTTGACTCAGTCTACCTTCTGCTCCTTCCCAACCTGGTTTAGGCTGAGTGAGGTTATGGGTAACAAAAAGCTTATCAGGGTATTTTTCCTCCAGGGCCTTTAATTCTTTATCAAAAATAATCATGTCCTGAGAACGACTACAATACAATAAGTGTACCGTCGACTTTGGTTCATTTACCAAAACAGATTTGATTATCCCCATGATGGGCGTGATACCACTTCCTCCTGCAAACATTCCATACTTCCTTTTATTATGAGAATGATAATCGGAAGTAAAATTACCCAAAGGCTTCATTACTGTTACTCTTTTGCCGGGAACAAATGTGTCATTCACGAAATTAGACACAAGTCCTCCTTCAAGTCGTTTAACAGTGATTCCAGGGAAAGGATCTACAAAAGGTGAAGTTGATAGACTGTAAGACCTCCTCTCCTGTTTCCCATCAATCTCAACAATGAGGGTGAGAAATTGACCTGGAAGGTAATCCATAATTGGTTCCGGCTGGTCAAAATAGATGGTTACGGTATCCAAAGTTTCTTGGACAGTTTCTCTAATTCTTAAGGTGAGGTAATGATCATCATTTTCGAGATCATCTTTTTTCTTTTTAAAGAGTTTAAACAGCATTATAATAATAGGAATAGTTTGTACAGCAATTCACACAAAATTAACATACTCTTTTCCAATTACCTATTAGGAGAAAAAATACTTAGCAAACTTTAACTCAAAATACACAACTGACCTAGTATTCTAGGCTGAAAACATTTCTAAATCAGTCAATCCTTGCGCGTTTAGCGCCTCCATAATGGGTAATTGCCATATTCTCCAGACAGCTTTTTTTTTCTAAGCAGCCCATAAATTCCTAGCAGAAAACCTGAAATCAGATTGTATAATCAGCGTACAATTAGCAATGATAAACAAAAATCACTTTGCCAATCTTTTGTAAGCACACCAATCAGCGATGGCCTATTAAAAGAAAGGAAAAGAACATAATAATCAGCAGATTCACTATAGAACAGGCTTAGATTTTACAACTGTCTCAAGTCTTCTCAATTCTCATTTCCGTTATTTTTTTTACAATTTTCATCAACCGCTTGTAGCACTCTGGCATCTCATAACGTACTGGCATCAGAAGACTAAACAACTATAATATTATGAAAACACAAATCATTAATTTCAAGAACAAAACTTGGCAAATTGGAAAACACCTGATGGTGCTAATGCTTCTTCCCTTTACTTTTTCTTGTCTTGACGATGACGGGACAGGCAGCTTGCCAAACGAACCAACTGCCTATGTTTCGTTTTATAATGGAACCAATGAAGCATCCGATATCCAAATCGAGGTAGACAGCACAGTTTATGACCGGAAGGCATTTGATTTCGGTGAATTCATAGATTATTGGTACTTCTACACAGGAGAAAGGAACTTTTCTTTTGTAGATAGTGATTCAGATCAATCGCTTTTGGATACTGCTGTAAATTTAGGTGTTGAAAAGGCTTACTCTTTTTTCTTGACAGAAACAGGAGACGAATATACCACTCTATTTATAGAAGACAGTCTGGAAACACCTGTAAATGGTAAAGCTTTGATCAGGCTAGTACACCTATCCTCTGATGGTCCAGAAGTGAATTTATTTCAAAGGGACCATGAAGAGGCCATTTTGGAAAGCCTTTCTTTTCTGGAATCTACAGACTTCGTCAATGTTGACACTGGAGAAACAGACCTTATTCTTAAAGCCAGTTCGGATGACCAAAATGAAGTCGTACGTTTAAATGACATACACCTCAGAGAAGGTCGAATTTACACTGTTGTCATAAGGGGTAAATTGGGTGCAGAAAGCAATTCTGCGGATGCGATCCGTCTTCAATTGATTAGAAACTATCCCAACTATTAATTAACAATAACAATGTTTATTTTTTTTCCAAAACATTAAATAGCTATTCTGTTACATGTTCTGGGTTTAGGGGACTTCTGGAGGCAGAAGTCCCTTTTATTTTATATTATTTCAGCCTTGCCCTCGTCTTTTGAATAATAACAATTATTTTTGTGCCTCAATTGACTTAAAGACGAATCATGAAACTTAATCCACTTACCGCAATTTCTTCAATAGATGGCAGATACGCCTCAAAAACCAGCCCTTTGATGGCCTATTTTTCTGAATATGCATTAATTCGGTACAGGGTAAAAGTAGAGATTGAATATTTTATAGCTTTATGCGAACTACCACTTCCTCAGCTAAGTAGTGTAAAACCTGAGCAATTTGAAGAAATTAGGTCTATCGAAAAGAATTTTACCGAAGCTGATGCGCAAGCTATCAAAGACATTGAGAAAGTCACCAATCATGATGTGAAAGCTGTCGAGTATTTTTTAAAGGATAAATTTACCGATCTAGGTTTGGATGGTGTAGTAGAGTTTATCCATTTTGGTTTGACTTCTCAAGACATCAACAATACCGCTGTCCCTATGATGTACCGGGATGGTATAAATGATGTAGTACTCCCAGCATTGTTACAAGTTCAGGAAAAAATTAGCAATAGGGCTAAAGAATGGGATTCTGTTCCTATGTTAGCCAAAACGCATGGCCAACCAGCATCACCTACCCGACTAGGGAAAGAATTTGAAGTTTTTGTTAGCCGCCTTACTGCTCAGTTAGAATTATTGAAGGACATACCTTTTGCCGCAAAATTTGGTGGAGCGACTGGAAACATGAATGCTCACCATGTAGCTTTCCCTGAAATTGATTGGAATACTTTTGCCAACAACTTGGTATCAAAAAAACTAGGCCTTAGCAGAAGCTACCCAACTACTCAAATCGAACATTACGATCATTTTGCTGCACACTTTGATGGCTTAAAACGAATCAATACCATACTTCTTGATTTTAGTAAAGACATTTGGCAATATGTTGCCATGAATTATTTCAAACAAAAGATAAAAGCTGGTGAGGTGGGCTCTTCTGCTATGCCTCATAAAGTAAATCCAATAGATTTTGAAAATGCAGAAGGCAACCTAGGTATAGCCAATGCTTTATTGGAACACCTATCTGCCAAGCTTCCTATCAGTCGCCTGCAAAGAGACCTAACTGATAGTACAGTTTTAAGGGTAATCGGAGTACCTCTGGCTCATATGCAAATTGCCTTTTTGTCCCTTGACAAAGGAATAGATAAACTGGAATTGAATCAGGCTGCTATAGAGAAAGATTTGGATGAAAACTGGGCAGTAGTGGCTGAAGCCATCCAAACAGTTCTAAGAAGAGAAGGCTTTCCTAAACCTTATGAGGCCCTTAAAGCGCTTACCAGAACTCACTCCAAGATCACGCAAGAGTCCATCAGCGAATTCATCGGAACGCTTAATGTTTCTCAGGAAATTAAAGCGGAATTAAAAAAGATAACTCCTTTTAATTATACCGGTCTTTAATTCAGTTGATTCTGTTGACTTAAATCCTGGCAATTTACTTTCAGCTTAGGATTTAAATATATTAGTCCAAAAAACAACAAACGGCTTGTTCTCTCTAGGAAAACAAGCCGTTTTTTT
>TARA_R110001599_G_scaffold248171_2_pt1 | contig 10255 bp, 20 predicted proteins | sample TARA_R110001599 | Tara Oceans TARA_R110001599 (sample SAMEA4398360) | marine metagenome | biome: Polar Biome; feature: [MES] marine water layer (ENVO:01000295) within the mesopelagic zone...; material: water (ENVO:00002006), including particulate matter (ENVO:01000060) such... | reverse complement strand
CCTTGAATATCTTTGTGAAGATATGACTGTTGAGGACTTAGAAGAAATAAAGGAGCAAGACTAATGAATATTGACAATAGCCTAGAACTTTCAGAGATAGCAAAAGAATTATTAAATTTGCCTGAATATAAAAGAAAGCAATTAGCATTAATTTTAATCGGATCAACGCTTACCGATATATCAAAAAAAGAAGCGGAAATAGTAACAGAATGTTTAATATAAGGAGTAAAAAATGGAGATTAAATTAAATAGTTGGGATATAAATCAAGCAATAGAAGATTATCTAAAAAAGAAGCATGACCTAGATGTTGATTTTTCAGAAATAGATGATTACCCATGTTTTAAATATACAGAAAGAGAAATTGTGTACAAAAGGCATAAAAATGGAAAGGTTAAAAAGCACAAAGATGGCTATTGGCTAGTAGATGAAAAGAAAACAAAGTATGTTGAAAAATATGGAGAAATTTCTGATGATGCTAGTATTAGCTTTTATTTAGATTAAATTTGCCTTTATCTTTTAAAAAGTTAAATTGAGCCTTTTCTTGCAATTCTTTTTTGCCATTGTTTATTAAATTCTTTGTACATATTGTTTTTAACAACTTTAATATTTAACTTTTCCCAACTTAATAATTTTTTATGGTTAATAAATGGGTTAAAAGCTACAAGAAGCTCTAAGCTATCTCTACCGCCTTTGCCTTTTCTTTCCCAAACTCCATATGTACTTCCGCCTTTTGGTTTCCCTATAAACCTTGCACCGCTTTTAGATTTTCTTGATGACTTAGTGGCATTTAGAGATGCTTTTAAACCTTTTTTACTAACAAGTATGCCACCAAATTTATCTCTTCTATTCCAACCCTCTCCGACTGGTGATGCTTTTGCGCTTTTCTCTCCATATTCTTTAGCACCAGTATATGCATACTTTAAATAAGATGAAGTTTTATCTTTGACAATTACTGTAGCCTTTAAACCTGTTTTTGTGGGTTTAGCAAATTTAGACATTACAACCGCTTTTACTGTGAATGGCTTTGGTCTATCTAGTTTTTTAAATATCTGGTTACGTTGTACGTTTACAACCAACTCGGCAGTATGATTGATCGTATCTTTTGTTATTTTTAAAAATTGTTTTTGTGATTTAACGCCAAAACTTTTTTGAATATCTTTTAAATTTGTTTTTATTGTAATTCCACTCATATTTTTTATTTATAAATTTGCCTTAAAACAGTATTTGCCTTAAAACAGTATTTGCCCTATAGATTTACCCAATGGCTAATATTTTTAAATTTTAATCCTAACTCATCTGCTTTACGCAGAATTGTTGATTTGCTTTTACCAAGAGACATGACAACCTCGTTAAGCGATTTGCCTTTTGCGATTTGCCTTTTAAGTAAGGTTTCTTCTTTTTTATCCATGTTTGTTAATTATAAATTTTTATACTCTTCTATCAATCGATTCAAGTAGAAATTTGCCTTTTCTAAATCTTCTATATTTGCATCTTTTAGCTTATGTCTATGCATGTATTTCATTACAGATGCTTCTAAAAAGCCTAGATAACCCTCTTTGCTTAATTGCTGCTTCAAGTAATCTAAAAACTGTATAGCTCCTTTTGTGTAATGCGGTGGTGCATTAATCATATCTACCTTCATTTGCCTCTCCTTGATAATCGATTTGCCTTTCTTTGAAATGATATTTCTAATAACCTATCTACTAACTTACTTATACAATCAAACATTAATTCTTATATCTCCTAACTATTTCTCTTTTACATTTTTCTTTAACTTTAGGTTTAGTATTAGGTGCAGCTACCAGCTCTTCTAACTCTTTTAATCGCATTGTCTTTAAATAGAAATGCTTAATAGTAGATTTGCCTGTAGCTTTACTTCTTATCTTCTGGCTTGCTTTTAACTTTATCGGCATCTTTTACCTCCTTTTTATTTCCAAATATTGCTTCAAAATTCTTTTCAAATTGTTCATTACTTATTTGCATTGGTCTTTTTTTATCTCCTTTTCCTGTCATTTATATGTAATCCTTTCAAAACTAACGTCCTTAGACTTTTCAGCTAATATGCCTCTAAAGTGCATAAAGTCTTTTGGTATACATCTAAATAATTCTTCTACTGAGAAAAATAGTGTATTTGGTTCGTTTTTATGTGTATTACGTAATCTAGGTAATTGAGCATCAAGATCACAAACAAGAGCTAATTTGTCATCATTAAATTTATAACATCTGTATTCAGCTCTTATTTCTGAATAGCCCTGATTTTTAGCATCTTGTATTAAAGCCTCATAAGCTCTATACATCATGTCAATCCTAGTAATAACTATTTGCGGTTTATCTTTTTGTAAAGATTCTTTAAAGATATATTCTGCTTTACCAAATTTCATACCTAAATTTATAGTTACCAAGTTTTCTAACCTTTTTTTTCCACCCCAATTAATATCTATAGAAGATTCAAAGTCTCTAAATTCTTTTAGCTTCACTTTTAAATTTTCTTCTATATAACTTTTCATTTAACTTTTTTAATACATATAGTGTGTATCTGTGTAGTCCTACGGACTACTACACACACAACACACTTATATAATGTATGCCTACACACTTACACACGCCTACACACTTGTTTACACACCTACACAAGATCATGTGCTTTAAACTCCTTCAAACGGTATCCCTGATGGGATTTAACGCCTGTAACAGTTTTCTTTTTCTCTACTAAATCTGCCTTAACTAGACGTATTAATGAATTATTTATTGTGTCCCTACCAAAATCTTTTCCAGTAGAGCTATAAACGGCATGATGACCAAATTTACTGGCTGTAAACCATTCTTCTTCTGGTGCTTCTTTGTCTTTTGCAAGAAAATATAAAAGGTTTAAAATCTTTTTATCTACCAAACTATCCATTTCTTTTGTAGAAAAAATCTTTTCTTCAGTTTCAATTAACAAGCCAGAAGTAACTTTAAAGCCCTCGCCTATTAATTCTTCTTCATGAAACTCAAATTTCTTTTCAGTCATACCCATGCCATCTTTGTTTTTAGTTTGCTTCATTGTTACTAACATAGAGTTTTCGTTGTCTGGTTTAGTACCTTTTCTCTCAACAATAAACTCACCGTCAATACTTGCATCAAGTACAGAAGAGCCTCTTGCTCTATTTGTATTGCCTCTTCCTGTATGGTGAACCATAAGAACGGTGCATTCGAATGTTTGTATTAACTGATCGCAAGCCTTAATAAACTTATTAACCTCTGACGCTGAATTTTCATCACCTGAATAACATCTTTGAAACGTATCTAAGATAATTAAACCTATACTTCCCACCTCTTTTTGTAATAGGGTTATCTCTGTTTCTAACTTTTGCAGTTCATCTGCTTCATTTATACGAGAGCCTCTATTTGATAGAAATAATGGCACTCCAGCTAATTTGCCTCCGTACTCTGACTGGTTATACGCTCCGAGGCGAGCGCGAATTCCTGAGACTCCTTCTCCAGCCAGATAGACTACAGGGGCTTTAGTTGCCTTGTGTCCGTAGAAAACGCCACCTCTAGCGATAGCACATGCCATAGCAATAGCTATAAACGATTTGCCTGATTTTGGCGCTCCGAATACTGTAATTAACTTTTCTTTTTCAAAGCAATCTTCAATTAGCCAGTCTGGGTTTTCAATTTGTGATAATACGTGATCTGCTCTTTGAAATCGTAAGACACCTTTTGGTATTTTTTCTTTTTGCTTGTATACAAACATCTCTAAACTTTTAGAGCTTTCAAAGTATTTGCTTTCGTAAGCATCATACAAATCATCTTTTTCAGCAAAATCTTCTGGAGGAGTTATTACTTTAACTTTTGTGCCATTATTTGCCCTTAAATGTTCTGCTATCTCTACAGCAACTTTCTTTCCTGCTTCATCGTTATCAGCCCATATCCAAACTTCTCTTCCATAGAGCTTAGACCAGTCTTGGTTTTTAACAGCATTAACTCCACCATGCCAGCAAGCGACATCACCTTGATAGATATTTTTTGCTCCCATGCAGGCTTTCTCTCCTTCATTTAATATGACAGGCTTGTCTAGGTGCTTATCAGTACAATAGATAGGTAATAAACCTTCTGGTCGCTTCATAGACCATGTTCCGTCCATATTGAGTGAAAATGGAGCGTACTTCATGCTTATTGCATGACCTTCTGGAAAGCGCATAACCCAAAAGTTAGCTGCGTATTGCACCTTTACTATTGCTTGAGAATCAAGTTCCCACATTTGCTGCTTTGTAAAAGACCTACCACTACTTTTTTGGGAAAGGGGATTCCCTAATAAGGAGTTATTTTTTGGTAATGGTAGGTCGTAACCGTATTGTTTTACAATATCGTTAATATCTTTACCTAGATGTTTAATCAGCCAAGCAACACCACCACCTTCTCCTAATTCAAAATCATAGAAAGTTCCAGCGCTAACATTAAAAACTAGACTGCCATTATTGCCATATCTCCATTCATCAGACTTTTGGACTTTAGGTTCGCCAAGTAGTTGTTTAGCTACATCAGGTGCTATTTTTTGCCAATCATGGTCTTGCATCTAAAAAGGAATATCATCAGTTGTAATTGGCTTTCTATTCTCTTCTGCTTGCATTTCTACAACAGCGCTTGGTGCATCATCAGATACCCACTCAGGCAATATAAATTCTGCTTTTCTAGGTTTAAAATCCACAAAATCAAATTCTATCTCTGAGCTAAATCCAGCTCCAACAGATACTTTTTTTGAGCCTGTATATTTAATAGTTGGTAAAGTGCCTTTATCAGCGCTTGCTAAACTGTTCCAAAATAAAGGTAATATCTTATTAAAAGATTCTCTTTCGCCAAACGAATGTCTTTGCCATATAACAGGTTCATCCCATCCATCTAAAAACAGCCATACGCTAAAAGCTCTTTTCCATGTAACATCGCCTATAGCTGCTGGCTGCGGTGATCTTACTCCTAGCTTTTCATCCCACACATGATCGTAACCGCTTTGTGGTGTATAGATACCCCAACCGCTTTGTATAGTGTCCGTATCAATTTGCATGTAATTAAAATCAACTACACTTTCATTATTAATCCACCAGTCTTGTGAATTTGTTTTAAAGCTCAAGAAATTCATTGAATTTCCACCGCCATTTACTCCTAATATATCCATATTATCTCCTTTTTAATGTATTGTTTTATCAATACTGTTTAAATAATCAGTCTCAAGTTTCGCGTAACATCTAATCTTAAAACTGGTGTAATCCTCGTCATTTGTTATGTATAAAACATCGCAAGCAATCTGGATTTTCTCGTAGGCGCTCCTACAAAAATTCTCAAAATCTTCTTCATCTTTTATGCTATTTATAGCCATTTGCCCTTCTCACCACCTCATCAAGTCTTTCGCATATATCAGCCAAGGGACACATGTAAACGCTTTGCCAATCAGGTTTTTCATTGTCGCTAAGTAAATACAATGGCAATGCACACATAATTTTATTTCTATCAAATTTGTATATAAGAAATGGTATGAATTTATTGCCAGCGCTATTGACTACCTGCTGCCACCAAGCGTTCTTATACATATTGCTTGAACCTTTGCCATATCTTTTACATTCAATGGCTATGTTGTCCCAATATATATCGGCTAATCCTTTTACAAACGCTTGATCTAAATTTCTTTTGACTCGCGTTTCTTGATCTTTAGATTCTAAATAAGTGTTTATTTTATTAACTATTAATCTTTCAAAGGATGCGCCTTTAGTTCTACTATTAATCGGCATTGTAGGTGGTTGTATTAGTTATAATTCTTCCGCTTTTGTAACCAATTTGCATATAAGAGCTTTTTACATTCTTTTGCATGTAGATGTATTTAACATCTTTGTCTAGCCTTTCAGCCTCTAACTCTAATCTTCTTTTCTCTACTGCTGCTTTATTCTGAGCCATTTTGTTTCTCTAGCTCATGTGAACACACACCAAGTTTTAAAAGTAATTGACTTGCAGATTCAATACTCATGTTGTTTAAAACTGCAAATACTTTTAATTCTTTATGTAAATCAGCACTAACCCATAGCGCTTTCTTGTCGTTATTAATTTGTTCTTTCATATTTTTATACTCTCCTGTTTAATATTAATTGTTTTTAAGTATCAATTCAACTATATGTTTGATAGTTATAAGATATAATCAAAAAGTAAGGGCAATAGTTAGTAATCTCCATACTGAATACTCTCTAACTAACTATTTGCCCTTGCTTCTAACCTACATCCTTAATCGTGATCGTTTTTCTTCTTAAGCTATATGCTTCTTTTGCTGGTATAACCTTTTCAGGTCTTGCCTTAAAATTAGTCATATTCCACGTAAGTTTATAATTAGCTGCTCTAGCTTTAGAGTAGTTACCCATGTGCATCATTATCTTTGCATGAATAACATCAGCAGTTTCTTCAGCCTGTTTAGCCAGCTTCTTATATGTCATGTATTCATCAATATCATCAACAGCCTCAGCATCAAGGATTAATTCATTTTCATCATCCTCAACCTGTTTATGCATAATGTAAGCATCAGCGCTTAGGTTTGGTGGGTAGTAATCTTCTTCTTTGACTCTTCTATCAAAATCCTCAACCTTTTCTTTTAACTGATCTGCAAATTCAGGATTTCTTTTGTAGACATAGATACGTAGGTCTGTTGACTGATAAAGCACAATCAAAACCCCATAATCAGCATCAAGTATTTCCATAGATGATTGCAGTTGTAAAACACCTAGATACTTAGGTGGCTCATCTGCATTTGGATAAGTAGAGGTGCATTTACATTCAATAACAACTTTTCCGTTCATTTTGTAATTGCTTGCATGTGGTAAGTAAACACCTATATCTTCATTGGCACTTACTAAAAGATTATCTGCTTCTGCTATGCCATCTAATGAAGCCTCTAAGGGCAAGAAAGGGTGACTTACTTTGTAATCAACATCTGCATTAACATTAGTTAATCCAAGCCTGTTGCAAGCCTCTTGTATTAGTACAGGTTCTAATAAGTCTCCTGTTCTTTGTCTGTTATTTTGCACAAACCTAGTGTTCTCACCATTTTTTGAACGAATACATCTATCAAGCGCCTCTTGTTTGCTAAAAAATTTGCTTTCATCAAACAATGCACAAACTATAGAACTTGTACATATATCATCTCTAGTTAATTTGCCAACCATACTATCTCCTTATATTTATAATATTGTTTATTTCATCTAGGCTTTCCCTTACTGCTACTGGCTCTTTGCCAGCAACTTGTATATAAGTGTCGCCATATTGCTCTTTGAAAAAAGATTGAAGTTGATTGATGCTAAATGTTAAAGTATCAGATGAACCTAGTTTGTTAAACTTAACTAATCTGTTAGGTTTATCTAATCTCTCTAACTTTCTTACATTTTTGGCAGGTTTGCCTAATTTGATATTATATATATTATGCGAACTACTAAGTGCATTAAAATTAAACTCTAATTGCTGAGTCCCCTTCTTATGCGATTTAATCTTGCCCATGATATATAACTAACAAACCTCTCTAATTGTAATCTTCAAACTACATAGTTGCATTTTAGGTAGAACCTTTGTAATGAAACTCTTTATTAGCCTCATTAGGATTGGCTGCTGCCTTTAATGATCTATGTGTGGTATTAACTGCACATTGAGTTAAGAACACTTTTTCATTCTCAGGGTACGGTGATCTTTTTAATTTTTTTATGTAAGCAAGTAAATCAACCAAGTTAGATTCAAGATTATCTATATGAGATTTCTTATCCATTGGAATACTCATCCTTACTGTATTTTTAAAAAACATATCCATACTTTTTAAAACTATATATAAAAAAATTAAGATGTAAATATTTAAAAGTTAAATTTATATACATATTAGTAGCAAACATTTAGGGTAATTTATTTAGGGTAATTTTCTGCACATATATTATTTGACTCGCGCCATTCATCAAAAAACTCTGATTTTTTATAGCCATAGGCTGTCTGTTTATGAAATTTACTAGTTGCTAAACTAGGTTTGTAGCTTGGGTAATCTTCCATGTTTCGTAATGCAAAGATTTTGTGTGCTTCTTTTTCAAACATCATTCTTAGCCTTACAGACTCATCAAAAAAAGTCTTTAACCTTCTAACTGTATCGCCTTCAAAAACCCATATAGCAGCCTGAGTTGGATATAACAAAGTTCTTCTTTTATCAGTAAGATCAGTTTTTGTATGTATTAAACCTTGATACTCTAAATCTTTTATTTTTTTTCTTAAAGAGTTTTCTGACATTTCAAGTAGATTACTTAAGTCGCTTGTACCTACTTTTAAATTTTTAGTGTTTTGCACATAAACATAACGATTAATAAACTCAGCAACAGGATCAATTTTTTCATTATGTGTGTTAGCCCATTTAATTTTATCAAACCTAATATGTATTTCTACAGTATTAATAAGATCTGATAAACGTTCTAGTGTCATAAATTCCATGTCATCTCCTTAGCTTTTCAGCTCGTTTTAATATATTAGCCACACCTGTTGGTGTCCATACTTTTTTCCCTCTCCTAGTTAATAGACCACGTTTCATTAATGCATTTGCTATTTTTTGTAATGTTGTTTGATCGTAAGACTGTATTTCTCTTATCGTTTTGATTATATTTTTTGTGTACTCGTCTGCTAACTGCTCTCTGGCTTTACTTGCATTAATAGTAGCAATATCAAGTTTAGGGTTGCCAGCTTTCCAGCCAGTAGCTTTTTTCTTAGCTATGCCATCACGTTTGTTTTGTGCGCTTCTTTTTGTTATATCTTGCGCTGTAGTCAACATTGTTGATACATACATTTGCCTAAACTCATATTTATTGTCCCACCTACCCAATACAACTACATAAGGCACGTTTTCTAATCGCATAAATTCTGTAATAGCTGTTATGTTGCGAGACAAATAATCCATATAAGGTATAAGAAGCACCCTATTTGCCTTTTCATTTGTTTTGTCTATGGCTTTTATTAATTCTGGCTTGCGGTTTTTTCTTGTAGCATCTTCAATATATTCGCTAATTATTCTCGCATCTCTTACGTTGCAAATAGTCTGCTCAACCGCCTCTCTAGCTTTATTAACATCATTTTTATTTTTAATATATAAAACACATTGCTTGCCAACAGGTGTATATATATTATGCGATGTAAATTTTACCGTCATACTCTCTCCTATAAATATCAATAACATATACTATATGTAAATATATATAAATACAAGTTTCAAATATACAAATGGTTATACTTATAATTGTGTAATTGCGCTCTAGGTCTATAAAAACTCTAAATCTAATGAATATAAATAGCGTTTACTAGTTTGTTGTTTATATTTAATCTAACAGGCTGTTGAGTACAGGAATAGAAGATAGTTGGTTTAGTGCTTCTTGAAAGCTAATTATTTCCATATCTTTTTTGATATGTTTTTTTGAGTAGATGTAATATTGTTGGCTGGCGGTATTTGCTTTGAAGTAAATTCGTTTGCTGGGAAGGAATACAAAAGCATACAGCTCACAATGATAATTGGCGTGAGTCTTTGATACTCTTCTATGCGATTCAATAGGAAAAGTAAATTTGCCCTCTTTGCTTGGGTTTCTTGATTTGACTTGAACTTTATATAAAGCACTTCCTAGCTCTAAAATTAAATCTGCTGGATGTGAGTCGCAAGTTGGATAACAAAAGTCTGCATGTTCTAGCAGAAATGCTTGAACAATAGTTTCGCCTAGTATTCCTAGTCGCTTGGCTTGGTTAAGTTGTTCGCTAGATTTTTGTGGCATAAAGCTAACATCCTTGAATTATCTTCACTTCTTCGCGGTAGCTGAATATGATATTTGCTTCTAAGCAACTCCTCACTAGCTGCAAGGAAGTCTCCATTTTCCATATAATAACGAGTCCTAGAGAATCGCATAAATCCAGTTATACCAAGATTAAACACTAAATCTACACAAACCATTTGAGCATCTACAGGAAATGTACGCCATACGTCCCAATGCTGATCTAATTCTTCTAAAACTCTTTTAATATCATTATCAAGCATATACATAGCTTCATCTTCTGATATGCCTACATCAATAAGATTTCTCCCAACACCAATTGAGGTTCTAGGTGGTTTGGCTGAACATTCATAAGGAAAAAGCGCCAACCCTTCTGCTTTAATTAATCTATCTTTTATTTCTTTTAACATGTTATCTACCATGTACGCCTTTTGTCTTTTCAAATGTTCTAAGTGAGGACATGCCC
>TARA_R110001599_G_scaffold78371_4_pt1 | contig 10263 bp, 10 predicted proteins | sample TARA_R110001599 | Tara Oceans TARA_R110001599 (sample SAMEA4398360) | marine metagenome | biome: Polar Biome; feature: [MES] marine water layer (ENVO:01000295) within the mesopelagic zone...; material: water (ENVO:00002006), including particulate matter (ENVO:01000060) such as...... | reverse complement strand
GAAGTTCCTACAATAATAAGGATTTCTTCGTGAGTATATTTTGTTTTACCATCTAAAAAATCAGGAGTCGCCCCTTTAAACTTTACAATAGTTTTATTTCCATCTACAGAGTATCTTAAAGTATCAATATTATCTTCTATTATTTTATTAAAGTTAATACTTGAAACTTCAGAGTCTTCTAAGATTATGTAAGTTGTTTTATTCATATTTTTAAGGTACTACTGATTCTATGTCTGCTGAAACCATGTTAGTCATTGTTCCGTTATTCGTATTTGTACTATTGTCTGTAATGGTAGGGAAAGAACTTGTTCCGTTAGGGTCGCCCATTCTCCACCATCCTTGCAAATTACCACTACTAACATAATTTCCTGTATTTGACAATAGATTAATTGGAATACCTGAGTTATAAACAGCTAAAATTTCTGCTGAACTTAAAGCCTTATTCCATACTGAGCCTTCATCTATATTTCCTTCAAAGAAATTTTCTCCTGTAGTATCTGCTAGGGCATCTGCCCCGAACATTAAAGGTCTATTAATTGTAGGATGATAAACTATATCTGCACCTGCAAGTCCTGAAGCGGTTGCTTTTTCTACGCCATCTAAAGATAAAGAAGCTACACCAGTAACTTTATCATAAGTTAAGGCTACATAATGCCATCCAGTTAAGGCTCTTAAAGTAGCACTAAAACTTGTAGCATCAGGCTCTAAATATCCAGCCGATCCACTTCCTGTATCACTTACTCTTATAATACCTTTAAACGAAGTTATTGTAGCATTAAAATTATTAGCAAAATATAATCCATAACCTCCACTTGTTACGCACCCAAAAGGATAACGAACTTGAGAATTTCCTGCAAAAGCCCAAGTATTAGGCTTTATCCAAGCTCCTACAGTTATGTTATCAGTAGGCATTATACTACTATCTTCTGTAGTTATCAGTATATCATCTACACCATCAAAAGCTAACGAATACTCGTTAAAAATATCAGGAGAACTGACTCCTGTATATATATAATTTGTGCTACTTGGTGCTTCATACTCTGTATATTGTACTTCTTCTTCACCTGATTTTTCACTTAAATACAATTTCCCAATAGCAACAAGCCCTTGCACTACTCCTTTAGTGTCAGCAACAGGACTTAAAACATCTGTCTCAGTTGCAGGAGCATTTCCTGAAGCAACATCAACTGCACCAATCCAGCTTACTTCATATAATTCATATTTAAAATATCCTGCTGGGTTTAGGTTTAAAAGCCCTCCATACACATTAGCAACAGGGTTGTACTTAAACTCTAATTTTGTATATCTATCATTAATAGTTTCTGCATAGGCATAAGCATAAAACACCGCTTCATCTAAGTCATTTGAGAACTTAGCTAAATGTCTTATCTTTGCTGAAGAAACGCTTGTATCTATTCTCTTTGCTTCAGTTTCTACATAAGCTACAAAGTTAGTTTCTTGGATTGCTTGTATCATACTATATAATAGAAATATGTCTTTTTTATTTGATATAAAGAAAAAGGAGGCACAAAGCCTCCCTAATCAAAGAATATATGAAAACTACTAATTAAGTTATGAAGTTGTAGGGAAAGTTCCTGCTTCATTAATAAACCCTGCTTGATCCCAAGGGGTTGTAGTATAATCCTCAAGGAATGCAAAAGGTAGAGCTTCTAAACCGTCAAAGGTTAAAGTATAACCATTTCTATCACCGAATGCAGCACCACTATCCATAGTACCTGCGTTAAGTTCCATTCCATTTGCCATTCCTAATGCAATAAATACATCATGTCCGTTAGTCAGTTGTTGGTTTAATTGAGCAAAAATCCTTACTTTAGTTGCTCCTAAGAGCTTAATTTCGTTTTGATCTTCCTTAGTTAATCTGTTAAGAATTATGTTTACCGTTGGAGTATAAAAGATTGTTCCGTTTTCACGACTACCTGTAATAGTATCAGTAACACTAGCCACTCCAAGAGGCATTACATATTCATAAATTGTACTACCATCCCAATCTATTGCGTCAATTTCTAAAGGATGTGTTGCATCATAAGTATAACTTACATCTGCATCATATACTGAGAAAAATATTTTTTTTACGCCTCCAGAGATTCTATTACAATCAAGCCCTCTTCCGCGAGTAAGTGCTGTACAAGCCATATTATTTTATTTTTTTAAAGTTAAAGGAGCAAGGGTTTTTACACCCCTGCTTCTATTAATTATTATTTACGATACAAGAACTACGTCAGCTCCAATACCTACTTGAACACCTCCTGAGTAACGACACATTAACCTGTAATTTGAACTCCCGTCAATTTTTGTTAAATCAAGCAAATTTATGGTTGTTTGATCCGAAATCAAATCCGTACCAAAAAATAAATTACTTCTTTCTGCCGCTACTAAAACGTCATTGTTCATTCCTGTACAAACTGCTAATTTAATTCCGTTATACATTGGAACAAATTTGTCGTTCATATTATATAATTGTTGGTAACCTGCTGCTGCTTGTACCCCTAAGTATATTCTGTAAGTTTTAGGACTCATGTAAATATGTAAGTCTTCTTTCATATAAACTGCTGTTGGAATAGCAGCTACACAAGCATCTAAATTTGCTATAATATTTGCAGCATCATAAGCTACACCAGCACCACCTTGATTTACTACATCTACAACAGTTGCGTCAGTAACTAAAACTCCTACTGCACCCTGTACAAATCCTGTAAATTCTCCTGCTGTTGCTGTATTTCCATTCCAAATAGAAGCCTCTGTTGCATCAGCAATAATCTCACCAATGTAAGAAATTACATAGTCATCAAAAGATGCTGGAGGTGGCGCACCTGCACCAGCTCTCATCTGTAAAGCCTCCCATGATTCTAAAAGCGTTTTTGAACAAAGATCACTTTGAACCATTAGGTTCTTAGGTTCTAAAACCGCCTCAGTCATTGTAAGAGTTCCTGCTAAGTTTACATTACATGACGCATCCTGCACCATAGAAGTTGCATCCATTTTCTGGATATTACTCTTATATTTTATATTTTCTATCATTGTCAAGTACTCCATAGAAGTTGCTTGACGAAGTGCTGCTGAGATATAAAATCCAGCCGCCTTCCCTGCATAATTACTAGTTACTGCTATTGCCATAATTTTTTGTTTTTTTAATTATTGTATAAATTGTATAAATATTTTTCTTTTTTTGTCATCTTAGATACATCTTGATTTGTAAATGTTTTTTTGGATGAACTAAATTTATTAGAAGTCAAAGGTGCTGAAGCTGGTTTTTTTCCCATTTCTCTTTTTAACCTTTTATTTTCTTTTCTTAGTTTAGAAAGTTTAGCTTTAGATTTAGCTTTCTTTTTTGCTAGTTCTGTACCATCTGCTTCAGCAACTACTTCTTCAGCTTTTTCTTCTAAAACTTCAACTGCTATTTCTGCTGCTTGTTGAGCTAATTCAGGAGTTACTTCATCTGGAGTAGCGTCATCAATAGCTGCTGCAATTTCTTCAACTGAAGCTGCTACAACTTCTACTACTTCTTCTACCACTTCTTCAGTATCTTCAACATCTGCCATTTCTTCTGACTCTGTATCACCACCAACTTTATCTTCTTTTAGTTTAGCGACAGCGTCCTCTAGGTTCTGGATTCTTTTTTCCATTCCTTCCCAATCACCTACATCTGCTAATTCTTCTGTTGTTACTTCTTCTTCTGTTTCTGATTCCATTACTTCAGCAACTACACCTTCTTCTTCAATTCTAAAACTTACACCGTCTTCTGTTTTATAAGTTCCGATTGGCAAGGGTATTGTCGTTCCGTCTTCGGTCAGTACAGATACGTCAACACCAGTTTCTAAAGTTTCTGCTGTTGAAACTACAATAGTGCCGTCTTCTAACTTTGACTGCCACTCTAATTGGATTGATTTGTCAATTCCAAGTGCTACTAATATTTGATTTTTTAAATCCATTTTGTCTTTTTTTTTATAGTGAGTCTATTATATAATAGAATTAGTTATTTTATATTTGATTTTTAAGAAATTGCATCCCAGCCCATGTCTTGGAATCTTCGTCTAATATCTTCAGCAGCACTTTCTCTTTGTGCTATTTCTGCATCAAAGTCATTTATTACTTGTGGGTAATCTACACCTAATTCATCAAGTTTTTCTTTTAATCTCATCAAATCATCTTCAGCACCACCTAAGTGTTGCATCATATCAAATCTAAATATATCTCTAGCTTCAACCATTTTAGAAGACGCTTCATCTATTCTTTCATAAATTTCATCTTCTAAATAAGACATATCTAAAAACTCTCTAATATTATCAATATCCGATAGCATTACTTTGTGTGCCTTTAAATTTGTTTTTGTTCCTTTTTGTCTATTTACTTCTTGTAAAAATTTCTCTTTATTCATAATATTTTAATTAAAGTTTGATATATCTACTAATTCGTTGTGTTTTGAAAATTCGCTTTGTGTTTGTTCAAATGCTTTTTGTCCTGCTGTTTCTCCTTCTGCTAAATCGTCTCCGTATTGTGATAGCTCAGGACTTTCGTCAATTCCTAAGTCAAATAATTGTTGTGAAATTTGTCCATACACATCACTAGCAGCTTGATACGCTTCCCAATGTTCGTCAGCACTATTTGAAAAATCATCATAAGAAGAGATATATTTATCGGCTGCATTTTTTGCTTGTTCCATTAAATATAGAGCATTTTCATATTCAGTAAAAGCAACAGAGTATTCATTTTCTAAATCAAATGACTTCATTTTAGTTATTGCTTCAGATAGGTCTGAAATCATAGACAAAGCCAATTTTTTAATTGGTCTTTTCTTGTTTAGTTCTGCTAGAAATTTTTCCTTTTTCATGATTTTATTTATTTATTTATGAAAATTGATTTTTTATTTCCCTTGTTACTACAAATAGGTCTTTACCTAAAACGTTACTAAGTTTATCGTTTAATTCTTCAGCTTGTCTTGATACACTCTCAAAACTTGTACCTTCTAAACTCACTCCTAACTCATCCATTGTTGCTCTTACGCTTTCTATCTCGTCAAAAATTTCACCATTATAATATTCCTTAGCTTCATATATTTTATTTTCCCAAGCATTAGTTGCTTCTTCTATATTTTCTACTAAATTATCAGCTTCATCTGCTAAATCTATTAATCTACCTAATCTATCTTCTAATTGAGTTAATTTATTAAAAATATATTTTTTAGGTTTTTGTTTACTTAACTCTGCAAAGAACTTTTCTTTTAATGGTCTCATTAGTTTCCGTATTTACTTTTAATATATCCACAGATTTTTTCTGCTTCTTCCTTACTATGTGCTTTAGTTTGATCTATTATACATTGATCCCAAGGGTAATCTTCTAAATTCTGAGTCTTAGATAATTCCTTTGCTATTTTCTCTAAGTTAGGATTTAACATTTCTTGTAAAGCAATTAATATTTCTGCGTCAGTTGGTTTCTTTTCTGACATCTTTTCCATCTTATCTGTAAAATACCCTTCAATACTTAACCCCTTCAAAGTTCCTGATTTAATCTCTTTCCAGAGGTCATCATTGGATATACGCATAGAAACCATCCAAGTTCCTTTCGGAAGTGAAAATCCGTACAGCGTAGATTTATCCATTTTAGGGTCTTCAATAATCCAAGATTCAACAGTTAAAACTCCTGACACTCTATCTTGGTGTTCGTAAGTAGCTTTATGATGATTGTTATTTTTTAAATATAACTCACTAGCTTTTCTTACAGTAGCTTTTGAAAAGTAAACATAGTAGTCAGCTTGAGTCTGGGGGTCATGCCTGAAAATTTGCTTATCAGGGATGAGGGCTGGACTTACTAAGATTCTTTTATCTTCATCCACCTTTGCAAAGGTAAGATTATTTTTCTCTTTTCCAAAGAATACAAAGTCTTGTTCTATTGCTGGAGCTGAAACAAGGCTAATAGCGTCAATTGCTAAAGCCTCCGAATCTTCGTCTATCACTAATTCAACTATAGAAGTCGTTTTCATTTCTTCATAGTTGCTGTTAGCTTTTTCACATTCTTCTTTAGTGTTGTATTTACAGTCTCCTGTTTCACCCCACTTATATTTTCCGTCTTCACATTTAGTACATGGCATATTATATAATAGATTAAGTTAAGTTTTATTTGATTTTTAAATTGTAGCTCTACGTCTTATTATTTCTAACGAATTTTGACTTGCTGTTATTTCATCTGAAACTACATAAGCCTGTAAAGGTTCAGGTTCTACACCACCAGTTAATTCAAAAGCTCCTGACATCATTTGAGGTGCAGGAGTTTGAGATTCAGAACCAACACTACCACCACCAGCACTCCCTGGATCAGTCTCATATATTTTTTTAACATTAGCAAGTCCTGAAGCTATTACCGCTGCTGCCCCCACAAATCCTACTGCACCCCCTTGTGCTAAGGCTTTATTCGCACCCACATAAGTATCTATGATTGCACTTGCTGCCGCCATTTCTCTATTGTCTCCAGCTAAAGAGCTTAAAGCACCTGCTAAATTACCAAAAGCGGACAGTTGATCCATTGCCGATTGTTTAGCAAAATCTTTTTCTGCTTTTAATGTCTTTTCCCTTTGTTTAGAATATTTCTTAGTAATTTTTGTAAGTTCTGCCTCCTGAGCTTCTTCTAATTCTGTTACATCATGACCTAAAGCTCTCTTTCCTTCTATAATAGCAAAATACTTATCATGAACTGCATTAAGCTCTCTTTGTTCAGCACTAATAAGGGTGTCGTAGTATTCGTCAATTAATTTATTACCATCCTCAATTAATTTATTTGTCCTGTCTGTTTCCAAGTCGTCAAGCTCTTTAGTCAAGGCAATTTGTTTTTCTAAAGCAATTTCTTCAGCAGTCTTTTCTGTTTTCCCTTTTGTATCTTTGTCTTTTGTTGTTCTTTTTATAGGGTCTAATTCAAGGTCGCTAAGTTCGTCTTTGGTTTGCTTTATAACATTTCCAAATTCATCAACCGCTTCTCCAATATTATTATATATAGCTTTTCCAGCATCAACAGCACCTTCAGCTAATTTCATCAGCTCAAGATTAGTTTGTACTATGCTTCCCTTTATTTCTTTTATTCTTTCTGCTGCACCCTCCATTTTTAAGAACTTTCTTAACTGAAAGAATCCTAACATTGTCTTTTCAACTGCTAACTTTAACCCCAAGAATCCAGCCTTTAAAGGTGTAAGTCCTAGCGTCATTAGATTAGTCAGAACGGTTTTCATTCCATCAAATCTATCTGAAGATTCTCCTACCCACTTATAGACATCTTTCAAACCATCTATTATGTCGGTTATGAGATTAGACATAGTATTAGTAATTGCATTAACTACTTTCATTACAGTTTCATTCTGCTGAAATGCTCTTTTTAGTAAAAGTAATCCTGATACTAGCAGTCCAATTCCGAACCCTTTTATTGCCAGTCCAATTCCTCTTAAAGATTTTGCAAAAATTCCTGCTGGTACAACTGCTGCCTTATGAGCCTTAGTAACATCTTTGATATTTTTTTCAGCAGTTTTTATTTCATCATTAGTATCTCTTTGCTGATTTTTTAAGTCCTTTAATGCGTTTTGCTCTAATTTTATTTCAGTAGTTACATCCTGAATATCAGTAGCTAATTGATCTTGACCTTCCCACCAAGCTCCTTCAGGTATTTGGTCTTGAGTTGCTTTCAGTTGTATTAACTGCCTCTCTAAATCAATAAGAACTCCATTTTGTATTCTAATTTGTTCACTCAGTTCCCCCTCTAAAGAGACTGCATTTTTTAGAGAATTTCCTAACTCGTTTAAATCTTGGGTGGCATTTTTAATATCACTCTTTACTTCTAGTGTTAATATTTCTGTTGGCATTGTTTTATTGTTTATGGTATAGTTACTCCTGCTTTAAGTTGTGTAATTCTCATTGTAGTAGCCCATTCTACTGTTCTGTTATTTGCTCCTTTTACCTGCTGTATGAAACTTGTTCCTGAAACAGCAACATCAGAAACCCAACCTGAAGTAGTACCTACATTAGCTATTGTACTTCTTGATTTGTCAAGAGTTATAGCCCCAGAACTATTACAAACTGCTGCACCTGTTTCTATAAAGGCTTTAAAATCTCCTACTGAACCTCCACCTGTACCTCCTACTCTAACAGCTACTGTTTCAGTTTGAAAAGTTATTATACTATTAAGAGGAATTTCAAAATTACTTGGAGTTTTTGCATTACTTATCCAAGCATCAGTAACAGTACTATCTAAAGTTCTTGCACCAAACATTATTGTTATGTTTTGTCTTGTACCTAAAGTGTCTCCTTCAGTATTACCTCCTACAACAAGAGCATTAGTTGCAGTAGCTTCTGCTAGTGTACCTAAAGCTGTAGCATTATTTGCCGCAACTTTACCAGAGCTACCAAAGGCTGTGGCATTATTAATATAACGAGCTATTGTATTACTTGTACCACTTATAAAGCAGCTACTATTAAAGCCCTTACTCGTATTCAAAATTCCATTTATTTGAACAAAATTAGAACCTGCTTCAGTTATATTTTTTACTCCATTCAATTTGTTATTGATATTGTTTATAGCACGAGGTAATTTTGTATTGTTTTTAAAAGCCATACAAGTTCCTGAAGCTCTGTCATAGGTATATCCGTAAGCCTCACATTGCGTTTGATTTGCTCTTATTTCATTATAAGTTCCATCAGTAAAAAAGACTTCACCTAATTTATCAACACTAATAGGTTTTATTGTATATCCTGTTAAATAGTTCATTATGGTATTAGTATAAATTCAACTTTTGCTAAGGTGTTGGGTTTGTATTCAATTTTATTGACTCTAAAAGACCTGTTCTTAATCATTACCAAATCTGTAAATTTAAAGGTACTAATATCAGCAGCACTCAAATCTACTTTTAAAGTCATTACTCTTGTATCAGCATTGTAAAGCTCATTGAAGTAAGGCTGCCAATACATAGAATATAAATTATCTACTGGGGGTCCGTTTAGCGTTACACCGTCAGCTAACTGATCACTACTAAATACAAAATCTACACTTCCTGTTGTACTAGGAATTGTATCTATATGACTAAACTGTAAAAATGCAGCTTTGGTTGAACCACCTACTCCATTTTGAGTAGGCACTACATATTTAGATTGTGTTAAAGTTTTTTTGCCATTATTGTAAAATATTCTAGGACTGTTATCAAATCCTTCCCAATCATCATCACTACCCTGACTATATATTACAGGAATTATCAAATCAGGATATTGCGTCATTAAAGGTCTAATTACAGTAGCCGCAAAAGGTTCTGCTACTATTTCCTTTTCACCATCTAAGATAGTAAAAGCGTCAGCAGGATGTACGTAGCTTCCGTACAAATGTCCACCTTGAGCATCTTTAAATACATTAAAATTATAGTCATCACTATCTTCTACAAATTTAAAGACTGTCTTTTTATTTAAGTCTGTTAAAGGTTTGAGTTCCATTTGTGATACATCTACTTTATCTGTCCAATCATGCTGAATACTCCTATTAGCTAGTGTTGTACCTTTTGTGTTTTTTATAAATATTTCTCCATAGGGTTCTATCAAAATATTATTCTCATTATCTTCATCTGCCATAGTTATGAGATTAAACATAGTAAAAATTCCTTTTAAGAAATCCCATTGCCCCGTTTCACCTCTTAGAGTTTGTAAAAGAGACGCATTAGTAGTTTCATATACACTAGTGCTTACTTGTAATATGCTCATTGGGTCCACATCCCCCATAGAAATCAATCCAGTTTTTTTAGCTTGAAGCGACCAAGTGTCTCCTGCATCTATAGGTCCAACAGTCCAAGTCCAGAAAAAATTGAAAATCTGCTGCTGAAGATAAGGTTGTATAAAATAGTCTTGTTGAACTCCATTTACCATAATTTGAATTTCTAAATCACCATCTGCCAATCCTGCTTCAAAAGGTATATCACTTGAAACAGTATATATTTGTCCATCCCTTTGTGCAGTAAAAACTCCTGTGGAGTCATCATACCCAAACTCATCAGCAGGAGGTGAACTCGTGTATTCGGTAAAAATTAAGTCAGCATAAGAACCTGTTATGGCTTGGAAAGGAGTTTTAGTAAATTGTGTAGTTTTAGTATATATAACAGGAGCATTTTCTGAACCCCAATTAAAATCCATATATAATTTTTTGAACTCTGTCGTATTAAAGAAATCAGATGTATAAAAAAAATCTGTAGCAGCAAATATTTGGTCTATTAAATACTTTAATTGAATGCAA
>TARA_R110001599_G_scaffold25294_2_pt1 | contig 10265 bp, 15 predicted proteins | sample TARA_R110001599 | Tara Oceans TARA_R110001599 (sample SAMEA4398360) | marine metagenome | biome: Polar Biome; feature: [MES] marine water layer (ENVO:01000295) within the mesopelagic zone...; material: water (ENVO:00002006), including particulate matter (ENVO:01000060) such as...... | reverse complement strand
TGGTCGGCAGGGGTACCCGTTTCAATTGTCCGACCACGGATAGCATTTGCATCCTTACTATCACCAGAATATTCGACAGTGATTTCTGAATTGGAATTTACATCGACGATGGACGATCCATCATCTATTTCTATAACCGCCCCATCGGTTACGATTTCTATATAATTTGTTGCCATTTAGTTTCTCGTTACTGATGGAGTAAATGTGCAAGTGCCTTCAATAAAACGAGTGACAACGCTAGAGCCGTCAATCAATTCTAAATCCCATACACCAGGCCCTGGAGTGATACCAGATGTCTGAGTGTCGGTGAGCTTTATAACGATCGTTCCAGCCGATCCACCGAGGGTAATACCAGAACTAGAGGTAAGGTCAGCAAGTGCCGTAGAATCGCTCTGCTTGCGTCGTATCGCCATCCTTGCAGTGTACCCCGTGAGGTTCTTGGTGGCCGATTTGGCTTCGTTGGTGTACCATGTTAAAGTCACTTCCCAATCGGCGTATGTGTCGATGGTGAAATGGACTGGCCCTGCCGCATAGCTCATAGCTTTTCCTTATAGTTGATCCATCAAGTCTGCCAATGATCTTACAGACCATGCCTGGAATCTGTTTATCCCTTTATCGATATGTTGTTTCAATGTCTGTGCGTTCATCGCTGACACTTCTAATTCTGCTTTGTCTTTGATAGAGAACATCCTGGGCAACCCTGGATTTTCGTCCCCTATCGGCTTTCCTGCCGCTTCCATTAGTTCCAACACCTCATTCAGATTCCTTTGTTCCGCCAAATTATCCGCATTCGACGTAATTAAAATCCTATAAATTGCCTCATACTGCGACTTTTCCACTACTAACTTCATAATAACCCGCCTCGATTTAAGGTTTTATTTGATAAAATCTAACATCATGACCATTCAAAATCTAATTTTGTGGATCTGGATTTGTATCAGTGCTGTATGCTCCTGGTGTACTGTGAGCGACTACTGTTCGCCTTGGTTGAGCTGCCGGGATCGTGTATGTATCAGAATCGTATTCCTTCAAAGATAACATCACCAATCCGTCCTGTCTTAATTTTATTTGTTCTACCCACATCGGCTGATTTGACCAAGCTGGTGTAGCATGAGTCACATTAACTACATCTCCAACGGATAGTTTTAATGCTTCCCGTTGTGCTACTACCGTGCAACTCATATCCGCTCTGGTTTCCAACATCGTCTGTGCGGCTATCATATGGGTCATGTATTCGTCATCGGTAAAAGCCAACTCGATATTCATTTCATTTTTATATCCACCATCTGCGGCCTGATAAGTATTGGTAGCTGTCGGCAATGGAAACGTTAAATCATTGGGTTGATAATTCTGCAAGTCATCAATGAATGTTGCATTGATGCTATTATGAGTATCGTCGATTCCAGACCGTTGAAAGCTCCAATCACCTACGATGTTATCTGTATTTAGAGCAAATGTTTCAGCACTCGTTGTTTTCCGTTGAATCAATTTATACTTACCACCTTCAAAAACGATACGTCCCTGACAACTGGTAAGCAGTTTCTGGAGATTCTCCATTGGATTAGCCGCTGAATCCAAGAATCCATTACAAGTATATCTATCATTCAAAGTATAACTCGCTGGCACCGTGACAGTATCATTACAATGGGTCTGAGCAAGAGTGAAGCTATCGCCAGAAACTCCAGCATCCATTTTTGATATTGGAATACCTAAACCGTATCGCTTAGATGTCATATAATCAAAAATACAATCCGCTGGATTAGTGGAGTAACGATAGGCGGCTGTTAAATTACTGACATCTGCTACCTTATTTCCCTGTACGATCATCGTAATATTAGGAATGCCATTAACGAATACGTCATCTTTGTAGTACAACCAGAATGCTGCGTAGGCAATTCCCGTTCCACGAGACTGTGTCCCCCAAGCACCATCTGCGGTTCCGCTACTACTAAACGTATCATTCAATTTATAGTCATAAGTCTGGGCATCATCTCCATCATGTAGCATATATTCACACCAGAGATTAGTCCCAAATGTGCCACCAGCAGTTCCTAGCCAACTTTGCACTCCAGAATCGTATGGATTATTGGAAGCATCATTAGTGCCTATTGTAGGAAGATTAATGGCCAATCTATCATCAAAAAAGATTTTAGCCACCGATTGAATGCCTTGTTCCGCTGTTGCGTTTCCCCCGTCAGGAGCCAATGCAAACGCTCCCACGACGGCCAACACATCCGCATCGGATGGATCTTGTCTAATATCTATAATCTTTAAGCCGACTTTTGCTTGTCCGTATATAATCGGTAATGATGATTCTGTGGACGTGGCGTTAACCTGGATGCTCTGCTGTGCATCCGTAACACTCCTGCTAGTCATATCTTTTTGCATACGATAGGAGTCGTATTGAATAACAGATTGAGCGATATTAAATCCTACAAAGGCTCCTTTAAGAGCGGCTCCCAATCCTGGCGCACCTATATAGGCTCCGATAGCCGTTCCGATAATGGTTAGGCCGATACTTTTGAAACTCATCTGAGACTAATCACTCCGGGAGGTTGATAGCCCGACGATGTTGGAGGCAATGCTTGCGCTCCTTTCCTTCCCCAATAAATGGGCTGTCCGACTAGGTCGGGCAAAGTGTTAAACATATAATCCCTCATATTAACAATAGCAGATAAATCGTGACCATACACACCAATGACTCCTGTTCCACCTCCAGTTGCTCCGCTCGTTGCATTGCTACCACCGATATCTGCGGTGTAGGAAAACTCCGACGGAGTAGTCACTACTTCCATCATTACATTCAGTCTGGCGGCTGTTATCCCACCTGTATCCGTTGCTGATGCTAATGTGACTTGATCCCCTATTCCTATTCTGTGTGGTTCGTTTGTATTAGCGACTGTAATGACTGTGGACCCCGATGTGGTTGTAATAGGGTTAGCACTCAGAGTGATCTTGTTATAGGCCCTGTTTTGCATATTTTGGAGACTATGCCAATTCGTATAAACTGCATGAGTGAAAACATTTCTCGCCATATCACTAACCGCTGCGGTGGATACTTTGACAGTTCCTCTTTGACCGTGATCGCTCGGTTGTTCTTCCATCGTCCATCTGCTGTTCAGCATGCCGTCAAAAATAGTAATCGGATCGACTATCACGGCTCCCGATGATATTAGAATCTGTCCCCAATAAATCACGCACGATCTTCCTCGTACCTGATTGGTTAAAACTTCCGCTATAATAGTTTGATTCACTCCCGAAAAACTAATATTACAAGACTGACCACCTGGATCTGCTGATTCTGGTGGAGCATCAATTTCGATTAATCCACCAATCCCAGTCCAGGTTTGAGAGTTCCAAGATACATCATTGGGCAGTGTTGTATATCTAATGCTAGTTCCACTTCCCAAAATCTCTACAAACCAGACATCAGCATAACCAGTGTTAGCAGAGATAGCCGTTTGCATAGCCGATGACAGTGTTCGTCCCATTACGGTGCCTCTTGAAAAGTTACTTGAAATCCTCCGATATATTCATCAGGGCCAGCAGATGCCTGATTGTAATCCAAAACGATAGCTGTCAAACTGGCCGATGCTATTGTCAGAGCCGCATTATTTGCTGGACTAGAACCCACAACAATCGGTGGAGTAATGGTAATCGTCGCATTACCGCTCCCATCGCTAGCCACATCGCTCACAGCCCTAAATAATGTAGTTACACCAGCGACTGTGAAACAATCTCCAGACTTCATCCTATTGGCGGCAGCGGCTGTCCATCCATCCGTTACCAAACTGGTTCCACTTTGATCTGCTCCGTTGACTAATGGTGTTCCACCACCACCACCATTAGCAGACTTTCCAGACCCTGGTAATAAGTAATGAGTTAATGTACAGGTATCACCTGTCTGATATAAATTGGCTACCGTTGTGAACAGTTCTTGAACATCTTCATTCCCTGCTGGTAAGGCAGACCAAGTTTCCTGCCAGATATAGCCCTGGGCCGCTAGGCTTCTGGTCTGTAAGGCTCCCGATTGGCCTACTGATACTAAAGAACCAATATTTTGAGGATAGCTCACCGATGCTGGTGGAACAGTCCTAGGAAAAGCGGCCATTAACCCGTTCCTCCTAATAACTGCGCTCTAAATCCCGTACTATCTCTAGCGGCATCACTAACCACAGAAGCGATTGTGCCTTTGTTTTCCTGGAGAAATCTACTAGCATCCCTGCCGTCCATTGCTGATACAGAGAAGTTGATGGTCTGATTAACTGTCTGGCCCGCTTTCATTGTCTGCTCATGGATACTTTTACGGCTTTGCTTGGGCATATTCTGTATGGCCCTATCTGCTGATGTTCCCTTGGGTGTGAATCCTGTCAATTCTTGGACGAACTGAGAGTCCCCGAAAACACTGGTCAATGCTTTAAAGGCCAACCATTCCAACGTCATTGCGACTATCCTTTTCCTCATATTTTCAAAAAAGCCTTTCAAAGCATTTTCACCATTATTAGCACTGCTAATCATTCGTCCAATAAAGTCATCAGCAAAGCCAACAGCCGCTGTATGTAGTTGTTGATTCAATGTTTGTACGGTTTTGGTTACCTCGTCCACTTTGTCGGTTACTTTTTTTAGGCCATCTGTTTTTTCGGGTGCTACGAATTCTTCCATGGCCTCATTCGCATTATTTATTGCCTTCTCTGTTTCTTCCCATGATCCTCCATACAGTGTCAGTGATTCATTTATGGCATCTCCTATCGCTTCTCCAGCAATGGGAATTGAGGACAGGCCATCTTCCATGTTCTTCATGAAATCGCCCATATGTGCTTTAGCAGAACGCCAGTCCAGTAGGACTAAATCCCTCATGGCCCTAGTCACATCAAAAATCATCTGACCCATATTAAATAACGCCCTGATCGGAACTGCCATCGATAAAGCTAGGGCTTTCATCCAAGCGAAGAACACCCTGCCAAACTGTGCTATCTGATCTGAATTATCTTTGATAGCTTGTTTCATGTTATCAAATGATCCCTGTGCGTCCGTCAGCCAGTCCAACACATCTCCAAAAGCTGGCATCAATGCAGTTGCTATAATATCCCGAATCTCTTTGAATCCAGCACCCAGTCGTTTCGCTACATTGGCCGCACTACCCTGGGTTCTATCCAAGTCACCAATCTGCACTCCAGCCTTTCTAGTTATCAGTTCCAATGTGGCGGTTGCTCTTTCCTGAGAGGTCAATGCTTTAGCAACCTTTTTACTAGTAGTAGCCATAGCTAATTGTGTTACTTCTTCCTGCTTTATTTGTATTCCCAAGGTCTTCATGGCTTCAGCCTCTCCAGTGAGTGCTGATGAGACCGCCCTTATTACTCTTTCTGAAGGCAAATTATTAAACGATGCGAGATCAGCAGATACTTTAGTAATCTCAGTCGCAAAATCGGCACTCTCTTTTTGAGCAAATCCCATCCCTTGAGCTATCGCTCCAGTCGTTGCGATTAGATTTTGTGCTTCCGCATTTGTCAGACCTGCTTTATTAGCGAAACCATCCAAAAACTCTTGAACCTGTGCTGAAGCCTCTGGACCAAAAACGGTATCGAATTTACTTTGTGTCTCCGCAATCGCAGACCCCAAGTCAAAAATCTTCTTAGTCGCCACCCCCAATCCAGCAAAGGCGGCTATACCAGCTGCGATCTGTGGACCCATAGCCATCATGGTTTTGCCCATATTCGCAGCTTTCACTTTGAATGCCTGGAGTCGCTTTCCAGCTTTCTCCATCTTTCTGTTGAAAGCACTGGTCGATGCGTCCAGAATGACCTGTAATTTAGATAATGTCATCGGTGCTGTGCCATCCTGCTTTCCACTCTAGCTTCCATTTCTGCCTGCTCCCGCTCCGTAGCTTTAATCTGAAACAGTGCCATCCATTCAGAAAACTCTCTACTCGTCATTCTCCTCTGCAGTTCCCCTACGGGTATTCCCAGAAGCTCGGCTAATTCAAACCAAGCCCTGCGCACTGGGCTTTTCCTTAGTTTTTTTCCAACTCCTCTACATCATCATCTGTAATTCCAGACAGGCGACAGGCCACCGCAAAACATTTGTTCAAAGCAGTGGCACTTTTATTTCCCAGAGCATTCACATCATTGGCATTGAATAGTCTTTTACCTTTATCATCTATCGCTGACAATGCAACCAATCTTGCTCTCATGTTCGCCATTGTAACATTCCGCTTCTTATCTAAACTGCCTTCCTCAAAATGATCCCTCTCACTTCCTTTCAGTTCTCTTAGAATTACAGATCCGCCCCATTCTGGAACTTCAACTGTTTCTGTTTTTAGATCATCCGCTTTTAATATTGCATCTTTACTTAGTGTTGACATAATAGCCTCGTTGTCAAATGAAAGTGTTACCGTCTGCTATATGGAGATATCTTCTTTTTCTTCTTCTTTTTAGGCATTAGCTCGTTGCCCTCGTTAAGGCACTGGCTGACGCAAATGTAGCTGTGGCTAGAGCCTGGTCGCCTACCGTGCCAGCCACTGGATTATAGGATTCTAATATTCCAGTGCATGAATAGGATGGATTTGTGGATGATACAGAAGCTGCTACTGGCTTAATTACCAGAGCTGCCGTATCCCCGATGTCCATTAACTGGCTGAGAATTGCATCTGTTTTGCTGGCAGCATAATCCTGCAGAAGTTCTACAGTTATACTCCATGAAGCTAGACCAGCGGCATTGGACTGGAAGACGTCCCCCATAGCCGTGTCATCAACTAGATTTACTGATGCGTCAATTGTGACTGATCTCACGTGGTCTGAGAGGTCAGTCCCTGCTATCGACACACTAGCGTTTGTCATTACGAAAGCTGCCATCGTTTTACTCCTTAAATAATACCGATTGAAATGATTGTATCGAAACTCCCACCACCACTGACTGCAAAATCAACTCGCCAAAAAGCATCCGTTATGGCACCATCTGCTGACTTCAATTCAGCTCCTACTCCAGTAAATTGTGTATGCGTGATTCTCGTTGTGGGAGAACTAAATCCGCTACCATCATCACTCTTTACCGTTACATCAAATGTTCCACTGGCACTGATTACATGGATAGCCGAATAAATCTTTTGAGTAGCGGATACTGCTCCCAAATTATTAACAGCCGATGTAGAAGTGCTTGTCCTGTTTGTTCCTGGTGCTACCATTATTTCACCATGTATAACTTTCTCACCCTGAGATTCACCAGACAATCTGAATCCCATCATCTCCCCAACCGTTCCCACGGCCATCGGATTATATTCACTGGACATTAATTTAGTAAATAAAGCAGGTGAGCCTACCGCCTGATCCACTGGTGTCACACTAGTTACCGTATCTGCAACGCCGAGGCTCGTATTCAATACAGAATCAGGTGTGCTGTCCCAGTAGCCCTCTGCTTCAAGATTAACAGACGATAGGCCACTTGTATTCGATTGAAATATATCCCCGTATACAGTGTCCTCTACCATGTTGGCACTCAAATTAAGACCGATGGCATTAAAGTTGGATGCCAGACTATAGCCACCATAATAGAGTCCCACATTTGTCTGAACAAAAGTTGCCATGAGCTATTCCTTATATGATATGAAAAAATCTTTCTCGACTGTAAACAGATCAGCACCGAAATCATATTCTGCCGATGTTGTGTCTGGTAAAATTCCATCTACTACTGGAGTCGTCGTTGTATCCCTGTAATGTGTTATCGCTGTCTTCAGTTTCGCTGCTAGTGTTCTGGCGTTTTCAGGTGTATCCGCTTGGCATGAAAAACGGAACCTGGCAGTTATTAAACCCGGATCAGCATTCATTGTCAGTGCTGGCACCTCGCTCAAACGTTCATACACAATCAAAGGTAATGAAGCATCCGCTGGTCTCCTAATCGGATAAACCCTTGTCGATACCAAATCGGTGACCGCAGATGTGGCCTGTAGTCTACTATAGATTACATCCTCGATTTGATTAGCCACGGCCTTTCACTCTCCGTTGTACTAATTTCCACAATTCTGCTTTTAATATTTCAGCGGCCTTCAACTTTTTAGCATCGTAAGCTGGTTCTAAAAATGGCTGAGAAACCATAGTGCCAGTGTTGGCAGGTTTTCTCAGAGGTATTTTACGCCATCTTTTGCGTTGCCGTCTTTTTGTACCCTTCTCAATAAACAGTCCATAGAATCCTGGAGAAGGTCCACCTGACTTTGTCCAACTGACTGCCGCCGCCACAGCAAACTTTGTCGATTTTTTTAATCTTGCTTTGATCTGTGTTTTCAAATTACCACTTTCGCCACGGGGTGCTTTACTCCTAGCTTCATCCCTGATAACTCTTGCTCCCCTCAACACTGCTTGCTGTAGAGATTTTTTCTGTAATGGTTTGCTAAGTTTTTTGAATTTTTTGTTTAAATCCTCTATCCCATCCACTCGCACTCTTGCTTGTAAAGCCATCAGTCCAAGACTCCTGTCCCAGTAGTACAGACGAATTCCATCCACCGATTTTCCATGTTCACATTAATCATGCTTTGTATAGAATAAACGGTGGTGTCGTTTTTGAATCTCCATCTGTCAGGCTCGACATCCTCGATGGTATCATCGAAATATGTTCTGATTTTAAGTGGTTGGGAACCCAATACAGCATGAGCATCCCAATATTCCCTGCCCTGCATAGGTTGGACATCACAGAACCTGACAGCTCCTTTGTTAGTCCAACTAGCAGTCTCGAATCCGTCCGTATCCTTAGAACGACTGTCGTATTGTAACTGCAATGGTGTCCGCAATCTATTCCGTCGTTTCATTTTTAATACCTGGTGAAACGTTCAGAATCTATTAGCCTGCTAACTGATAAAGGTAATTCGGTTGCCGCAGACATCACCACGGGAATCGGTTGATCGAACCAGTAGGCGGCTGTCATGGCCACCGCTGCCTGGATTGTTTCTGGAACGTCATCTCTATCAGCACCGAATCCACAAGTGAACTCGATTTCTATTGGGTTAGGACGATCCATTAAGTCAGGCCAGTCAGCATTTTCATTTAGCCATAAAATGCCAGGCTCACCACCGATGGACACTGTATAAGAACCACTAGAAAAGGTGTCTAAGGTCTCTGTGGCCTGTCCGTAATACTTTACGGACCCCACACTGATTAATGGCGGATAGGGAAGCTGTATTTCCCTCCCAGGCCATTTCTGTAGATGTAGAGTATAAGTAGTAGTGGTCAAACAACGACCCAGATCATTTTGCACTGCCACAGCGGCTGATCCTATTAATTCCTGAAGGGTAGTATCGAAGTCATTTACATTGTCCAATCCCAAACTTCTTTTTACACGATTCAATGAACATGGCCGAGTGACGGGTGCTGTCTTGGTAACAATACGATTCCAAGGTGTCTGCGGTTTCAATCTATGCATTAGCTCAGAGCATCCACTAGATCGGTTTTCGTTATCTTGCCATTCAATCCAGTCCCTTCATTCAAATTAATACCCCGTCTCTCACATTCTTGTTTTAATTCTGGCACTGTGCATTTCATTAATTGTCCGGCAGTCATGTCTGTCATCTCTGGAGTTTCCATTTCTGGAGCGGTTGCTCTCTCCACAACCTTGGGTTTTACTCTTATTGCTGACCCTACATCTATTAAATTTTCCGCAATATCATCTCTTTCGATATAGACTTGGCCAGCGTGTGATCCGTCTATCCTCTTAATCAAAATACCCATTATTGCACTCCTATCGATAAGCCAACATGAGGACGGGTAGGGGAGGAAGAATCCTACCCGCCCTGCTTGTTCGGCAGTTGTGTTATTACTTAGACCACCGACTCTGTTGTTAGCGCCTCTACCTCTGCGTATCTTGCCCCTGTTTGTATTATTCCTACAGAACAGAACGTTGCAGCACCAGGATCAGTCATCTTCATCCTCAAAAAATTTGAGCCGTCAGATAACTCCTCTGAAGCTACTTCTATAACGTAAAACACCCCGTCATTAGTCGAAGTAGCAAACCCAGATGCACTAGCAGTTTGCCTAGCACCTGTCTGGTCTCCACCAGCCGTTTCTTCGGCGTAGTAGGCGAAGCCGATAGCGGTGGCCCCGCTTCCATCCGCTGCGGTACATTCTTCCAAGGTTATCGTGCTGGCAGCACCAGTCACGCCAAGCATAACGACGATAGACGTTTTATTATAACGACTAGTGTCCCATGCTTCGGAAGTTTGCGCACCCGCATCAATATCCACAGGTGCAATTCCTGTTACAAATTTTCCTGAACCTTCTCCAATG
>TARA_R110001599_G_scaffold65662_4_pt1 | contig 10270 bp, 7 predicted proteins | sample TARA_R110001599 | Tara Oceans TARA_R110001599 (sample SAMEA4398360) | marine metagenome | biome: Polar Biome; feature: [MES] marine water layer (ENVO:01000295) within the mesopelagic zone...; material: water (ENVO:00002006), including particulate matter (ENVO:01000060) such as...... | reverse complement strand
AGCATCGACGGCGAATGGCAAGATTATAAACTGCGGTTAGACACCAAAGTCACAGCGCCATCTGCTGAAAAAACGTTAGACGACAGCCTATCGAATTCACCTCAACATTCACTGCCGGGAGCCGCAAACATACTCGCTACCCTATTCAGTGAACCCGGCCAATTGACGGCCAAGATCAATGGCAAACAACTCAATATTGCCATTGCCAAGCTCGCAGCAAAAACATCAGCGGGCGAATTACTCCTCACCGGTAAGGTAAATGCCAATAATTTTATCGACAAGTCCGACGCTAGCTCTGCGCCGACACTGAGCTGGCAGCTCGCGCTAGACGCGAGCGATATCGACAGCAGCCGCTTGTTGCCCGAATGGCCAGCGCGGGTATCGGCTAAGCTAAATAGCAGCGGCCAGTGGCAAGGTGATCAGTATCAAGCGAATGTAGAAATCGTCAGTCTCCGTGGTGAATTTTTAGCTAAGCCAGTACAAGGTAAAGGCACTATTGCGTTGAACGAACGCGGCCAAGCATTTAATCAAATCAAGCTGCTGCTAGGCGACAACCACGTGCAGCTAGATGGCACGTTGGCCGACACCAGCGCCTTGCGCTGGCAAATAGATGCCCGCGATCTCCAGCAAATTTTGCCTGCGCTCAGTGGCGCACTTTATAGTGAGGGCAGCTTACACGGTGGCCCCTTATCAAGCATCCTAAGGCCAACGGCAGCCAACGCCAATACACCGGAGATCAAGACCACGTTAAACGCTCGTGAACTCCAATATCAGGGCTACACCCTCGAAGCGGCCGATCTCGACATCAGCCTAAACAAGGGTCAAAGCCTAGCGCTTAACCTCAACGCCACAAACCTCAGTGCGGGACCTTTATCTAAGGCAAGTATTAAACTGCAAGGCAGCGGCACATTAACAAACCATACCCTTAGCCTCGCTTTAGCTGATCACGATCAGCAGCTTGATTTAAATCTGACGGGAGGTCTGGGCAGTAGCGCAAAATCAGCTAAAACCACAGCCAATCCTATGACGTGGCAAGGTCATGTTCAGCGCATTGCACTCAATCATCCGCAATTAGGGCCATGGCAAACCACCAAGCAAAGTGCGCTATCAATCTCGGGAAATAACGTCAAACTCGGCAATCTCTGTTTAATACAGGAACAAGGCGACTCACCGGCCAGCCTATGTAGTGCTTTTGCCATGCAGGACAAAACCCTTGCGCTTAAGGGCTATATTCACGCGCTGTCACTCGATCGCCTTAGCACGGGGCTGCCACCAGGCTCATCCATACAAGGTAATGTCGACAGCGAATTCAATGTCGAGGGCAGCCTCGACCAGCCGAGCGGCGAGTTTTCACTGCAAGCTGCGCCCATAGTCATCCGCTACCAGGCGGGTGCTGACGAAGACGCGCTGGAACACCACGCCAGCTTAAGCGCCAGTGCAAAACTCAAAAACGGTCAAGTGAATAGTGAAATGCAATTCGCTATTGCCGACGTCGGCAGTATGACTGGCAGCTTAAATACCAGCGGCCTTGATCCAGCAAGTGTCATTACCGGTTCAGTAGTCAGTAAATTTGATAATTTACTGTGGCTTGGCGGTTTTTTTCCTGAACTCGAAAAACTCGACGGCAACCTGAATGCGGCGCTTGCCATTACGGGCACTATCTCTATGCCGACCCTTCTTGGCGCTGTCGATTTAAACGACCTCCATATGCAATTGCCCGCTATCGGTCTTGCACTGAACTCTGGCAGTGCAAACTTGAACTTGGCCAACGCTGGCGACTGGCAGCTCGACGCAGGCATCAGCTCTGGCACCGGCCGTATCAACTTAAATGGTCAAGGTGTTTTTAAGCCCAGCACGGGGCCAATTGGCGACATTATGATTAGCGGAGAAAATTTCACCGCAGTCGACCTTCCCGACGCAAATGTGCTAATTTCACCAGACATCACGATTAGCCTCGCCACCGAATTGCTTAAAATACGCGGTAGCCTAACGATTCCACAGGGTAAATTTACCCTCAAGTCCCTGCCCACTCAGGCAAGTTCCGTGTCCGCAGACGAAGTTATTATTAGCAGTAAAAGTCCAGTAGCGGCGACTAACAAACGAGAAATAGACACCCAAATCACCATAACACTGAATGACAGCTTCCAGTTCGGCGGCTATGGATTAAACACCCGCCTTGGCGGCAAGCTACGAATAGTTCAAAAGCCGCAATCGTCGGTACAAGCCTTTGGCAGCCTTTCGCTTTACGATGGGATTTACAAAGCCTATGGGCAAGACCTGAGTATTCAGCGCGGCCTGTTTTTATTCCAAGGACCCGTCGACAATCCGGGCTTAAATATTACCGCCGTGCGCGAAGTTGAAACTTACCAAGTGGGCATTAATATTGGCGGTTTCGCCCAGGATATTCGCAGTGATCTATTCTCCGACCCCGTCATGCCTCCCACCGACGTGATCTCGATGTTAATCACCGGCAAAGTACCGGGTGCAATGAGCCAGTCCGACGCCAATCAGGTTATGAATGCCGCTACTTCGCTGGGGATATCGCAAAGCAAGGGCATCACAAATACGCTGCAGAACACCTTCGGCATGGATGTATTAAATTTACAGGGCGGCGACAGCTATGAAGAGAGCTCACTGGTGGTTGGCAAATATTTAACACCCGATATCTTTATTAGCTACGTTCAAAACTTGTTCACCCCGGCCGGTAGTATTCAGCTCGACTATACCTTGAGCAAATCGCTGGGTTTAAAAGCCCAGTCCGGTGAAACGCAAAGCATTGACCTGCTCTACCGAGTGGAACACGGCAAAGACTAACAAACTGAGCTTACCAAACCGTTTTCATGGTGCCGCCATCTACCACCAAGGTTGCACCGGTAATATAGCTTGCCGCCGGCGACAGTAAAAAAGCGCCGGCTTTACCAAACTCCATCGGTTCACCATAACGGCCAAACGGAATATTCTGTTCATTGAGGCTGCGCTGATCACTAATGCTTATGCCCTTTGCCTTCGCTTGGGCCGTATCCAAATTCTGCATCCGGTCAGTGGCAATCAAACCTGGGATAAGATTATTGACCCGAATATTTTCTGCGGCCAATTGCTTAGACAAGCTCTTAGCCAAGCTGGTCACGCCAGAGCGCATCACATTCGAAAGCAGCAAAAAATCAATTGGCTCCTTTACCGACGATGAGGTCAGCGTCAAAATCGCCCCACCGCCGGCACTGCGTAAATGGGGCAGGGTTTCACGCACCATACGCACCGCGCTCATTAGCGTTAAATTGAATGCCGCCAGCCAATCTTCGTCGCTAAATACGTCAAACTGCCCGGGGGGCGGGCCTCCCGCATTCACCACTAGACCATCTATGTGGCCAAAATCAGCATGTGCATCGGCCACCCACTGTTGAATACTCAGCTTGTCGCTGGCATCCATGGTGTAAGCTCGCACCTCCTTACCGCTGCGCGCGGTCAAGGCGCCAGCGGCCGCGGCAATTGCGGCTGTATCCCGACTGGCAATCGCCACCCGCGCACCATTTAGAGACAATTGTTCAGCAATCGCCAAGCCCAAGCCCTTGCTAGCGCCCGCCACCAAAAACACTTTGTCGTCAATTTGTAAATCCATACTCAATTCCCACTGCCCTATAACACGACTAACAAAAGGTACTAAGCAGGTATTATCTCCGAGAAAAGACCGCCCGCCTATGTGCTTCGGCAAAGCCCGGAAACAGCCAAGACGGCTGGATAATAATTCGTTAGAATACCCGCAAAAATTGTCGGCCTAAAATTTGCTTTGTATAAAACGCCGCAGGCACTTAGCCAAGAAAACCGAAAAAACACATGACATCAGATATAATCGCTGTCAACATTGCCAGAGAATGACGGGCGAAATAAATATGACTACAGATTCCAACACAACGACTAGCACGAGCTATCACCATGGCAATTTACGCCAAGAGTTGATGACGCTGGCCGAAAAACACCTCATTACCGGCGGCATCGGTGAGTTGAGCCTACGTGCCCTCGCCCGAGAAATCGGCGTTTCACAAACAGCGCCCTACCGTCATTTCAAAGACAAAAATGCCTTACTCGCCGCGTTGGCCACCGAAGGCTTTCGACGCTTTTTTATTGTCTGCGAAGCCAGTGAAAATGAGCCTCGTGCCGACCTAAGCTTATTAATGTTCGGTTTAGCCTATGTGCAATTCGCTAAACTTCACACCGAAATGTTCCACCTGATGTTTGGCCCGGTACTGCAGCCCCGCAACGACTACCCAGAGCTGTTTGCCGCTGGTCGCGAAGCCATTTACAAAGTTCGCGCCGGCGTAGAGCGCGGCTTTAAAACAGATGTAATCCGCCAACTCGACGATGTTGCTTCAATGGCCCACACAGTCTGGGCGGCAGTACACGGCGTTGCGACCCTAATGCTGGATCACGGCGATACCTATGGTTATCACCGTGACCTTGATCTGCAAGCGGAAAAATCACTGCGCATGATGATCGCCGGCCTTTGCACTGACCCCAGCGACATTTCAAAACTACCCACAGCCGGCACCCCAGCGCCAACCAGCGCCGAGTAAATTGCCCGAGCTTGTGAACTACAAGCGACCCAATACCAAGAGCGGCGGCGTGGTGAGTACTGTTCGACAGTAAAACCACCCCGTTGCCGCCATCGTCACCACACCGAGCAGCGGCACTGCAATAAACACCTCTGAATGCCAAACCGCATCCATATCTAAAACCCAACGCTGCACGCCGTACAACGCTATATTGCTGCCCAAAGCGGCCAGTAGCCCGGCAAGCAAGCCCACTGCAGCGAACTCCAGCAGCAAACCACTGGCGATTAGCTTGCGACTAGCACCCAGCGTGCGCAATATGGCATTTTCTTGCAGACGGCTGTCCAAACTTGCCTGCACATTGGCAACACTCACAAGCAGCGCGCAAATCACCACCAAGAGCAACACCAAGCCAATAGCCGCACTTACCTGCGATACAACCGTGTTCATTTGCTTAATCACCGCGTCGATTTCAATTAAGGTCACGGTAGGAAAGGCTCGCAACAAATCAGTTAGCAAACGCTTATCGGCCTCGGCCAAATAAAAACTGGTGATATAGCTTCCGGCGTAATTTTCCAAGCTATTCGGCGGAAACATAAAATAGAAATTGGGCCGCATACTGCTCCAATCTAGGCTGCGAATACTGCTGACTTCAGCTTGCAAGGGCTGCCCGCCAAGATCAAAGTTCAACACGCTTCCGACTTGAACATGTAATTGCTCGGCGAGGTCTTGCTCGATTGAAACAGCGATATTGCTCGCGTCACTTAAATTTGCCTCTGGCCACCATGCTCCTGCTTCAAGGTGATTATCTGCGGGTAAATCACTTGCCCAACTAAGATTCATTTCCCTATTCACATTGCCGCGCTCGGCATCGATGCCCTCAATATCCTTAAGCATCTGCTGATCTATATGCGTGAGTCGGCCACGCACCATCGGGTACAAGCCGGCATTGCTGAGCTGATAACGCTGAAAAAATTGCTCCAGTGGTGCAATCTCATTTGGCTGAATATTAATCAGGAAATGATTCGGCGAGCCCTCCGCCAACTGCATTTGCCAGTCAGCCAATAAAGTAGAACGCAGCACACCCAAACTACTTAGCGCCATAAGGGCCAGCGCAAAACTCGCCACCTGAAAGGCATTGGCATAGCGACGGCGAAAAATAGCGGCTATGGCTAAACGTAATGCCCCTTGAGTCCGGCTGGCAGTGGCGCGGCGAGCCAATGAGATTAAACCCAATACCAACGCTGCCGCTAACAAACTCAAACTAATACTGGCGAGCAATAAAGCACCGCTCAGAAAAATGTCGTTGCTATACCACCACATCAAGAGACCGACACCAAAAATACCGATCAAACCACTCCCCAGCAAGGCGTCGCTATTATCAGCAAGATCCCTACGCAAGACCCGCAACGGCGCCACTTTGCTCAAACGCCACAGTGGCGGCAGGGCAAAAACCCCAGCCGAGACGAACGCGGTAATCGCGCCTACCATAAACGGCCGCCAACTCGGCGCGGGTATTTCAATATTGATTAAGCCCTGCAAGCTACTGAATAAAATTTCCTGTAAGGCATAGCCAAACACGCCGCCCAATAAAATCGCGCCAAAGCAAAGCAAGGCCAACTGCGTAACATAGCGATACAAAATTTGTCGACGACGCGCGCCCAAAGCCTTCATTACCGCCACATTGTCGGTATTGCGTTCACCATAACGTCGCGCCGCCAAGGCAATTGCCGCACCTGCGAGGGCGACGCCTAGGCTGGCAGCCAATAATAAATAACCCTCAGCCCGCTTCAGGGTTTTGGCCAGCGCCGGCTGACCATCACGGAGGTCTTCCCAGCGCTGCCCCGCATTTAGCTGGGGCGTGAGCCACGCCGCGTAGTTGTCGAGCTGCTCCTCACTCGCGGCAAACAAATATCGGTAGCGAACCAAGCTACCCGGTTGCACCACCTCAGTTGCGGCTAAATCACTGATATTGATCAACGCTCGTGGCGCTAACATTTCATTCATCCCGCCGCGATCTGGCTCGCTGATCAAGGCCCGGCCGACGGTAAACTGCGCTTCGCCTAGCGCGGCAATATCACCAATATTCAAATTCAGCAGTGCCATTAAGCGCGAGTCCAGCCAAATTTCACCCGCTACCGGGCCGCGATTAACCAGCTGCGCCTCGCCAAAAGGCGTATCGCTCACCCCGAGCTCGCCAATCAAAGGATAGGCATCAGATACCCCGCGAATTGAGGCGATCTGCATCTCATCACCCGCAGCGATCATTGACCGAAAACTCACCACGCTTGCGGTTCTCAGGCCCTGTTCCTGCGCCGCTACCAACCAACTTTCAGGAACACTCCGCGGCGCTTTCAGCACCCGGTCCGCCGCCAAAAAATGATGACTTTGCTGCGTCATCGCCCCACTTAGCCGCTCAGAAAAACCCGCAATACCGGAGACAATCACTACCGCTAAACAGAGTGAAAAGCCCAACAAGCCCAGCTCGCCGCCTCGCCATGCGCGACTAAGATTTCGTAATGCCGCAGACACCCCAGTCATAGCGCGTCCTGCTCTGAATGCCCCGCAGGCGCGGCGTCCTCGTCATGAGACGTTTCACTCAATACCCCGTCGTGCATTACAAATTGCCGTTCACAGCGCCGCGCAAGCGGCAATTCATGGGTCACAAGCACCAAGGTGGTATCACTCTCACTATTGAGTTCGAACAATAACTCAATAATCCGCTGCCCGGTTTGCTCGTCTAAATTTCCGGTGGGCTCATCGGCAAATAGAATATCCGGCTCCACCGCAAACGCCCGCGCCAGTGCAACCCGCTGCTGCTCCCCGCCGGACAACTGCCGAGGATAATGATGGCCGCGTTCGGCCAAGCCGACCTTGTCTAAAAAGGTTTTTGCTTTTGCCGCAGCCCCCGTGCGACCGCTAAGCTCAAGCGGCAACATCACGTTTTCTAGCGCCGTTAAACCCGGCAACAATTGAAAGGACTGAAATACAAAGCCGACATATTTCGCCCTCAAACTGGCGCGCTGATCTTCGGTCATGACACTGATATTTTGGCCGTGCAGAAAAATGGCGCCACTACTGGCGTTGTCTAAACCCGCCAACAATCCCAATAAGGTCGACTTCCCCGCCCCAGACACCCCAATAATCGCCGCACTCTCCCCCGCCTTGATTTCGAGGTTAATCCCTCGCAATATGGCTAGTTCCTGGGCACCGCTGGTGACCGTTTTACAGAGATTTTGTACTCGAATCATGTTGAAACCTGTATTTACATTTAATTCCCGCGCGAATCACTGCGGTCGATTGTTACTGGTATTGAGCTTTATTCTGGCTGTTGTTACGCCTTTGTCTCACGCTGGCACCGCCAAACAGACAGCAAACATACTCGTACTTGGCGACAGCATTAGCGCCGGCTATGGCTTTGACCCAGCACTCGGCTGGGTAACATTGCTTAGCGAACATATTCCACCAGACTACACGGTGATAAATGCCAGCGTTAGCGGTGAAACCAGTGCTGGTGGTTTAAATCGCCTGCCCACGCTACTCACGGAACATCAACCAAGTATTGTCATCATTGAACTCGGGGGCAACGATGGCCTGCGCGGCTACCCGGTGATTAACTTACGTAAAAACCTGCAAGCCTTGATCAATTTAAGCATTGATGCCGGCGCCCAACCCCTGATCCTCGGCATGAAAATCCCACCGAACTACGGCAAACGCTATACCGAAGCATTTGCCGATAGCTACAAAAAAATTGCCGAGACCAACGATCTGCCATGGGTTGATTTTTTCCTCGACGATATCGCCACCAACAGCAGCCTGATGCAAAGCGATGGCATACACCCTAATGCCGATGCCCAAGCCCTGATAGTACAGAAGGTACTGCCAGCACTAACACCCCTGCTGAATTAAGTTTTGGTAAGAGAAGGATTTTGAAACGCGATAGCAGCGCCGCATGAGCGACAATCGTATGACAGTTCCACCGCGCTTTTTAGGGCCCGACGACAAGCTCGTGGTATTCGACGGCGTGTGCAAATTTTGTCACTTCTGGAGTCGCTTCATCATTCGCTTTGACAGCAGCCAAGGCATTAAACTCGCGACAGTGCAGTCGCCAGTTGGCCACGCACTATTTGAGCACTACGACTTACCAAACCGCGAGATTGAATCCGTCTATTATTTTGCCGATGGACAGGTATTTGATAAAAGTGATGCCGTACTGCGCATCATCAAACAACTGCCATGGCCCTGGCAGCCACTACGAATATTTTCGGTGATTCCCCGCCCGGTTCGCGATGCTCTCTACGATCTTATTGCCCGCAATCGCTATCGATTATTTGGCCGCTATGAACAGTGCCCCTTGCCGACCGCAGCGCAGCAAGCAAGGTATTTTGTCCTTAGGTAAATCGCGGTGGTGTTTTCCCTTGTTAGCGATTCATCTATACAGCAGTCTTACTAAGGGATTTTAAGCAAACACTGGGATTGAAGTCATACTCGATCGATACTTAGTAAATTCATGCTAGCAAGTGGTCGAAGTCCGACGCCTCATGCCGCTCGCGCAACTGTTCAGACGGCTCACCCCATGTACGATTTACTCTGCGGCCACGTTGCACAGCGGGTCGTGCAAGGATCTCTGCAGCCCAGCGCCGCAAATTTTTATAGCTGCCAACGTCTAAGAACTCGCCTGCCTCGTAGGCCTGACCCAATACTAAGTTACCGTACCAAGGCCATGTTGCGATATCAGCAATAGTGTATTCGTCACCCCCTAAATAACGATGTTCGGATAATTCCCGGTCAAGCACATCCATTTGGCGTTTTACTTCCATCGTAAAGCGATTAATCGGGTATTCGAATTTCTCCGGCGCATACGCATAGAAGTGACCGAACCCGCCGCCTAAATAGGGCGCGGCGCCTTGCAGCCAAAAAAGCCAATTGAGAACTTCTGTGCGAGCAGCAGCGCCGCTGGGTAGAAATTGTCCAAATTTTTCCGCAAGGTAAAGAAGTATCGCGCCGCTTTCAAAAATTCGACTACCCGTTTCCGTGTCAAAAAGCGCAGGGATTTTCGAGTTTGGGTTCACTTCAACGAAACCCGACGAAAACTGATCGCCCTCGCTAATCTGAATTAAGTGGGCGTCATACTCTGCTCCTGCCTCACCCTTAGCGAGAAGTTCCTCGAACATGATAGTCACTTTCTGGCCGTTGGGCGTGCCAAGCGAATAGAGCTGCAAAGGATGCCGACCACGCGGTAATGCCGCCTTATGCGTTGCGCCAGCAATAGGACGATTTACCTTAGCCCATTCGCCGCCATTTTCCTCGTCCCAGGTCCAAATTTTCGGTGGTTGATAATTGTGTGTATCTGACATGTCTCAGCTACTCTCCTCTGTTAACTGCGTCAGGATGCGCTCGTAGTTCTCAATGCCTTGTGCACCGGTCACAAGATGGCGACGGTTGAACACCACCGCGGGTACGCCTTGAATACCTTGGTCTAACCAAAATTTCTGAGCTGTTCGCACATCATTGGCAAAGCGCTGATCCTTCAGTACAGCGAAAGCCTCGCTGCGATCGAGGCCGATTTCCACAACAATATCCGCTAGAACGTTATCGTCCGACAGATTACGGCCATCGGTGAAGTGAGCAGCAAAAAGTGCTTGTTTCAAGTCGTGCGCACGACCGTGCTGGTCGGCCCAATGTAATAGCTGGTGCACATTAAAGGTGTTGTGCATTCGCATATT
>TARA_R110001599_G_scaffold17866_3_pt1 | contig 10282 bp, 10 predicted proteins | sample TARA_R110001599 | Tara Oceans TARA_R110001599 (sample SAMEA4398360) | marine metagenome | biome: Polar Biome; feature: [MES] marine water layer (ENVO:01000295) within the mesopelagic zone...; material: water (ENVO:00002006), including particulate matter (ENVO:01000060) such as...... | reverse complement strand
TCAATTACAGTTGTTAAGACTTGTTGTTATTAAAGCTTAGTCATTTAGTCGTTTACCTATCGTCACCCCATTTGGCTCTTGCCGTTCGTTGTTTCGATGATTAAAGACTAGCACGGGCAATTTCTGTTTGTCCACCCCCCCAATCGAATTTTTTTTATATCGTCATTTTATGTTGCATTTATATCACACTTATTCATCTTGTCTTTATATATATACTCATAGGGGGGGTGGTATGCCAAAGGATAAGCATGGGGTATTTATTCAATCTTTACAATATCTTATGAATATATGCCTATTATTTAAGCAATGATAATGCACCAATATAAAGACATTGCCTATGATTTAAGCATATCTCTAACTATCTGCCTATTTTTTAGGCACTGTTGCCTATTATTTAAGCACATACTGTCAGTTTTTTGACGGAGATAATGTCAATTTTCTGACAGATAGGAGGAGACACCCCCACCCCAAAAAAAATATGTGTGTACATATATATAATGTACCCCTGAAACATACTGAGCAAATACAGTAAACCTTCATCAAGGGGTACACCCCCTATTTGTGGGGAAATAAAAACAAAATATGGGTGGTTTTATTACTAGAAAAAAATACAAAAACCTTCATCCTTCGGGGGCAGCCGAAGACGTATGTAGTTTGTAGTAGTTTGTAGTAGTTGGGAGGAGTTTGTAGTTGTATAATTAGTTTATTATTAGTATAATTACATTATACAACGGAATAGTATTAGTATTATTAGTATTGTTATTAGTATTATTATTAATAGTACTACCAATCGGGGGTTATGGATGTTCTCTATATATCTACCCCCGAAGAATTAATATAGATAGGGTAACACATTTCTGTAGCTTACACAATAGTTGCATAAATGTCACACAACAAAGGTATAGATGTCTGAAACAGTAGAAGAAACACAAGATGTAGTGGCTGTAGCCTCTGCTCATCACTACATAGAGTTAGATCGTAAGTTAAAAAACTATATAGAGAAAAAATCTAAAGTAGATTTAATTACATTTGTTAGAAAAACTGCACCATCTTTGGTGACTGACTTTCAAATGGGTAGGCACATTGAGTTATTATGTGATAGATTGCAGAAGGTAGCTGATGGAGAGATTAAACGTCTTATGGTATTCTTACCACCCCGTAGTTCTAAGAGTCTTATTACTAGTAAGATCTTCCCTGCTTGGTATATTGGACAGTTTCCTAACCATGAGATAATGTCTGTATCCCACAGTGACCAGCTTGCTAGTGACTTTGGTAGGTCGGTAAGGGACATTGTTAACACGAAGGACTTCCAGAATACATTCAGGGGAGTTCAGCTAGCCAGTGACGTTAAGGCTGCTGGTAAGTGGAAGACGAACCACAAGGGTTCATATTATGCTGCTGGTGTGAGGTCACAGATTGCTGGTCGTGGTGCTCACCTAGCTTTGTTAGATGATGTTATGTCAGAGGAGGACAGTTTCAGTGAAGCAGGTCGTAAATATATTAAGGACTGGTATCCGTCGGGACTTCGTACACGTCTTATGCCTAATGGGAGTATTATCATTATTAATACTAGATATCATTTTGATGATCTATGTGGTTGGCTTTTAAAGCAGGAGACAGACTTAACTGAGAATAAGTGGGAAGTAATTAGTATTCCTGCTTGGTTGGATGAGACTGCAGCAGACCTGTTAGGATTGCCAGAGGGTAGCTCTTACTTCCCAGAGTGGAAGCCAGACAGTGTGTTACGTGTAGATGAGCAGGAGATTAGGGCATCTAACGGCAGCAGATACTGGGAGTCTCTGTATATGCAGAACCCTTCTCCTGAAGACGGTGGCATCATTAAGAAGAAATGGTTTCAGTGGTGGGAGTATGAAGACCCACCTAGCTGTGAAATGATAATACAAACATATGACACAGCCTTCTCTACAAGTAAGACGGCTGACTACAGTGTCATACAGACCTGGGGCATCTTCCACCAGCTAGAACAGAATGAGTATGGTGGTGAAGATGTGATACCATGTCTAATACTACTGGGCAATGTTAAGGAAAGATTTGAATACCCAGAGCTAAGACGTGTAGCTCAGATGTTATTTAAGAAACACAGACCTGATGTATGTATTGTAGAGAAGAAGGCTTCGGGTCAATCTTTGATACAAGACATGAGGAGGGCTGGTCTACCTGTGTTGGAGTATTTACCTGATAGGGACAAGGTAAGTAGGGTGTATGCCTCTACTCCAATAATGGAGGCAGGTAGGCTATTTATTCCACGAGGGAAGGAATGGGCTAATGACTTATACGATGAGTCATTAGCTTTCCCTAACGGAGCACACGATGACCAAGTAGATGCCATGACTATGGCAATTAGTTATATGAAAGAAAGTTGGAATGTAACCCACCCTGATGATCCTAACTGGGAAGATGATTATAATCCCAGACGGCAGAAGAGGGTTGGATACTGGAGGACTTGAGTGTATAATAAGGACAAATCGTTTTTCCAATCATAAAGGAACATAAATTAAATGGCAACCGAACGTAATCCGTATGACCGTATCGAAGGTGATAACATAATCCAACTCAACATAGAAGAAGAAACAACAGGTGGAGGTTCTATCGAAGTAGATCCTGTAACGGGAGAAATCACTGTAGACCTAATGCCTGAAGAAACTGAGATTGAAGTTGAGGTAGATGTAGACACAGGCTTCTATGAAAACTTAGCAGAACAACTAGACGACGACAGGCTACAAGAAATTGGTAACACTGTCATTGATAAGTTTGAAGCAGACAAGGACTCACGTGCTGAGTGGGAGTCTATGTTCGAACGTGGCTTTGATCTATTAGGCTTAAAACTAGAAGATACAACAGAACCATTTGAGGGAGCTGCCACTGCAGTTCACCCACTGTTGATTGAGTCTGCCGTCAAGTTCCAAGCCAAGGCCAGCCAAGAGCTGTTTCCTTCTGGTGGACCAGTGAAGGCTCAGGTCATGGGTTCACCTACACTTGAGAAACAACAACAAGCTCAACGTGTACAAAACTTTATGAACTATCAGTTGACTGACCAGATGCCAGAATACTTCGATGAGTTCGAACGTATGTTGTTTCACCTACCCCTAATTGGTTCAGCCATCAAAAAGATTTACTACGATGCCAGCTTAGAACGTCCAGTTAGTGAGTTTGTACCCATTGACCAGTTCTATGTATCATACTATGCCACTGACCTACGTCGGGCTGATCGGTACACACATGTAATCTATCGTAGTCCAACTGAGTTATATCGTCAGATTGAAGCAGGTATGTATGCTGACATAGAGCTACCTGATGCAGGTATTCCATCTATGTCAGGCATGGCTTCTAAGATGGACAATGTATTAGGTCTATCACCGTCAGGTGACGACGACCCACAATATGTATTATATGAACAACACTGTTACCTTGAGCTACCAGAAGACAAGATGCACTCTGGCAAGGTGGCATGTCCATACATTGTAACTGTTGAAGAGCAGTCAGGTCAGGTACTAGCCATCCGTAGGAACTGGAATGAAGGTGACAAGAAGTACGAAAAGAAAATGCACTTTACTCACTATCGTTACGTTCCTGGTTTTGGTTTCTATGGTCTAGGTCTTATTCACTTCTTAGGCAACCTAACTATGTCAGCCACGGCAGCCATGAGGTCACTACTTGATGCAGGTCAGTTTGCTAACCTTCCAGGTGGCTTCAAGGCTAAGGGTGTACGTATTGTAGGTGACAACGATCCAATTGCTCCAGGTGAGTTTAAAGAGGTAGAGGCCACTGGTGTAGACCTGTCAAAGGCAATTGTGCCTTTGCCATTTAAGGAGCCTTCACAGACACTATTTAATATGCTACAGTTTGTATCTGGTGCAGGTCAGAAGTTTGCTGACAGCACAGAGCAGGTAATCTCAGACAGTGGTGGATATGGTCCAGTGGGAACTACAATGGCTTTGTTGGAAGCTTCAAGTAAGTTCTTCTCTGCAATCCACAAACGAATACACAAGGCACAACGTGACGAGTTTAAGATTCTGGCACGTATTGACTATGAGTACCTTCCAGATGAGTACCCATATGAACTTCCCAATGTAGATGAAAATATCTTCAAGCAAGACTTTGATGGTCGTGTAGATGTACTTCCTGTATCTGACCCCAACATTCCATCTAATGCACAACGTATGATGCTTATCCAGATGGTACAACAGGTTGCAGCAGGTTCACCTCCTGGAATGTTTGACATGGAAGCAATCAACCGTATGCTACTAACAGCAGCTAACGTACCTGATGTAGACCGTCTAATGCCACGTAAAGAGGAAGCAGTGCCACTTGACCCTATATCAGACATCAAGGCAGCTTCAGAAGGTAAACCTATTAAAGCCTTTATGGGACAGAACCACGATGCACACATTGGTGTCAAGATGGCCTTCTTGTCAGACCCAGTGAATGCTAAGAATCCAGCCATGGCTAAACTAGGTCCAGCTCTACAGGCCAACATCTCTGAGCACATGATGCAGAAGTATGAAGAGCAGCTACAGGGTATGATACAACAAGGTCAACAGGCTGTAGCTCAGAACCCAATGATGGCTATGCAGGTACAACAACAGTTGTCACAGATGCCTGAGCCAGAAGCCATGATACAAATGCAAGCTGCACAGCAGTTAACTCAGATGCACCAGCAGATGATGCAGCAAGGACCTCAGTCTCCTGAACAACAGATGGTGGCTCTTGAGGGACAACGTATCCAAGTTGAGCAGCAGAAGAATCAGACTCAGGCAGCCAAGGCTCAGGTTGATGCCACACTTAAAAATCGTGACCTTGACCTCAAGGAGCAGAAGATTATCATTGATGCACAGAAAGCAGGAGCACAGGCTCAGTTGACTGCCTCACAGAAAGACGAAGATCGTAGCAACAAACGTGCCATCGAAGCAATGAAGTTACTGGGTGATCTACTCAAGGCTCAGGAAAGTAATGAGCTAGAAGATGCCAAGGTAACGTCTAATCTTCTAATGCAGTTAATTCAAAAAGGCCCTGACGTTTAATGCTTTATGAAGAATTAGTAAAAGAACTACAAAAAGAAATAGAAAATATAAAAAATTCCCTTGCATATGGGAACTGTTCAGACTATCATAGCTACAGAGAAGCAGTAGGTAGGATTGCAGGAATCGAAATATCAATCGGACTAATCAAAGATAGTCTAAGTAAATACATTGATGAGGATTAAATATGCAAGCAATATCAAGTGCACGTAAGAATGACGACTGGATTACTAATGAAGACATTCCAGATCCAGAGGTTCTACCAAAGATTCCTGGATATAATATTTTAGTACGACCTGTTTCAATTAAATCAGAAACAAAGGGTGGATTAATTCTACCAGACTCAGTTAAAGATGACATGGCTTACCTTACAACGGTAGGACGTGTGTTGTCAGTTGGTGACTTAGCCTATGCTGATAGCAAGTTTAAAGGAAGGGCTTGGTGTAAAGAAGGTGACTTTGTCTGTTACGGTAAACATACTGGACATAAGTTCTTTTATAAAGGAATTACACTACTACTTATTTTTGACGATGACATTAAAATGGTAGTAGAAGATTCTAAGGATTTAGATCCTACATATAATTTATCACACTGAGTTGTATAATAAAAACCTATATTGTATAATATAGGCATTGAATGCGTAATTCGTCGAACTTCGCAGTAGACGTAAAATAGGAGAATAACATGGCAGATGAATGGGAAACCATTACACCTAATACAGGTGAAGAAAAGGAAGTAGTTGAATTTGAGATCGAAGGTGAAGAAGAAACGACGGCAGCAGCTCCAGAAATCGAAGTAGAAGAAAAAGTAGAGCAGCCTGTTGTAGAAGCAGAACCAGAAGATACAGAAGAAAAAGAAGAAAAAGCAGAAGAGGAACAAGCACTAGAAGGTGTTGAAACTTCAGGTGCACAGAAACGAATACGACAGTTAGTAAAACAAAAGAAAGAACGTGAAGAAGAAATTACTAAACTGTTGGAGCAGAACAAGCAGATGCAAGTTGCTCTGCAACAACAACAGGAAGAGTATAGGGGTGCAGTAGGCACTAACCTAGCTAATTCTGAAGCACAGATTGTTGAACGTCTTGCAGTGGCAAGAGATTCTTACAAACGTGCCATCGACAGTGGGGACTCAGATTTAATCCTCAAGGCACAAGAGTATCTCAATAATGCACAGCTAGATTCTACTAGAATACAAGATGCTAAACGGCAGTTTGAAGCCTTAACTCCTGCACAACAACAGCAGGTAGAAACACAGGCACAAGCACAGGCTGCACAAGAACCTGATACGTACCAAGGTTACGACCTTAAAGCTTATCAGTGGGCATCTAAGAATGAGTGGTTTAATAGTGACCCCGTCTTAACTAATGCAGCATTGGCTATTGATGCTCAACTTAAAGACGAAGGCTTTGACCCACGTGAAGACGACTTTTACTTGGAAATAGATAAGAGGTTAGCTCAAACATTTCCAACTAAGTTTGACGGAGCACCTGCTCCAGTTGGACAAACCCCCCGTTCGAAGGCTACGTCACAGCCTTCTCAAGTGGTAGCTGGAGCATCGTCAGCTCCAAAAGCCTCATCAGGAAAGAAAGTTAAACTAAGTCAAGAAGACGTTAGGTTAGCACAAAAATGGGGCATTACACTTGAACAGTATGCAGCCGAAAAACTCAAGATTGAACGAGTTAATGAAGGTGAATATACTACAGTCGGTTAGACGAAAGGAAAATACATAATGGCACGAAACAATACACGTGAAAATCAGACTCGTGAACTGGAAACAAGAGAAACAGAATACGTTTATACTGAACCAAATCTTTTAGAAATACCACAGAATGTAAGCAATAGGTTTGCAGATAGTGGATTACAACTTCGTTGGATTCGTACATCCCTAAAAGGTAAAGACGATTATACTAATGTTGGTAAACGTCTAAGTGAAGGTTGGGAATTTGTAACTCTTGAGGAAGTACCCGAACTAGCACATACCTCTATGATTCAAGAAGAGGGACGTTATAAGGGTACTGTATGTCGTGGAGATTTGGCACTTGCAAAAATGCCAATCGGACGGGCCAATGCACGACAAAAATATTTCGAAAATGCAAGTGCAGAAATGGTACATGCTGTTAACTCCCAATTGGAGAATGCAAGTGACCGTCGTATGCCAATTCGAAATTCAAGTAAAACAAACGTAACCAAGGGACGTGCACCTAGTTTCGACTAGATACTGTACAACTTACTTCCTTGGTTAAATCTTAAACTTTTTTGAAGGAGACTTAAAATGACTCAGACTCTAATTACTGGAATCACTCCTTCCCGTATTCGTGGCAACCAACCAAACAGCAACGGTTTAACTTCTTATCCTGTTGCTTCTGGTGCAGGTGCAATGTACACAGGTACACCAGTTCGGTTATCAGGTGGTTCATTGGTTCCACTTGTTACTTCTACTGAGATGCCAATTGGTACTTTCCAAGGTTGTAGTTATGTAGAAAACGGGGAGCAAAAATTTAAAGCTTATTATTCAGGTGTATCAGCAACGAATATCGTTGGTCTTGTGAATGATAACCCACAACAAACATACATCATCAGCTCAGACACAACTGTAGCTGCAGGTATTGTAGGTAAAAACGTAGCAGCTACTAACATTGCTGCTGGTTCAACCTTCACAGGTCGTTCGACTATTACGGCTCTGACAACTGCAGGTAGTGTTGGTACTTCTGCTGCTGGTCTGTTCCGTGTCATCGGTGTTGTAGACGAACCAGGGAATGCCGTAGGTGATCCTTACACACGTCTGGAAGTACAGATGGGAACAACAAATCAACAAAACTTCATTAACGTATTGGTTTCTACACCAGTTACGGTAACTAACTAAGGGAGATAATTAACAATGGCTATTAATAGAGCAAGTATATCTAAAGAGCTTCTCCCTGGCCTCAATGCCGTCTTCGGTCTTGAGTATGGAGAAGTTGACAACGAACATGCACCACTATTTGAAACAGAGAATAGTGATCGTGCTTTTGAAGAAGAAGTTCTTTTCACAGGCTTTGGTTCTGCACCTGTAAAGGGTGAAGGAGCAGCCGTTTCTTATGATGATGCACAAGAAAGCTACACAGCTCGTTACACACACGAAACTGTAGCTCTTGGTTTTGCTATCACAGAAGAAGCAATGGAAGACAATCTATATGACACTTTTGCTAAACTACGTGCCAAAGGCTTGGCTCGTGCAATGGCAAACACAAAGCAAGTTAAAGCTGCTGATGTATTCAACAACGGCTTTAGCACATCATATGCAGGTGGTGACGGAGCAGCTTTCTTTTCTGCCTCACACCCTACAATTGGTGACGGAAACCAAAGCAACCTATTCTCGGCTGCTGACCTTTCTGAAGCTTCGTTGGAAGCTGGCTTGATTGTAATCAACAAACAAAAAGATGACCGTGGTATCCTAACGGGTACGAAAGCTGTAAGCTTGCACATCCCATCTGACCTAGTGTTTGTTGCTGACCAAATCTTGAACAGCACATTGTCAACCACTATTGCAGTCAACCCAGGTACTGCAACGAATGGTGCAACAAACGTAAACGACATTAACTCAATTCGTAACCAAGGCTTGTTGCCTAAAGGTTACTTTGTTAACCGTCGTTTCACCGATACGAATGCTTGGTTCCTAAAAACCGATTGTCCGAATGGTGCAAAAATGTTTGTACGTTCACCACTCCAAACTAAAATGGAGCCAGACTTTGATACAGGTAACCTACGTTTCAAAGCACGTGAACGGTATAGCTTCGGTTTCTCCGATTGGAGAGGCTTCTACGGGAATGCTGGTGCATAAGTAGTACTAGTTTATTCGTAAACTTTAAAGGGTGTGGGAGTTGTATCCTACACCCTTTTTTAGTATAATATACCCAACGATGTTTTTAATAGGAGAAATATATGTCTAACGTAAGAGTTTCATACATGGCAACGGCTGCTACAGCCACTGACCTAACTACAGGATCTATCCTAAAGGACACACGTATTCGTGGTATTTATGCTACTGGTATTGGTGTGTTTGCTTTAGTTGGTACTTCTACAGACCCTTTTGGTCAGGTTACTGGTAATAAAGTAAAGTTTGCTAACACAACTGCCAACGATGCTACTGAACAATTCTTTAATGATAATCTAGGTATTCGTATGTCAGGTACTGTTAAAGTTTCTGCTTTACCTAGTGGTGGGACAATGACAATTTATTATGGCTAATTATACTTACCTAGTTAATGACATCATACGAACTACAGAGAATGATAGCTCTGAGTTTGCAACAGCTATACCTGACTTTGTTAATCGTGCTGAGGAACGACTGACCAAAGATCTGGATGACTATGGCTTGGTACAGACTACTGCAGTTGCACTGTCTGCTACAACGAATGTATTTGTATTACCTGTTGGAACACGTATTATTAAGAATCTCTTTATTGAAGACAGTGGAACTAAGATAAACTTATTACAACGTACCGATGAATTTATAAATGATTACTGGCCTGTAAGTGCCTCAACTGGAACCCCAAAGTATTATGCTAGAAAAACAAACACGAACCTTTTGTTTGCTCCTACTGCAAGTGCTACTTATAGTGGGGAACTTGTATACACAGCTAGACCTGAAGCTTTAAGTAGTGCTTCACAAACAAACTACTTTAGTGACTTTTGTTATGATGCTTTATTTTATGCCTCAATGATTGAAGCCACAAACTTTATGAAGAACTTCTCTGTTACCCAAGTTTATCAACAACAATATGATAGAGCTTTGCAGGGTCTTCAAAACCAAGCTCGACGTACACGTCGTGATGACATGCAACTTAATGCTTCTCCTGCTGGAGGAGACAACACAATTAACGGAGGATCGTAACATGGCTCGTTCAGATACACGTAAAGCTACATCAACACGAAAGAAAAGGAATGTAGCAGAAACACTAAAAGATTTAATGAAAAAACCTGAGTATAAAACTACACGGGAACGTAAAGGACCACGAGGAAATACTATTACTGATTATACGGTAGATGGTAAGCCTATGACTCGTCGTCGTGTTGAAGGTATAGGTATGGTAAGTAACCCTCGTAAAATGGCTGACAAACCTCTTGGACCTCCAAAGAAACCTACAGGACTAGATGCAGTAACAAAAAAACAAAGCCCTACCGATGTTATGAGAGCATCTGGACGTGGTAAGGAAGTTGTTGCTTTTCCTAAAACTAAAGATACAACTAGTAAAAAAGGTCTGT
>TARA_R110001599_G_scaffold42430_2_pt1 | contig 10283 bp, 4 predicted proteins | sample TARA_R110001599 | Tara Oceans TARA_R110001599 (sample SAMEA4398360) | marine metagenome | biome: Polar Biome; feature: [MES] marine water layer (ENVO:01000295) within the mesopelagic zone...; material: water (ENVO:00002006), including particulate matter (ENVO:01000060) such as...... | reverse complement strand
CAGACCAACAGATTCTTGCCATCAATCAGATGTGTAAGAGATTAGATGCTAATTTAGAAGTGGTAGTCAAGGCTACTTGTGCTGGTGTCGCTTCTATAAGAGGAGTTAGTAACCTGCAAGGTCGCAATCTCCTTGCCTCTTTGGCTCAATATCAGAGAGACGCATCTCTAATCCCTGAGGATTCTGTTGGATACAATCCTAACTGGCGTGAAACATTTGATTCTGGAGGTAAATAGATATGAAGGCTAGAGTTAAAGCATCTAATGATCTGTGGTTTGAGGCTGATGCAGAAACCGAAGAAGAGCTATTTAAGCAAGTTGCTAGAGTTCAAGAGATTTTTCAGCATAACTCTTGCGGTAAGTGTCATTCACTTAACGTGAAGTTCGTCTGCCGATTCGATAGTTCCGAGAATGACTGGCTTGAAATAGTTTGTCAGGACTGTAGAGGCAAACTTATCTTTGGGCGAACTAAAAAAGGTGGACAAGTCTATCCAAAAATTCGGTGGGATCAGCTATCTGAAAAGCAAAAAGAGCAAAGAGTGAATGAAAAAGTCTATGCTGACAAAAATAGAGGCTATTTGCCTGATAGAGGATGGTTTATTTATAAGCCACCAGCCTCCTAGAGGGTCATAGTGAATAGTTTTTAAAAAGAGAAGGGGTTTCATACCCCTTTTTTTTATTACACTCTATTCTTCATCTTCTTGGTCTTTATTTTTTTTATAACTAAATATTTTATTAAACCATTTCTTTCTTTCAGAGCACCCACAGCCCTTGGAACCAATCACATTTTCTATCTTTTCCTGTGTAATGCCAAATTTCTTAAGAGCTTTCTCAATGGTATCGCCAAGCCCCTCAGATGGGTTGTCGTCTAGTTTGTGACCTTGCTGTTTTATCTCCTTAACTACCCTGTCTGCTTCTTCAGCCGATTTCATAGTTTCTATCTGCTGATCGCTGAATGACCTTTTGACTTTCTCATTATGAACTCCACGTTGCATCGCATATTTCAAAAACGACCTCCTATGGTCCGCACTAGTCTTACATAGTTTATGAAGATGCGGCGTCATTACTTCTTCTAGTAGGGGGCAATAGCCAGAAAATTCGCATTCGCACTCGTAGTCATTTTCAGCCATGTCTTCATAATCATAGTCTTTGTCTTTATCCATAGTATATAATCCTTTGTATTATGTTATAGTAATTGTGAGGTCAATTGTGTTATCTCCGGGCTGATCTCCTCCGGAGCAACAATCACAGTTAAAATAAAGCCCTGAGCTCTTATAGACCAAGGTGTGTAGGTAGCCGTCATCGTGGCACTCTCCAGCTATCAGATCCGGTGCTATTGACGCGTTGTGACCCATAGTGCCCGGGTAGTCGCCCGGCAAAAGGCGTTCTGGTGGGAACATTTCCCATGCGTCTCCCGAAGGACAAGTACAGTAACCATCTTGCAGATAATGATCAACAGGCTTTGGGACGAACGTTAGAGTCGTACTATAGTTACAAGTATGGCAATCTAGAGGCCCCCCATAGCTGATACTGCCACCCATTTCTCCGCAGCAACATGTGGTGACAATAATTTGCTGGCCCGAACAGCCCGGACCCCCGGAGTCGTCCTCACATAACATCCCACTTCCAGCCCACTTCTCGTATTTTTGCTCCCTTATGTCGATTGGAACCGTCGCGCCTCCACCGAATCCTCCGTTCTCAAGCCAGTAACAGTAATAGCCAACATCGCCCAACCATGTATCGCCCACATATCCTCCAGTGCAAGCTGATGCGCCGACCTCTGGGGTCATTGTTATGTCAACGGTAGCAGCTCCACCCTCGCACCCAGCAAAAACAACAGCCGCATTTCTAGTGGCATTCCCAGTGTTTGGGCATGGGCAGCATGTATAATTCATGCAAGAAGGATCGCCGATGTCAAACCAATCGTAGAGTTGAGTTTGACTTAGGTTGACCGAAGATGTGCACTTCGCCGGGCACCCGGTGGCCTTGCTATGGTTCGGATTATGTCCCAAGACATAGCCACACACACAGCATTCGTTTCCCCCGCTCGGCCCAGTTACCATTATTCCCATATTTTTCTTCTCCTAACTAACAGTGTCTATAAATAATCCCTCTGGAGTAAATCGCATCTTCCTTTCCACGACGCTAAGGCCGCTTCCTACACATACAATATCTGTAACATAAGGAACCAGAGTTGGAGATCCGCTACACGCTGTTTTATCAAGAGTAATAGTGACGTTATTGGAAGAGCCAGCCAAGCCAAGACCAGCGCTAACTTTAACTTGTTCTATTCTATCAGACCCTTGCTGAACATCATCACAATCTAGGAATTTAAGCTTACTGTTTAGCTTGTAATCACACGCATCTGCATCAATGGTTTGTAGCTCTAAACCTGAACCAACCGCTAGCGAGTCAAATATGTTTCCACCTATTGTAGGCTGCGGAGCTGTGATTGTCGCGGTTGCTCCGCCCATAGCAAGCTTGAGACCGTCACTGATAACTATTTTTTCAAATGCCGTATGATCTGCGACTTGCTCGTTGCCGTCCGGTTTGCACTCAGGCATTCCGCCCTTTATGGTATGGGTCGTATCAAGGGTAAAGTCGCAGTATTCACCTACCACAGGAGGACGAAGTTGTAGCCCTGTTCCTAGTGTGATGTTATCAAATACGTGAGTGTCTATTGTGGGTTGTGGAACAGTTACCGTATATTCACAACCCGCAGTATTCTGAGCTAACTTTGTGCCATCACCAAAATGAAGTTTTGTAAACCCTGAGTACGTTGGAACTGAGTCGACTGATCCCGGCTTGCAGCCAGTCATACCTCCCTTTACAGACATCAAGGTATTTAAAGTTACCTCACATGGGTCAAAACCGTTAGGGTCTACTTCAATACCCAGTCCAGTTCCAAAGTTAATATGTGTAAAGTGAGTGCTACTTCCTATGCCGTCTTGACCACATTTAGTCTCATCAGTATAGCTAATATTATTAGCAGCATTAAGTGTGTATGAGCAATTTTCGGTGTTCTCAAAGAACGAAAGGCCACTTCCAGCAGTTATTTTAGAGAACCTAGGGGTATCTCCCCCTAAGAATCTATCTACACAATCATTTGAGCCCGCACCTTGAGCAACCCTAAGATCTACATTCACCATTACTCCGGTGCAATTCTCCCCATGTGCAGGGGTAGTTCCTTCAACCTTTAGCCCAGAGGCAAATAAGATTCTGTTAAAGGAAGTGTCAGACACTGTACTCCCTTGTGAGCAGGTTGCCGTGGCAGCATATGTCAGAGATGGAGAGGCGTTAATTGTATAGTTGCAAATGTCGGATGGAGCACCGGACATTACCGAAAGTCCGCTACCAACTGTTAATTTATAAAACGGCTTGGGGGAAGTCATAAATGTTTCTACACAATTACCGGCTGTTCCCTGTGCTATCTCCAAGTAGGAATTCAATCTGGGAGAACACGAGCCGGGAAGATGATCCTCTAGCCATAGACCGGAGCCTATCACAACATTTTTGGGATTGCCTGACGTAAAGCCATTTGGGGCTCCACACTTCTTGGTGTAAGTCATTGGGAGTTGAGTTTCCCAGTTTATCATATAGGTGCATCCGTCAGAAACTTCCTGTAAGCTGAGTCCGGTACCTAGCTGCAGGCTCTCAAACTCCTTTACATCGGTAACGCCGGGCCTGTGGCAGTCTGGTGATGCATGATTGTGACTAGCCAAATCTTCTATAGTCTGGTAACTATTTAATAGATAGCTATGGCACTCTTGATTTGGTCTAGCTGCATCTGGATGTAGTCCGGTTAAGCGAAGCCCTTTTCCAAACACAAGATCTTCATATTTAGTAGATTTAGGATATTTAGGAACACCTCTATAAGTGTATGGTTCATCTCCACAGCTGCCGGAGTCAGATATTCTGTGGCTGCTACTAACGAGATAGTTAGAGCTAGAACCGCTTTGCTCTATGTCTATGCCGGTGCTAAATGTTAACTCGGTAAAGTTTACCTTAGGATGTCCATAGTAATAACCTCCATCGCAGGGCATATATTCCTTTGATACCATAGTGCCGCTTCCACCTGATCCGCAAGCATAAATCTCATACTTACAGTCTCCCATGTCTTTAACTCCAATGCCGGAGGTAAAGCTTAGATGGCTAAAAAATTCCTTGTCTATGTCCGATTCGGTAGCGTTACAGGTAGCTCCAGTAGAACTAATATAATGATCAGCCTGAATCCTAGCAATGCCATCGTCAATATTGTTAATTCTCAGACCACTACCATACTCAATGCAAGTCACGCCTGAACACGTTATTGCCGATGTGGTATAACCACAATATCCAGAGTCACTAACCTTAGTTCCGCTTCCTCCTCCGCCGCTAGCCTCAATGTAAACAAAGTTGCAATCCTGAATGGGGCCAGTTTGATCGCTCCGTCCTCCGGTATAAGCGGTTATTCCGGATCCAAAAATTAAAGTGCTCCAGTCCGAAATACAGTTACTCTCGAGTTTTTTGATAACAGACATGCTGGTAGAACCAGCGTCTCCAGTGCTAGCAACATCATAAACCGGAACTCTTAAAGACAAAAATGTTCCTGATCCAGAAGGAAAACTGTCGCAGTCGCTATTTCCGCCGCTTACTGATATTTGAGACGCTTGCAGCCCGCTGCCAACCACTATGGTACTGCTTGTCCAACAACCTCTAGAGGAAGGGGCTTGGCAACCTTCTCCGGCACTCTCATAGCAAACGCCGGTATTGTAAAATGTGGTTTCTCCGCCGGAGCCACCACCTACGAGAGGGTAATATGTGCATGCCATTGAATCATAAACTGCAAAGAAGCCGTCTCCACTTGGAATAGTATCACCCCAACTTGGGTTCGTTACTTTAATCGTACCAGAGGAATTGGATATAACGGCCCCGTTTGCATCATAAACAGGATTGGCTGCAGTACCCATATCAAGGACTTGAACATCAGCACGACTTTCTCCTGCCGCAATGGATCCACCTGTAGTAGAAGCTTGAACAATCTTATACTGTATAGGCTGAGTCCATACTCCTCTTGCTCTGTCAAACCTTAAGTCTATAGGGCCGACAGGCCAAGTATGAGGTTTCCTTAAATAGTGAGTTAAAAACCTATCCTTAAGACCGGCAGCTTCAAACACACCACCAGAAGCTGCTGATTCTGTATCTGCTTCATTTGGTATAGGCTTACCATCTATATCATATCCCCAGCCATGCATAAGCATAGGGCCTTTGCTAGCTATCATTCTTAGGTGCTCTGGAAAAGAATTCCCCTCATCCACGTATGTATTCATATCCAGAGGTCCGACAGGCAATGCGCCATGCCCTAAAATCCCTATGTCCGCGTAGTTTCCTGCTAGATTGGAGTCCTCATCGTGTTTAGCCTTGGAAGGATATGAGTATGGATCAAGATAATCAATGTCAATGATACAAGGTTTATATGGGCTCGGTGAAGGACCACTCCCATCTCCATTAAAGGGAGGATTTACATGTCTTGTTTGATTGGGTCTTTCTTCCCAGCATAAATCTGGCTTATGAGCCCTGCCTTTAGCAGTCTTTGTGTATTGAGGAAGTCTTGATGATGGAGAAACTCCATTCCAAACAGGTCTGTAAAAAGCATCGTTACTAGAAAGACCTTGATTGACCCAATCAGAAGAGTTTCCCATTCTTAAAGTTCTTGGAGACGTGTCTGTTATGTTACTTGCTACCGTTGTGTTTCCGTCTGTCTTATTGCCCTCTCCCATTTGACCCACTTTTATCGTATTAGAATTAACGGAGTCTGATTTGCTACTTCTTTTAATCTGAGAATTTTTAAGAGATCTTGCGGTTCTGTCTTGAGTGGTCTTTAGGGCTCTTGTGAGTTTGTTTCTTTCTCTTTGTGCTTTTCTAAACGACTGTCTCTGTCTGCCCAGAGTTTTTAGTCGATTAGCATTATACTTAGCAAACCTACCAAAAGTAGGAGAGAAGGTACTCAAGGTGTAATTAGAGGTGAATCCATTATCTCCAATATTTATTTGAATGTTTGTAATGCTTGGTCCAAAAGAGCCTTCCCAAGGCCCTATGTTAATCCTATTGAATTGGAAAGTCTGAGATAAAACTTTAAAGTCTGCGGATTGCATCGTAAGCAGTCCCATCACGCTCTGCGAAGAATTAAGCTCTGATCCCAATCTCTTTGTCGGATGTCCCGGAAAATTAACAGAACCCCTCTCTCCTTCTTGCATGTATGTAACGGCCGACTTGGCATGCTCATCCATCGCATTTATCCCACCGGCCATAAGGCTTGTATACCCATCGTATTCCCAAGGAACTAAACCGTCGTCTGCAACAAAGTGTATTTGTCCCGGAGGTCCCTTGTACGCTTTTGGCCCATACCTAATGGTATTACTCTTCATTGGGACGGCTGCCTCGCTAGGGGTTCTTCTGCGAAGTGCCATCCCCAGTCCTCCGTCTGTCCCTCTTGAATTGTCTGGATTGAAGCTAAGTCCATATTTTAAGTTAGTAATGTCGGATCCGACAAGACCAGACTCGAACGCCAGTTCTATAAGCCCCCCAAAGCTCTGATCTACATCGGAAAGATCTTTTTCAAGACCGCTCATTGTTACTGGATTGTCTAAGTTAACAATAGCAGTAGCATAACTATAGTACTCTAAAGGCTTCTCTTCTACTGTTGAGCTGACATATAAAGAATTTCCACCAGCATCTCCGGGATTATAAACTAAGGAGTCTCCTTCTGTTCTCATGGAACCTGATTCATTATTATAGAATCTTGCAAAAGGAAGAACCTTGTTTACATCATCCGTGAAATGACTGCACGCGTCACCCGGTATACCTTCTGTTGCGTCAACAGGTAATCCAAGGATATTAGTCACTCCCTTAGTGGGCCAACCTCCATCATTCGTAGGGTTGTCTGAGTAGAGAACTTGACCGGAATCAGGATCTGTGCAATAACACACATAAGGAAGTTGAACCAAAAACTTTTTACCGTAATAGGTATCTGCCCAGTTCTCAATAAATTCATGTATCTTTCGCATGTCTGCGTTTTTAGCATTTTGCGGGTCTTGGTCTGGCTGAAAAGCTAGGTTGAATCCTAATAAATTTTGAAACTTGGCCTCAATTTCTGCTTGTGGTTTACCAGCGTGACCAAAGTGTATCTGGGGTCCGACGATACCAAGAGTGTCTTTCAGGTATTTACCAAACTCTGTTCCTGCTCCCGTATTATATACCAACGCATAGTTCATCCATGAATCAAAACTAGAAAGAGCCATTCTCATCTCTCTCTCATGGATGGGGATATAGTTGGCTCCTCTGGCTCCGAGGCCCGGTATGCTTTGACCTGTAATAACATTCGTAAGAACTAGATTAAGTGGTCTAATGTCGAGCCAGACTTTCCATTCCCCTAGCTCTCTCCCTGTTAATGTAGTATTTGTTGCATATGCAAGATTGTGTGCAGCGTCCCATCCCCAAAACTGAACGATTTCTCCGGCAGACTTAGTAGGCGTTCTGTCTTGTTGATATATAGTTTGGACGTATCCACCATAAACAAAAGCTTGACTAGGCTCATTTCTTAGTTCTCGTCCTATGTTTTTAGAGGTCACATTCTCTACTGTATTAACAAAATCCTCTATCTGTCCCAGTGTAGGCTGTACCGCTCTTTGTACTGTTCTTACTTTGATAACCTTTTGTTTGGTTGGGGTAATAAGAAGTTCAATATAATAATCTGAACCGGAATCGTTGCACACTTGAGTAATAAGATCTAGTAAAGAAATACTAGGCCCCGGAATACGGTAAAAGGTTGGAGTAAATGGTATCTCAGATAAATCAATATAGTACTGAGAAACCTGTCTATGTCCGCCTGATGCTGCGAGAGCTGCATCGTTTCTATCCTCGCTGCTTCCTTCTATAACTCCATAAAACTCTCCGTTGGCTGCTGCGTCTGTGCTGGTTGGGCCCCTATACGAAGCGTACCCATATGGTGAAAAGCTAGCATGACTACTTCCACTTAAAAGCCTTTGTATAGCATATCTCAGACCACCGGGTCCGGAGGGCTTATTCCACGGGGTTCCTTCATTATTATTTCCAGCCCCACAAAAACCGCCAGCTGGAGAACCAAAGGTTGCCCCATTTACTAGAGTAGGAGGACAAGCATATCCTTTGGATTCTAACCATCCATAAGCATTAATAAGGTTGTAGACATCTCCAACGGCGCCAGCATAGTCGCTGACAATAACCTCTAGGTTCTGAAGTATAAGACGAGGGTCTACTATCTGGACAGTATACACCGGATAGCCACTGGAGCTTCTGTCCTCTGTCCAAGACTGAATGATTCCAGCAAATTCAAATATATCGCTGCTGTTTCCAAGTTCTCCACCTATCCTAAAATAGACTGGAACGCCTATAGTGGGTTTCGTAAATCCGGGATCAGCGGCTCTCGTTTCAACTCTAGAGCCGGGTCTTGGATAATAAACCTTAGCGGGCTTAGTCGCTGGTACTTCGCAGAAGTCATCTACAAGAACAACTGTAAGTGAGGACTGTTGCTCATTCCACCCTACAGAACAACTGACAGATTGTACAGAAGAACCTAAAAATATGGTCTGTTGTCTTGGGCCATATATATCGTCTGGTAAGCAGGCTTTTGCCATGTGTTGTTTATCCTTTTAACAATCTGTGTGTATCCAAGAAGCTGTTCTTCCTAATCTTCCTGTTCGTGGGTCCCAATTTATGTTGTTTGCAGTCAGGAAATAAGTCCCATACGTATCTGCAATTCCTACCTCAACAGAATCTATTAATTCCTGATAAAATTCAGTGGGCGCTCCTACCCAAAAATCTCCTGTACAAGTGTATCCAGTTTGTGGAACTACAACTGCCTCTATGCTACATTCTGTAGTTGATGCTGTCTTGGTTCCTATGTCTTGCAGTATAGGCCCATTCGCTCTGCCTAATATAACTAGGCTAGAGTGAACATCTGTAGCTAATCCTCTGGAGATACTTATGGTTTCTGAGAGGGCTCCACTATAACAATTTACAGGTCTATTACTGTAAGAGAAGTTATAACCTATTGTCCCCTCATTAGTATTATATGCTACACTCTTGCTAATTGGTTCGGGAGATAATTGTAATAATGTAGTAGAAGGAGAACCTAATCCACTATAAGCAGTAGCTGCCCTGTCAAACAATAAGGGGTGGCCTCTCTCTTTAGTCGGATAGCTATCAGAACCATCACCTGTATTGGCATATAAAGCGTCATCTAGGTAAGACTGTGCTACAAATATGGCGGTAGACATCTTATTGTCAGTGGGTAAAGCCGCGCCAAAAGGGCCGTGAGATCCACTACCAGACTCAGTTGGGGTTCCAACAAAAGGCTCTAGGCCTCTTAGTTCTCCTTGAAGATTAACGGTGATAATGGCTTCGTCTAGAGAAGAGGAAACATCAAGATTAAAAGTGTCAATAACATTTCCAGAAGGAATATTCTTTCCTTTATAGTCACCGCTACTAGGCTTCATTACATAAGTATCTGACCAATTGTAACTTCCGCCAAGAATATTAAGTCCATGATTTCTTTGTGTCAGCACTGGGTCAAATCCAGAGGCTCCACCAGTTATGCCAGCAAAATCCAGAAAGCTTCCAGCAACATTATCAAAGTCCGCTGAGGTTGGATAAGTAGTGTAGGCTTTTGTCTCTGCTCCCTCTATTGTCTGGGCACTGGTAGACACTCCGACCTGAAGCCATAAAGGAGTGCACCCTGTTCCAAATTGGTTTGGTTTAGAAAGCACCTCTACTGAGTAATCTCTATCGTAACTTTGAAGTTCAGTAAAGCCGCCGCTACCCACAATAAGATCATAAGCACCATCTGTATTGTATAGTCCCGGATCTCCCATTCCTGTAGTTAGATGATTGCGAGAAAATATTTCAATAGAGTATTCCACTCTTTTTACCCACTGATCATTGCTATTAAACTCTACGCTATTAACTCTTGTCCCACTAGTGTATACTACATAACCAGAGCAAAGAGGGCCATCTCCTAGAAACTTAACCGAGAATAGACTTCCGTCATTATTAAGGGCATAAAGTAAATCGTCTTTTGCCCTGAAGCTAGAAACAGCATTTCCATAGCCGTCAAACTGGTGCCCTAGTGCGATAGGAAGGTTTGACCTTGAAGCTGCTTCTGCCGGTGTTAATCCTGTTCCTTGTACCGATTCAGGAAGTAAGCTGCCATTAATGCTAACTCTATAGCCACCACCAAATACAGTTCCATCATTCGCCTTATATTGT
>TARA_R110001599_G_scaffold211144_2_pt1 | contig 10286 bp, 24 predicted proteins | sample TARA_R110001599 | Tara Oceans TARA_R110001599 (sample SAMEA4398360) | marine metagenome | biome: Polar Biome; feature: [MES] marine water layer (ENVO:01000295) within the mesopelagic zone...; material: water (ENVO:00002006), including particulate matter (ENVO:01000060) such... | reverse complement strand
CGGTGAAGTGCATGTAAAGGAAACTGCTAGCTCTGGAGGTATGAGAAGACCCGACGTCCCAATGGGAAAGAACATATCAGGTACAGACAAGCAGGCCGCGTGGGCACAGTCGCTGGATGGTACTACCACGTTTGATGGAAAGGCCCTTACTGAAGCTATGATCAAGTCTAGCGGAAAAGCTATTCTTGATAAGTTCGCAGACATAGCAGGTCTTCCGAAGCCTACGACCACTAATGACTATGGTGAATTAGCAGATGCATGGCAAGAGAACTTTAAGGACAGTTTTATAGAGTCATCCTCATGGGGAGCTGCTGCTGGTGTGGCGTTTATAAGCAAGGAGTCTGGTGAATATTCGATTCTCGGTCCAGATGATGTTGCTCCTTCAAGGATAAGCGATAACAAATGGAGAGTTAGCACTAAGGCTGCTATGGGTAATAGATGGTCAGGCTACTTTAAGCAGCATGTACCAAAACAGTTAGATGAAGTGGCTCTTCGAAGTGCTATAGGTAATATGCTAACTGAAGATCTTACAGGCACAGACAAATCTGATATCAAACGAATGATCAAAAAAGAAATCGAAGGGCCAACAAATCGTCGAGAAGTTGATAAGGCCTTTAAGAAGAACTTTAACGCAGAGCTCAAGAAGGCTCTCGGTACCAGCTTCTTTGGAACCCCAGGTAAGGTCAATAAGTTTGTCATTGACGAGATACAGAAAGAAGTCATTAAGAACCTTGACTCGAGCGCCAGCAAGGACGTGATCATTTTTGTGTGTAAAGAAGTAATAAAGAAACTCTACAGAGAGCTAAGCTTCTCGTCTCCTCAGATCATCGACAGAATTAATCCAAAAGTTTAAGCTTTACTTGAACACAGCATCATGTAGCTGTATAATGATCAATGAGTTCAAGGTCTCCATCATACACTATAGGTCAAGTCGTAAAGGTATTCACTTACTATAACGACATGATTGTTCGTGATTCATTCACAGCTGTCATCACTGGTGTTAATACGTACCACATAGGACAGCCTGGTAACGTTCATCATATATATGATGTCCTTTCTCATAAGTGCCCTAAGCTGCAAACCGCCGAAGAGTTTGCGATACACCCAATAAATGAGGAATAAAATGAGGGAATTTCTAGTTAGTTGCGTTTCACTGTCTGTTATCTTGGCTGTGATATGGGCGATATTATCAGTAATCATCGTCAGCGCGAACTATTTGATAACGTTTGGAGTACCACTCGAGCTAATATGGTTTTCAGTCGGAGCTTGTGTTCTGCTTGTAAAGCCCGGTGAATCTTTAACACGGTTTTCTACAAAGGTCTGGGAGACTATAGACGAAATATCCGTAAGGTTCTTATGAAGATCAAGCCGATATCTAGGTCATTCGGTTCATCAGGTCAGCAAAGCGCTGAGCATCATAGAGACAGACTTATTTACCTAATAGATGAATTGGTTGTTATGTCTAATAACATCGATAGCTCTTTTCGGGTTACGACATCTTCCGGTGTTACAAATATGAGCAAATGTATAATGTTATATGACAAGCTTAAGAATAATAGTGATGATCGAAGCGCTCGTATTTGTAATCTATTAATCAGGCTTATGAAAATAATCGGTTAAAGGACATCAAATGCAAGATCCATATGTAGTCCTCGGTGTAGAGAGAACGGCTTCCCAGCAAGATATAAAGAAAGCGTATAGACGACTGGCAATGGAGCACCACCCAGATAGGAACGTGTCAGATCCAGCAGCTGAGGAAAAATTTAAGAGTGTGTCTGAAGCGTATAGCATACTAAAGGATGAGACCTCAAGAAGAGAATACGATTCATCGTTTATAAAGCAACAACGTACCAACCGCGGCTTCGGTGATCTATTTTCTGATCTCAATCAACACAACTCTTCTTGGGAAGAAATGTTTGGTACAGCAAGGTCTAGATTTAATTCTAAACCGTATATCATCAATGCACAACTTGACGTTACACTGGAAGAGATTTTTAGATCGGAAAGAAAAATGTTTGTTCTGGATGGACAAACTATAGAATTCAAACTGCCTGCTACGTCTCGTCCAGGTCAAGTTATTCCAATTCGTGTATCAAATGGTCAAGAGCTACATATCACAATTGGGTTGGTACCGCATAACTTGTTCTCTTTACATGGCGACGATTTGCACTATATAATTGATATCCCTATAAAGACGGCTATAGCTGGTGGCCGAGTTGTTGTTCCAACACTTGCTGGTGACATCGGACTTAAGGTTCCTGCATATACATCATCACATACAAAATTACGTGTAAGAGACTCTGGACTTCGTCTACCGTCTGGAGGTAGTTCCTCAACTATATACGAAGTCCGTGTAGATGTCAGCGGCATAAGTGACGAACTAAAAGACTTGATATTAGCAACTTAAGTTTGTACTTTAAGACATTGTCTTTATAATAACATATGAAAACATACAAAGTGATAAACACTACATAAACAAGATCATGGCTTAAATAAAATTTAGGAGTCAATAATGGGACAACTAGTTAGTCTAGAGCTTTACAGAGAGAAGCAGTTAAACAAACAAGATAACGAAATAAAGCGGCTACAAGCCGAATTGAACGAACTAATAGAGAACATGGGAGGTATAACTACTGGCCCTATATGTCAAGTGACCTCTGTATATAATGAACAATATTCTGCTATGGATAGTCTACATATTCTGACTAATCCCGCTATGTGGTATAATTTTGAGTATTTAGTTCAAGATACAAAGAATGAAAAATAGCATTAACAATTATCCTTGTGTAGGTGATATTCTCGAAGACCGTCATGGTAACAAGATGGTAATTGTTGATGTTTTAACTGAGAGAACAGGCGAATGCTACGTTCTACTAAACGGTAAAATTAAGTTGATTAATTCGCAAAGTTCTTTTGTGATAAAATCGTCGGCTCATGAATCCGGCGTACAGAGTTTGAGTTAAATTTTTAAAAAGGAGTAGTCTAAAATGGCAAATCAAGAAGTTGTAAATGAATTCATCGGTAAGGTCCTTGCTTTCGAGGCAGAGAAGAGAGAACTAGTAGACGCAGAAAAAGAACTGTACGCTGATTATAAGGATAGGCTTGATGTAAAGGCGTTTAAGATTGCGCTTAGAATCGGCAAGATGCGTGCAAAGCTCGATGCAACAGAAGACGCAGAAGTTGACCAAATTTTGAACGTTGTCGTAGATCGTGTATAATTAAACGCATTCATCTTAATTCTATCAATTTTTAGATAACGGCAACGACAGAGAGTTTATAACAATGATCAAAAATGATCCACACTTTACAGTTGGAATGATATTAACTGTTTTAGCACTATACAGTTTTTCTATATACACACATTTTTCTGAAGAGAATGTAGTACGTCAAGCGTATGCGCACCACCCCGAGTCTGAAGAAGCTAAGCAAGAGGCTGGTGACATCCTCGAAGCCATCAGTACTCGGGATGATAATCTGTTTCGGCCTATCGGCGTAGAAAGCGTTGTATACGTTCCTGGAGCTAATTGCACCATAACCAGTAATAATCTGTCTCCAGACGGCGAACTACACGAGATTCCGCAAAGTTGTTTTTTTGTTGATGTAAGGGAAAGATGAAGCAGGTCATAAAGCTTGCGCTACTATCGTTAGTGCTGCTGGCGCCACCGTCCTCCGCAGATGAACCTTACGAGTATCAGTCTTTTGATACGAATAAGATTCAAGGTACGAAGTTTCACTACGTATCAGGAGGCGGCAGCGATAGATGTCATGTCGATCACTGTCTGTGTAAGGTTGTACCTCCTACCACCACAACCCCGACAGCTACTAGCCGAGTAACAAGTAGAAGATACTCTGTGTTCTTTTCAGAGGCGTCCTCCGCTGTGTCTAGCAACGATGCAAGAGTGTTGGAGGAATATATAGATGATCATAGAAAGTTACGTTCATCGTATACTGTTGTTGGGTACACTGACGATTGTGGTACTCATTCATATAACATGTCTTTAGTAAAAGAAAGGTCTGCAGCTGTAAAGCAGCTTATGCTTAAAAATGATACGTCCCGAGTAGAGTTAACAATCTTTAATCCCGAAAGTGGATTTGGACATAATCCGGCTTCTCGTAGGGTTGATATCATAGCACATACTGCGAATCGTGTAACAACGATGATAGAAAAAGTCCAGGCCGATGTATATCTAATAGACGCCTCCGGATCAATGTGGAATGGGTGGAAGGGATGGCAGGATGTTATAGCTGTGTCGTTTAGACCCGGTTCACGAGTATACCTTTCAAAGACGTCTGGATGCTTTAATGGACAGCTTATGAAAGATGTCAGTCCTGCCGGCGGCACAGAGATATGGTACTCGTATTGGAAGATAATCGAGTGGATGAAACCTGGTGAGACACTAGCGGTAGTCTCTGATTTTATGTCCAATGTTCCGCTAACTAGACGCGAAGCTAGCTTGATAGAACAGAAGGCTCGCGAAAAAAAGATCAAGGTCATCGCGATATCACCTTGAATAAGGTTTACGAACTAGCTGGTTACGCTTAAATTTGTAAATAATCAATCTTTAAATTGGAGAAGATAACATAATGGCAAAAAGATTACAAGAAGTAGATGCTCAAGCATTACTAAACATTAGAAAAGAACTCATAACTGCGTATAATCGAATTATTGATGCCGATCACAGTACTAGACAAGTTGCGCAATGTAAGCAGTCTGATGTCGACCAAATTATTGTAAGGACAGTCAAGTCTTTAGAGCAGGTGCTATCAGCTGCCGCAGACGTTCGCTTTAAATAAGAAGATTTAATTCCGTTTTGCTTTGTAAATCCCCTATTACCGCTTTATAATCTATCATGGTTCAATAATTCAATCGTTAAAGGAGATATGATGACCACCAAGCAATACCAAAACAACTACAAAGACATGCACCCAACGGAAGCGCGTCACATCGGTCGAGAGATCGTTTTAGCTACGCTAAATGACTGTTCCGCTCAAGATGTTAATGACAGGGTGGCTCAAGCATCTATTACGAATCCTGATAATACCCCTGTTATCTTTACGGATTCGCACCTCAAGCAAATGAAGGGTGGTATCAGGAATATCTTAACCCAAGTTCAAGATGTGGCCCCTCACCGGTTCGCTGAAGCTCTTGATTTGGTAGTCAATATGCACACAGGCGGATCATACGGTCCATGGTATCGCACCTGGTACATTCCTCATGCTCTGGAGACTGGTGCTCCGCTCTGGGTGTCTTCTAAGTCTGCGAATAAGATTGTATCTGAACTACGACATAAGCAGCTGCATATCGCTATGTAGATACTAGATTGCTCACAGGATCTTATATCTAATAATAAAAGAAGGGTCGCCCCTTCTTTTTTTATTTCCCCTATAATACTTACTAATACAGCATGTACGTTAGATTTACTCTACGGAAATATATAGATTTACTCTACGGAAATATAGGGTGTGTAGGTGGCTGAAGACTTTAGCAAAGGTGAAACTATTATTGTCATTGGCGGTACCATCGGTACTGATGGGGTGATCGACACTTCTGCGAATATGTGTACCGTCGAGCAAGTCGGAGAGTGGGACCTGTTAATAAGAGCAAAGAATTCAAGTTCCCCACCCAGGATAGTATCCAAGAAAGTATGTTTACCACTGAGGATTGACTCAACAGTTCTTGCGGCTGGCCTACCAAGAAGCCCTATCGTTGGTGATATGATCTTTTATCAAGGAAAGATTAATTGGAAAGATCCTGAGCCAACATCTTTAGCTGGCACGGTTTATGAAATAAAATACTCTAATGGTCGTCCAACGTATGCCAAAGTCCATGCCGGAGATCAAATGCTAGACCTTCCATACGACGACATGATGGTGCTACAAAGAAAAAGTAGTTCTTGAACAATCGATGACAAGCCCTATAATACTACTGTAGATAATAAGGGATTTAAATGAGCGACGATAAAAAGAAAGCACCGGCACGGGGCAGGCGTAAGTCTGTCGTTGAAGAGTATAAAGCGAAAGCAAGGGGCAAAAAAACTTCTCAAGTTATCGAAGAAGGAGAAGGGTCTCAAGCTGTTTCTTCTAAAAAAAGAAGAAAGAAAGCGCAGAAAAATACACCGCTTAACCATACCCCAGTTCTTACTATGACTATTGAGAACGAGACGTATACTGCTGGCGACGTCGCATGGTATATCCTAGAAGGCGCCGGTCACTCCAAACGCCCCCGGTCCGGTGAGATTAAGGAGTGCTATCCAAAAGACGGAACCGAGCCTTGCATCTTGGTGATCGATCATGGAATGCAAAACTATAGAACTATCAGAACCCGCTTGGTCGGATGGAATAAAGCGGAAGCAAAGGACAAATGGAGTTTGTTCGTTGAGTCCCACTCGTCCGAACTTAGAGGTAGACTATAGAAATGATGCGTGTGATTCAATCAATACGCCGAAGGCGTTTCGCTAGAATCGACCCAAATCATTAGAGTTGAGAATTGAGAAGTACAATGACCCAGAACAGCCTCTAGATGAATTAAGGAATTAACGGTAATGGAACAAACAAAGATCTACACTGCGATCACTCACGACCCTACAGGGGGCCACTCTGTGCACTACGTGCAGCTGCCTCTTGGAATGGGTGCAGCTCGTACTTATTTCCATGGTCTTGTAGAAGAATTCTTATCTACCGAGACACCAGGTAATACGAAGCTCGTCGCGATTATCCCGGGTCGACACGTCGTGGGACTCGGTACACATGATGATAACAAGTCATACTATCCCGACGGTATGATTCTTTAATGTCTAAACACGACGATACTGTGGATGCTATGAGTTATATCACGGCGGCGGCAGTATCACTTGCCATTGGTGCACTAATAGTCTGCTTAATGATCGTTAAAACACTTGCCCATGACGAGCAGTCACACGATAACACACATACACACGATGACCTATGAGAAAAACAATAAAATCCATTGCGACACATACACTGAGCCTTGCGATCGCAAGTACAGCTATTATTGCAATTACGGCAACGCTGGCCGGAGTTATTCTTACCGCAAAGTCGGTGGGTTATGGCGAAGATGCAATTTAAGCCTGGGATGATCTTGCGCCTGACTGCATCAAAGTTAGGTCCATTAGCAAAGGATGATATCGCGGCGATCATCCGGGTCGACCCTGGTACAGAAGAATCGCTTGACGACGACCAGATGTGGTCACCGAGTATCGTGACTGTTTTGATTGACGGCGAGATTGTCGACTACACTGGTGAGTACCTAAGAAGAACTGCTGAGATAGTCGAAGAGACGAACCCTTGGACGCACTAGCAAACTGGGAAGGCATTGCCCTCGCAATTGGGTCCATCGTTACATCTGTTACGATGTGCTCCGGAGCTGTATGGGCATGCTGGCTTGGTGTATGGTGGTCTAGCAGAAAAATAAAAAATGAAAATCACGCGTGCCCCCCGCGTGATACGCGGGAATAATCTTTCTCCCGGCGGCCGGTGCGTGTGTGTACATCTCCCGCTTAAGCATATAATGATATATAACAAGGTAAGGCGATTAATGCACACCGGCCAATAGCTCAATCAGGTTAGAGCGCTCGTCTCATAAACGAGGGGTTCCGAGTTCGAGTCTCGGTTGGCCGACCAATTAATTAATCGTCGCATGCATCCACCGGAGAGCGAGTGAAGCCAGGAGATATTGTGGAATACAGACATTGTGATCTCTATCCGAACCATAACAGCTCAACGGGTCTTGTGGTTAGTATGGTCCGAAGTGGCCACCATTATGATCGAGGATATAGCGTTGAATTCCTAACTCCCGCCGGTGAAGTTGTCACTAGCGACATGGAAGACCTGCAGGTTGTAGAGCGATCAGGTGGTGTTTAGTATCGGTGATGTCGTTAAGATATATGCCACTAATATTCCGACCCCGGGTCAGTTTGTTGGGATCGGTATCTACTTGGGCGCCGGTACTCGTGGTGTGAAGAAAGACATGCCTGAATTTTTGTGGAATACGCGGGTGGCTACGTTCGATCCTCAATGGTGGCAATTCGAAGTTGTTGGCTCGGCAACTCTTTCCTCGCAACACTCAAAAAATAACTTAAATTTGTAATAACAAGGTAGCAGATACCGAAGGAAAAAAATGAGTCTTAAATCTAGAAACAGTATCGATGAAGCCGGCCCGGATATACATGCAGAGACATCGGTCGCATGGACACGAAACCCGGACAAAACATATACTAAGGTAACGAAGATCACTCATCGTGATCGAAAAACAGGAAGTGTTAAGCCGATGAAATTGTTAAAGCCAGTAACCGAAGGACCCTTTGAGGTAGTTCGTACAGCGGAAGAAGCTGACGATCAATTTGGCTTCTTGGGGTTGGATTCAAAGCCGGCGTTCATTTATCTTAAGCGACTTCCGGAGTCAATTGATGAAAACGGGTGATCTTGTTACGTGGACACGTGCTCCGGGTGCTCATGTTCCAGGTCTTGTATTAGACACTCGAGCGGCCCTTGGATCAACTGCAGCCATGGGATTATTGATCCAATCAACTGTGTGCCAGACCCTAGGGTTGGATGGCGCTCGTCGTTCCTGGCCTTCTGGGATTAATCCAAATGGTCAAGCCGTTCTAGTCATACTTCCTGACCTTGGAAATAGTACGGAATGGTTTCATGAATGTGAGTTGGTGAAGGTTTCATGAAAGTTGGGGATCTTGTACGTTTCGCCAAGTGGGAAGATATCATAGATATTAATGATTGGTCGACAACTCCAAAGAAAAGTATCGGAATGCTGGTCGCATATGACCACTTAATGAAAACAGCTACGATCCTGTGCGAAGGTAAAACGTTCACGTCACGTGCCGCGCTAGTTGAGAAAGCTGGAAGGAAAGATTAATATTTTTTGATAATCGTGCAATTTGGTGTGTATTCGTGGTATAATATTAATATAAAGGGAATGGGGAATTACTCTTTCTTTCTTTTCCTTTCTTAACCCCGGAGAAATTATGCCTCGTAAGTCACGCCAGTTACGTCTCAATCAAGCACAGAACCTTTCCGAGGAGTGGTCTCAAAGTCCACTTAGCGGAGACTGGAAGCATAGGTTTATTAATGACATGATCTCCAAGCTTGAGGCCGACAGAGGAACATCTACGAAGCAGCGTAATTGGCTTGACAGTCTTATTGAAGAAGGTCTTCCAGAGATTGAAAACAAGAACCCTAAGCTTGTAGCACAGGTTGAGGAAGCGATCGCTGGATATGAGACAGTATCTCCGTCTTATGATTGGGAAGCCGGGGTCTTACGTGATATGCTACCAAGGGTCCTCATGGGTAGACAGATGTCTGAAAAGCAGATGTCACTACTAACTCGGCTTACCTTTGACGGCTCTCAAATCGCTAGCGGCAATGTATGGGAACCTAGCGAAGACCAGCGCTGTGACCTTTCTAATGCTGTAAAGCTTTGCAACTCCTATTCGCGACAGTGGAAGCTTGAGCGCCCAGGACTGGGAAGGGCCCGTGAGGAAGTAGTTGAGTATCTTGCAGGTCGTGGCTTGCTTAAACCGCATGCGGCAGAAAAACTTCTTCACGCAATGCGTGTGGGGCTTAAGAAACTTAAGTCTCCTCGCTTTAAGACGGGGGACATTGGAAAGTTCGTGGCTCTTAAGCCGTTGAGCCAGTCTCCAACTGTATTACAGGCCAACGTTACTGCGAAGACCAACACAGTCTTTCGAGTTGTCTGTATGTCTGACGCTCGTGTAGATGATAAAGGCAATATCATTAACGACTGGCTCTTTCCAAACGGAGAGCTTAAGACTCTAACGGCTGGTGATGTGGGGAAACGATGAATACTAATCCGTTAACAGTCGGAGATATTGTATATGACCATTCTTATGGTATGTCTGGATTGATCATAGAGAGAAATGCAGAGTTTACCATCGACGGTATGTCACATACATGGCATTGGGGCATCTTATATGAAGACGGTGAGTTAGGATATGCAGACAGTGATGAACTTAATAGGCCTAAGGCAGCAGAACAATGAAGAATGACAGAAGTAAGGCAGAGAGGTATATAGTGTATAATACATGCTTTGGTGGGTTCGGATTATCTCCCGCCGCTGAAGAGTGGCTCCACTCCCGTGGATACGAATTCAGCGAGTACGAGCCGATTTGTCGACACGATCAGCTTCTCGCTCTTTGTGTTATGGAATTAGGATGTAAGGCAGCAAGTGGTGCCTCGGCGCAGTTAGCTGTGCACAAGCTTAAGAGTGATCGCTACATTATAGATGAATACGA
>TARA_R110001599_G_scaffold117525_1_pt1 | contig 10290 bp, 9 predicted proteins | sample TARA_R110001599 | Tara Oceans TARA_R110001599 (sample SAMEA4398360) | marine metagenome | biome: Polar Biome; feature: [MES] marine water layer (ENVO:01000295) within the mesopelagic zone...; material: water (ENVO:00002006), including particulate matter (ENVO:01000060) such as...... | reverse complement strand
TCTGTATTAGTCTTACTGGCTTGTTTAATGTGGGGAATAGATAACCATCTAACAGCCACCATTGATGGAATTACACCTAGCCAAAGTACCTTCTGGAAAGGCCTAGTTGCCGGTATTGTTAATTTATCAATTGGCATTACATTACGCTTGACCCTTTTGATTGGGATTTAAAAATAATAGTCAGCGCCTTGTTTGTGGGTGCATTGTCGTATGGTGCGAGTATTGTTCTCTACATAAAATCAGCGCAAGGAATGGGTGCGACAAGATCACAAGTTATCTTCTCAAGTGCACCTTTTTTTGGTCTTTTGTTATCTGTTGTGTTGTTGGGCGAAGAGCTAACAGGTACTCATATATTAGCCGGTGGGCTTTTTATAATTGCGATAACACTGCTTATGCTAGACAGCCATTCACATTCCCATTTCCATAAGCATGAAAAACTCGCACATAAGCATGCGCATCGGCATGATGATAATCATCATAACCATCGCCATATTGGCTTGGACAAATCTGTGCGGCATACCCATTTTCATGAGCATGAACCACTAGAGCACAAGCATCCACATTGGCCTGACTTGCATCATCGACATGATCATTTTTCTGATGAGAGTTAATAAATTAACTCTCATCAGGTGTTCTCTTTTGATTGCAGAAAGCTTATTCATTCATCCTTAAATATTGATCGTACTCAAACCAATAAAATCAAGCCAAACTCAACTTAACCTTCAACGGCAGTTTATGGCACGAGGATGCCCATAAGCAGACCCTTTCGAGAAATCTAATCCGAATTTTTTTTCTCTAGTGCCAAAGACGTCATAGTCGCCACTTGATGGCTTCCATTTGAGGGGCTCATATCAGCTGATAATAAGACGCTTATATATTTAGTGTGGTTAGTCTATGAGCTCCAAATTCAGCGGCAGTGTATCTAGCCGTTACCCACTGGAATTTTTTGTTATGCGTGTCCCCCAAAGTTAGAGCTCTTTTTGATGATTTCAATAACTTCTTTTCTGAAAGCAGCATGACCATGTTGTGCTCTTGGGTGAGCTATACGAAAACATTTTGTATTTGCTGCTTTAAACTCCCATATTTTTTTAGGGTTTACTCTGATTGTTTCATGACCATCAAAATGAATTTCAAAAAGTTTTTTTATCAACGGATCTACTCTACTGTATCCAGTAGCAAAGATAATATAATTTGGTTTAAAAAATTTAATCTGAGTTGCTAATAACTCTAAAGATATATCTGTGATTTGTTGAAGTTCTACATCAGATCTTTCCAGGGGAGATTTTTTATTGTAATCCCAAGCAAATAGGTTTGCATAAATCATACTTTTTGGAGATATATTCAACTCTTTAGAAACTTTATTATAATAATGCTGGAATTTGCTGCTGTGCTTTGTCTTTATTTTACCATCGGGGCTGTTTCTTAGATGCCAGCTATATCTTGATAGAGATTCTTCTATAATATCATTGAGCGAATTGTTGGCGTTTTTATCAATTATTCGCTTAAGTGTATTTTTATTATTGTTTGTATTCCAGCCAGAGGTTTCTCTGCCGACTATCATGATTTTTGGATTTGCTTCTTCATACTCCTCAAAATAATATGGCAAAAATACACCTGAATATTTATCTTCAATAAACTCAAAACCCTCAGAATTAACTTTGCTTAAAGTCTTATGATAGCTTTCTTTTAATATTTCAATATTCATACATTGCCACTTATAAAGTTTTTCGATTTATTAGTATTCAAAGCGATCTATAGTTGTCTTGATAAACAGATATATTTGACTAGATAACTATTTTGCTCATGATTAACCACTCTTCAACTTGTTCTAGTGTCTTCTTTGAAACATCCGAGTTAAAGCATAGTTTAATTTGATCAATACTGTGAAATTCCCCTTCTTTCAACTTCAAACCTAATGTTGCCCGCTCGGGCTTCAATATTTTATAGACGTAATACTTCCCTAAAATAATTCTATTATGATAAGAAACAACACAGTTATGTTGTACAGCTCCTTCATTCATTAATGCATGATTGTTTGTAATAGGGATGATGAATTCATTCCCTCGAACAGGCGGCACCGTATAGTAAATCAAAGGTGTATTACTACATTCCTTTTCATTAATTTTAACTGCCAATTTATCATGCAACTGTTTTAATGAGTGGAGATTATTACAGGCAAGTATTAAGGACAAAATTTTAGGTATACCTAACTGTTCCCCCATATTCATGGTATCGTCAAAACTCTGATCAAAATGATCCCAGCTCCAGTTCTGTCCAAACTGATTAATCAAGTTTGATGTTTTAAACTGAGGAAAACGAACTATCAACTTTAAAAGTCGCTCATCGATATATGGCAGATGACTTAGATGTTTACTTGATGTAAGTAAATTGGGTCTTGTTATTAATTGGTATTCATGTAAACCAAAACAAGCGAATTGACATTTTAATAGTAGATTCAAAACCGCCTTGCTATTGGTTAACCCACTCTCTTCAATAATTACTGTTCTTTTTTTCGAAAATAGACTCAATGTATATTCAGCATCCCATTGTAATTTTGAGGCTGAAATTATAATTAACCAAGCAAGAACTGGGCTATCTAAAAATAATTCGCAGGCGCTGGTCGATCGACTGAGACACCAAACTAACCCATAAGTAGTTCCGTGAAATTTTTTCTCATATTTTAGAATATTGTTCAGTATGCCCACAGGAAATGTACTTAACCATTGGTAAGTCCCTACTGTCGAAACGAGAATTGAAAAAGGCACCCCCATTTCTTCAAGGGTCTCAATTGATGCATCTTTTGCTGAACTTGACCAGCTAACACCATGTGTCCATGGGGTTAACTTAACTACACATTCATAACCTAAAGCTTCAGAGAAGTTGATAACTAGATTTTGATTTTCATCCGTCACCACAGACAGAGAGCAGTTAGTATTCATCAAGTCACTCCATTAAATAGAGAGACTAATTATCCACAAAGGTGCGACAAAGAATGTCGCATATAGTGATTGAAATTTATTTTATAACCTTTATCACTCATAAAGAGACAAGGTGAGACGAGCAGACTCTATAACCTTATCTTTTAGCCAGCTTGGCTCTAATACCTCAACTTTGTCACCTAAACTTAACAGCCACCAACGAAAATGCAGAGTATCAGGAACACTCGCTTTCAATATAAACAGACCATCAGTTTCCATCGTTATAACCTGATCAGAACTAAGTGGTGTTTCAAATAAATGCTGCCCTTGATTCAGTTTAAACCGGCCAACAAAAATAATTATCTTATCGCTATTTAATATGCCAAATCCTCCCTTCTCAACGTACTCCTTCAAATTAAAGTCATCGGGGTAAGATAGGTCTAAAGGTGTTAGCTGTGCCGACTCAAAGCGATGCAAAGCCAGTTGCACAATGTCTCCGTAGTCTCTTAAAGTACATACTAGATATACAACGGCGCCTTTAGTAACGATACCCAATGGATGAATTTGATAGTTCTTTTGGATATCACTACCTCTTGGTGTATATACTCCTTGCAGACATTTATTGTTTAACAAGCCCTCATAAACAGCTTCCATCACGGAATTCTTAATGTTAGGTGGTTGAAAGATCATCCCGTCCGATATTGCCTCGACCTTATTTGTCCACTTGGCTAACCGGTTATTACCTAATGAATTTAGTTCTTTTGCAGATTGTTCAAAATAGGGTGCAAGATTATCAAGTACATGCTTAGGGAAACTATTGAGCGCAAACTTCTCAACCAACTTAAAAGTTAGTGCCATCTGAGGAGTCATTGCAGGTATGTTAACCGGCTCAGCATCAAGGGAGAAAAACCAGTGGTAGGGCTTTGAACTTTCATCAGAACAAATAGCAAAATGAATACTTAACTCCTCTAAATCTCGCTGAACAGTTCTTTCTGTAACCTGATATCCCTCATCAAGTAGCTTAGAGTGAAGCGCTGTTGTATGAATACTTTTTGGAGCTCTTGGGATATAACGAAGTAATAATAATTTTCTTAGAGACGATGACATTTGATTAAACCGGTTAAAAATTACATTCAAATTGACTAATAATATGCGATTCAATATTTCGCAATATTACTTTATCATTTTTAGTGCAAAGCCAATCTTTTTACTCTCTACTGGAAATCATGACAAAGCAACTTCTTCGACTTGTTATTTTCTTAAAATTAATATGTTTGGGATTATAGTAAATCAAAGTTTTATCAATGATTACTTAGTTAGATTAAGACCAAAAAAAAGTCGTAGCGTTCATACGGCCTGCTCCTTAAACAATACTATTTTGGGTAAAGTAAAATCCCTATTAGCCGCAATTCAAGCGATCCAGACATTCACACCATGCTGATTATTAGGCCAAATTAGCTCTAGTCCGGTAAGTTTTCTTATTTCATAAATAAATATCCGCATAGCGACACCTAATGTCGCTTCATATTTTATTATGGCCTTCTATTCAAAAATAAGCCCATTTAAATAGAAGCTAATAACTTGTAAACAATAGTTAAATTTTAACAAATGACCTTAATTTTTTAGACACCAAAAACCTATATACAGATCTATTCAAAGACTTTTTATTTAGATGGAATGGTATATGAAAAAATTATTTGAGAATAATGTTCAGAAATTTAACTCTCTGAAATCAGAACAACATTTGATTGGAGCAATGCTTCAACACCTTGTCGATGATTACGAGCTACCAAATTATTTATCGAAAGAGCTTTATTCTTTAAATAAGCATGTACTCATCGTTGAAGCAATAGACTGGGTGCTGCAATCAGGGAAGGAGTTTTCTATTTCTGAAGTAGTCAATATATTGAAGATAAATGACAAATTAACTTATATCGGCGGCGAAACTTATCTAAATGCATTGGCCTCCAATACTATCAATAAAGCTGAAATAAACACTGAATTTAAAAAACTTTTCGGCTTATCTAGTTTAAGAAAATTAACTAAGTGCTTATCTGAGTATATTGAGAATGAAAATTTTGATTCTATTGAACTACAAAGAAAAAAAGCATCCTATTTTCTTGATCAAATTTTTGAAAGTAGTAATTCAACCGCTGACCTTAGTACTGTGCATCATTCCAATGAGTTACTAAGCAATATGCTTAATACGATTGACAAAAGCCAACAGAAAACAATTACGCCTAAAACCTATTTGAGCAAACTTAGCACTTTAGAAATGCTTATTGGAGGAATCAATCCAGGAAGTGTGGTCTCACTCTCTTCTGATAAAAGAGCCCTCTCAACACAACTTATTTTAAATATAGTTAACTCAGTTAGCTTTGATGACGACGGGGCAACACATTATTTTTGTTTAGACATAACTAAATCTATTGTGATGAACAAATTACTGTCTCTCAATAGTGGTATTGAATTACCAACATTATTGAGCGGTGATTTAAAAGATACAGATTGGCCAAAGCTAACCTGTGGTGTGACTAGAATGAAAAATAAAAACTTATCGTTTCAAGTTTTGCCTTCAAGGAAAACTAACAGCATTCAATCTGCCATTAAAAAGATAAACGCAAAGATAGGGAGTTCTCTTAACCTTGTGGTGATAGAGGAGTTTTGTAGTTCTACTCACGCAACTCAAAAATCTTTGACTGATTGGGAGGAGGATGAATATTTATCAGTACTGAAACAGATAGCCCTAGATGAAAAATGTACGATTATTTATAGCCCGAATACAGAAGGCAAAGATGATATTCACAAACAATTATCATGCTCCTATATAGATTACAAAGTTCATTTAAGCTCATACCCTCATGAGGCTTTAGCTGATGATAACAGGTTGACCTTGAGCCTCTGCGTTTTAGATAAAGAGAATGATTATGTTGGTGAATGTAATTTGATTTGGGATAGGTCTAGTCAAGAAATGTATCAACAATGTTGAGAGAAATTGAGCGCATTTAAAAAATACTTCTATTATCAAAGCAAGTAATAATTTATACAGGAAAATTAAAATGACTGAAAAATATAATTATGAACTTACGCAAGTTACTGTAAATAAAAATGCGGATAAACCTGGTATTTATATCGAACTATCTAGAGCTTATGAGAACTATAAACGTGCTGAAACTTCGTTTGATACATATGTTAAGCAAACCGGTTACAAGTATCAAAATAGTGATGCAGTAATAAATAATAAAGCAGATTTTGCGATTCTTAATGCCACTAGTGGTGAGTTAGAAAGTATTGGACGTTATGAAAGTCTATCTATTGACGAAGCTAATTTGATCAAGAAAAAGGCCATCGAAGCAATTGATTCAGATAAATTTGAAGTACTAAATACACTTGGTAGAGGTGCATTTTCATCATATAAAAAGTTATTGGAGGGTGTGACTGAAGAAGTTGTTAAATTTTATCGAGACAATAAAAACAGGTATGAAAATGCTAAATCCAAAAGAGACAAAACATACTTGCGTGATATGAGTAGGTACCTTGTGCTGTCTGAAGGTTATCATGTCGAAGATGCACTCAATCTTATTTATGAACGAGACTTCATGTCGAACAATGCATAAATTGCACCAGTATTATTTAAATAAGTGGGCTTAAATTATGATTTCAGAAGAGCATGAAGATTTACTCCAAAACATTGAGCAACTTCTTTTCACCGACGAATTTTCACCGACGAATTTTCAAACCTAGATTCATACTCTACCCAATTTGACTTATTTAGTATGATGGGTGTGCGTAGCAAGGAGTTAATTCATTCTAATATATTAGCATGTTTTTTAAAGCCATCTTATCCTCATGGTTTAGGGCATCTATTTGTTAATGACTTTGTCCGTTCAATAAGAAGCCTATTGCATATAAATGCAGAACCTATTCCTCTATCTGTATTGATCTCAGCTACAAATTCAAGCTCAAGAGTTTTCAGAGAGCTGGAAAATATTGACCTGGTAATTGAATTTCCGGAAATTCAATTTGTAATCGGAGTTGAAAATAAAATACATGCAATTGAACAAGATAAGCAAATAGCTCGCTATCAAACTATATTAGAGACTCGCTATGCTAGCTACAATAAGGCAATCATTTATTTGACCCCTACAGGAACAGAACCTAAAACCGCAAACATAAATTCTGCGGTTCCTGTTTACTGCATGCCTTACGAACGAATAGCGATAATATTGAAGCGAATTTCTGATAAATCAAACAAGTCATCATTTGTTTTTATAAATCAATTTATTGCACATTTGGAGAGATATATGTCCGGAAGTAATGAAGTTAATGAACTTTGTTGGCAAGTTTTTGAGAAAAATGAGTCAGCCTATAAACATATGGTAAAGGCCTACGATTACTGTATACAAAGAAAGTTACAACTGATGTTTGAACACCTAGATCGTAAGGTAAACACAGACTCGATGTTCTCTGAATGGAACGGTAGAATTGAAACTCAAAATATTCATAGCACCAAGTCTAAGCTAACATATGATTTAGATATACGACTCACATCATGGCCAGAAGGTGTTTGGGTGAAAGTTTATAAACATGATTGGTTTGGTGTATTTCCATATATTAAGGAAAATGACATTCTGAATTCTCAGCATGAGCTATTAAATAATAAAATCTCGTCATATCAGCAAGTCAAACACTGGGATAAGTATTACTACATCTCAAATAATACGATGCTTGATAAAGAACGACAAATTCAAGAAGACGGCAATAATTTATCAGAAGATGATCTAATTAATGCTTTGAATCGAATTAAATGCTTCATTCAGGAAACTAATAAACTGCTTGGTTTATAAGAAACGAGTGTTGAATCACCCAAGTAATTGACTTAAGGTAAAGTCTATTTTGGGTCGTTTTCCGTCTAATACTAGCTCATTAAAATGGAAAAATATTTAGAAACACGTCCGGCTCACAATAGGTTAAAGAGCTCTTAAGCTTTTATAGACTATCACACCTGTAGTTAATCTCTCTTCACGCTCGCTAACTGTGGAATTGGCATTTCTACCAATAGAGCTTGATTAAATTCTAAATTAAATAAACGTTTCAGTTTGAATTCACCGGATCTGCGCGGCTTTTCGCGCAGGTCCGGTGGAATGATGGGTTCGGCGTCAAAGGATCATTGCCCTATGTTCGTCCAACTTGAATTTCAGAAGCTCAATGCTTAGCCTCTGTAGCGCATCTCTCAAGTCAGCAGCGATCGCCTCTTTGTGAGGCAGGACGATTACTCTCCGGCAGTCCGCCGCTGTTCCATGAACCATGAGTTGGCCGATGGCGCCATAGACGTCTGATCGTGCTGTACTTGTCTTGACCAGGAGATAAATTTGAGTAAGACTTGTATAATCAGTTAAAACAGCAACATCGCGTTAAAGCAGAGTATGGCAAAAGTCTCTCTCCTGGATACGCTTCTTATCTTCAAAATAAAAGTGCAGAAATAGGACGCTGTGAACACGATGCCATTAAGCAAGTGCGCAAGACTATTCCGCTTAATTAGTGATTGTAAGAAATAGAATTTCGCAAAGGCAGTTGTCTGAAAAAAGTCCAAGTCGGTAGTCACACGGGTAAGGTATTTTTATAAAAGTACCAAGAACTGTAAACCATCAGAAGCGGATCTTAATTGAGTTGTGGTTTGAGCCTGTTCTACGCCAAAGCTGCCATTCTACAGGTATTTCTAATTCGGGATATCTAGCTAGTCTGTTAATTGATGTGAGCGAGGCAAATGTTTAAACGGACCCTTTTTAAATGTCAGGGTACCGGTTGCACAGAGCACAAAGCCAACCCTCTAGTATTCCAAGGAGGCCAATTTCTTTTGTTGAAATCGGACCTTTTTCATTGTTGTTAAGGCTAATAATGAACCGACTTTTAGATCCCATTAACGCCGAATCTAATTCGTCACGTCATTCTACTCAACTAGGTGATTATTTCGGTGATACTGGAGATATTCTATATTTATCTAATGGTTACTGTTCACCATTAATACCATTTATTGAAAATCCTCCATTATCAAAAAGAACATGGTGGTTCGGACAAAAACATAGACCCTTCGGTTCGTTCATCACTTTTTATGTTTTATTTTATAAATGTACGGGTAAATAAGTTGCCATATTTTCATTAGAATAAAAAATATAAATGCGCTCGCTAGTAACCCAGAAAAAATGGCGGTAGCAATCTCGACTTCAATTATATTTTGCTGCGCTCGATATACCCAATCATTTTTATAGTAGTGTTCTGAAGGTACAAGGTTGTACTGAAGAATTGACAATTTTCTTTCTGGGTTAGGCAGACTTTCCAGGCGTTTATATTCATTTTCTGGCACGTATGAATACCCAGAACGCAAAACACCTGAGCTATCTCTGAACTGATACTCAATTTTGTAGGTATCTGTTGCGCCAGCCTTCCTGCGAGTAATATGAGAATGTTCTCCATCTATTACTTCAGCTTCGAAAGTTTTAGAATTTGAAACAAGGTGAGAGTAATAGGCAGTTACCCTTGATTGATCATCCATCTGATAAAAAGTAAACCCGCACCAGATTAGCAAAAAGAGAAAGAATTTTTTAAAAGTAATTTTCATTGCTTATCCTTTAGCAACTTGTTGTAGGTCTTATGGACATAAGCACTTAACCTGTGATGTTTTGATATGAGTTGATACTAAACCATTTTTATCTACGAAATACACTTGGTCTATTTTTTAGAACAATTGATACGTTTCGTTAGGGTTAAATTATGATTAACCTGAATTCTTGAGAGGTAAGTCTAAAGACTACAAGAATTCATAAAAAGAAATTTCTCAACCTGATAAACCAAATGTTCAACACGGCCTCCGTATTGCCGGTGAATGAGGCGTTACAAAAACCCTCCTGAATTCAGCCCTTCCGAAAGCTGTTTCAGAAATAACGCTGAGTGGAAAACATACGGTTATTAGTATTGTGATAAAAAGCATGTTGCGAGTTATAGTGTATTGATTATTTCAGGGCGCTAAATTTTATTTCTGATGATATTATTCGAATGAGGTGCCTTGTATGAAGTTCAATTTACGAAGGCTAAACGAGTAAAAACATTTAAGAATCCAACTATCAATATGATTAGCCTAGATGATAGTTTATTTTGGGATTAAACTACTTATAAGTAACTGGTATTTAAGTAGTTTGGCATTTTATGTGAAAAACGGGTATTTTTTGACATTAAATACGATCAAATGAAGGAATTTCGTTATCACCTAAAGCGCCAAAACTGTTATAAATCAGACAGGCTAAATGACGCTTTATGTGAGAAATAACATTTCTTAAAGGTGGCGCGCCACCTTTAAGAATTACTTTTAAAAATA
>TARA_R110001599_G_scaffold10093_19_pt1 | contig 10290 bp, 12 predicted proteins | sample TARA_R110001599 | Tara Oceans TARA_R110001599 (sample SAMEA4398360) | marine metagenome | biome: Polar Biome; feature: [MES] marine water layer (ENVO:01000295) within the mesopelagic zone...; material: water (ENVO:00002006), including particulate matter (ENVO:01000060) such... | reverse complement strand
CCTCAATCAATTTTCTAACATTAGCAAAATTGCCGCCCGGCCCTAGTTAAATGGCACCGTTACGGCTTCGCAATGCGATATAGGTGGCATTTTTCTTGGCACAAGGCATCGGACATCCTACATTTGAAAAATCAACGCAAAACACCCATATCGGGATGGATTTATTAGGTTTAACTGAGGTGTCAGAATGAATAAGATTTCCATCATGCTCGCCGCATCGGCATCGCTATTGCTGGGTTCCTGCGGTCAGGGAGACATATTGTTCGCCGATAACGCTGTGGTCAATCTGTCCCCGGTCGAGGGCAATCCTTCTGCTGGCTATATGGATCTGCATGGCGGGCGCGTCGATGTTGAACTGGTCGGCGTCACTTCCGACGACGTTCTCCGCCTGGAAATGCACGAGACGATCGAGAAAGACGGAATGATGAGCATGGAACCGCTCAAGTCGATTCCGGTACCTGCAGGGAAGACCGTGAAGCTCGAGCCCGGCGGAAAGCATCTGATGATCTGGGGCGTCGGCAACTATTCAAAGCAGCGTGGGCTGTTGAAGATGATATTGATCTATTCCAACAATGACCGCATCGAAATTGACGCGGTGATCAAGAAGGCCGGTGACCCCGCACCCGTTGCCGAATAACCGGGAATCCGAATGACCGGCCGTGCGCTGACCGAGGCGGAAATTGGATTATGCATGTCCATTTTCGGCGAGGCAATCGACTATGACCGGGTCATGGTGTTCAACCGCAAATGGTGGCTGTTCCAGAATCCACGCGTCACCATGGCACCGGATGGCAATCTCTGGTTTCACCCGAAGAGCAATCTCTTCTGCGATGATTTTTGCGGGTCACCACGCAATATCCAGGCGCTCTTCATTCACGAAATGGTCCATGTCTGGCAACATCAGCAGGGGGTTTTCCTGCCCTTGGCACGCTATCCCTTCGCCCGATATGATTATGAACTGCTGCCGGGGAAGATTTTCTCCGAATATGGCGTTGAACAGCAGGCAGAGATCGTCAGCCACTATTTTCTTCTGAAACAGGGCGCCCAATTGAAAAATGGCTACCGCATCGCAGATTATGTCGGAATATTGCCATTCTGAGCAACTATACGGACCGAAACGGAGATGGCCGGGAAGCATTGCCGCCCGACCACCATTGTCTGCTAGATTGCCGATTGCCTAGAACCGATAGGCCAGTCCCGCGCTGACAACCCATGGATCGATTCTGTGGCGCGTCCGCAAGACTTCGGTGTTGCCGGCAAACCAGCGTGCGGTCGTGTTGACGAAGTAGCGCTTTGCATCGACGCTCAGACCCAGCCCATTGTCATTGATCGGCAGATCAAAGCCGGCCTGCAGCGCGAAGCCGACCTTGTCGTTCATTTTCTGCCGCGTGGCGCCCAGCGCCTGAGCCGTATCGCCAGCCTTTTCGTCGATGAAAATGAAATAGGTCGGTCCGGCTCCGATATAGGGTTTGAACCCGCTGCCATCACCGAAATGATATTTCGCGGTCAGCGTCGCGGGGATGATATTCGCGTTGGAGACCAGCCCTGCCCCATCCAGCGGTCCGGTACCGGTAACGTCATGCTGGGTGACGCAGCAAATGGTTTCCAGCGAGATATTCGGTGTGAAAAAATATTCAGCGGCAATCGTCGGCACGAAATTGTCATCGGCCTCCGTCTGTGTGCCAGCCGGCAATCCGATATTGTCGAGTTCGACCGAGGTGATCTTGCCATCGGGTGCCACCAGCGTGGCCAAAGCCTTGACTTGAATCTTGCCATCGGTTGAGCCGGCGATCGCCGTTCCGCTCATCGCCAATGTCGCGGCGGCTGCCGCGAACTTCAGTGTATTCTTCATGTGATCCGGTCCTTGTGCACTTGCTATCTGGTTGGTGACCGGAGCCACTAGCTGGGTGGCAAAAGAGCGGACATACGCAATTTCCCTGAGTAGGAACCGAGATGCTGAGCCGCCCGGATCAGAGCACGGCAGGTGAATTCAGACGCCCCGGGGAACCAGTGCGCGCTGGGTTGCTGCAATCTTGTCCTTGATCTGCAAGCGGATGCGTTTCAATTGCCGCATTTCCTGCTGGCGACCAGCAGTCTTGCAATTATCAATCAGCCGATTCAATCGCCGATGCTCCTGCTTCAATCTATCAAGATAATTTTTCATCATAATCTCCTTATGGGCATGGATAATATGCAGCGATATTATGCGTGATCCGGAGATTGATCCAATCGAAACATATCGAGAATATTGATTGAGGATGTCTATCTTATGGACCGGCCGCAGCGGAAGTCCGGGCCCATCCAGCGGGAATCAGATCAAGGCAGCAACCCCAGCTTTGCCCGCATCATCCAGCGCGCCAGCATCAGCACGGAGACGACGCCCAGTCCCCCGGCCAGCCCCGTCCAGATGCCGACCCCTTCCCATCCCTGCCAGAAGGCAAGGCTGGCACCAAGGCCGATGCCGATGAACCAATATCCCATCAGCGCGAACAGCATCGGCATGGTCGTATCGTGCAGGCCGCGCAACATGCCGGCACCGACCACCTGGGCACCGTCAACGATCTGGAAAATGGCGGCTATCGCCAGAAAGCTGACGGCCAGTGCAGCGACCTCGGCATTGCCGGGCGCGCTGGCATCGATGAACATCGAGATCAGAAAATCGGGAGCCAGAACGAACACCAGCGCCATCGCTGCCATGAACGATGTACCAAGAATGAAGCTGACCCAGCCCGCGCGCTTGATTGCTGCGTGGTCTTTCCGGCCATATTGAATTCCTACGCGCACGGTCGCGGCCTGGCCCAGTCCCATTGGCACCATGAAAGTCAGCGCAGCCAGTTGCAAGGCTATGGCATGGGCCGCTACCGAAGCGGTACTGATCAGCCCCATCAGCAGGGCTGCAAAACCGAATACAGAGCCTTCCAGTCCCATGGTCACGGCAATCGGAAGGCCCAGCTTCCACATCGCGCGAAAGCGCTGCCAGTCGCTGCGCCAGAAGCGCCCGAACAGATGATAGCGGCGAAAGCGCTTGTGGCGCATTACGACAATCGCCATGCCGGCGAACATCAGGACATTGGTCATCACGCTGCCGATACCGGCTCCGACTACGCCAAATTCAGGTACCCCGAACTTGCCGAAAATCAGGGCATAATTGAACAAGGCATTGGACATCACCGCAATGACGCTGATGATCAGCGCCCAGACCGGTTGTTCCAGCGCCGAGATAAAATTGCGCAGGATTATGAAGAACAGGAACGGCAAGATCGACCACATATAGGCGCCGATATAGGTGCCGGCGATCGCGGCGAGATCCGGTTGCTGACCGAACGTCACCAACAGGGCTTCGGTATTCCAGAGCAAAATCCAGAAGGGCAGGATCACCGCTACCGCTGCCCACAACGCTTGCCGAAACGTGCGGCGCACGTCGCGGACGCTGTGCTGCATGCGACCGATTTCGCTGGCCATCATCGGGGCGGAAGCGGTTATCAACCCCATGCAGAAAATTGCGGCGGTCATCGCCAAGTTAAAGCCCAGCGTTGCCGCCGCCAGTTCGCGCGCGCCGAGCCAGCCGAGCATCAGCACATCGGTCGCCCCGATCAGCGCCATTGTCAGATTCGACAGGATCAGGGGCCAGGCGAGCGAGATCGTGGCGCGCAGTTCATGGCGCCAGGGGTGTTGCTCTCGCAGACTGAGGGGCGCGCTTGTCATCGGCGCGCGTTAGCCCATGCCGCAATGCTAAGCTAGTGAAACTCCGACCTGATCAGGGATTAAAAGCCTATCGGGGATCGCGCGGGTAGCCGCGTGTTCCGTAGCAATCATCGTCAAGGCGTCCGTCGCGGTCATAGCCGTCGCAGCCGTCATTTTTGTCAATGAAATAGCCGCCCGCCGCACCGGCTGCAGCGCCGATGGCCGCACCCTCGAGCACATTGCCACCGGTTATCGCACCGATTGCCGCGCCTGCTGCTGCACCAGCGCCGGCACCTTCGGCCGCATAATTCTGGGCACAAGCCGATAGACTGATTGCTGCGGTTCCGGCCAATGCCAGTTTACTTGCGTATTTGATCATCTTCCTACTCCTCAAGATTGTCCGATAATATATGAACACGCGCGCCCACCAATGGTTCCTGAACAAGCGATTTTCGCAGGACGGGACGCATCATAAGCGCGGCGGATTGGTGCCAACACCAGGCAGAGAAATTCGATTTGCCCGATCTGCTTTCATTTGATACCATCTCCGGGTTGTGCAAGCGGCCCAACCCGCGCTTGCCCAAATGGTGACCCTATGAAATTGTTAGATTACGATATGTCCGCTTCCCGCGGATTTCTTTCGCATTTCCAGATTGTCGATATTGACCTTCCCGATATTTTTGCTCCGGTTGTCGAGGCAGCTGAAATTCTCTCGGGCCTGATGACAACCGGCCGGATACGGCACTGGCTGGACGGCCTGCCCGCACTCGACCTGGCCGAATGGGCGGCCAACGCGCCGGAAGAGCAGGTTCGCGTGGCGATGGTCCGCTATTCCTTTCTGGTGCAGGCCTATGTCTGGGGCGAAAGCGAGGCTCCGACCGCCCTGCCCGCCAATCTCGCACGACCCATCGTAGCGCTGGCGGACCGGCTCGATCAGGCCCCGTTGCTGCCCTATAGCGGCTATGTGCTCGACAATTGGGCGCAGCTTGACCGTGACGGCCCGATCACCCTCGACAATGTCTATATGGTCCAGAATTTCTACGGTGGAGCGGACGAAAACTGGTTCGTCCTGATCCATGTCGCAATCGAAGCTGCAGCAGGTCCGCTTCTTGGTATCGCCTGCGATCTGGTCAAAGCAGTCCGTGAGGAAGATACAGCCAAAACGACGGCGCTGCTCGAGCAGATGGACAGCCACTGGAACGCGGTCAACGCGATATTCGACCGCATGCCCGAACGCTGCGATCCCTATATCTACTATCAGCGGGTGCGGCCCTATATCCACGGATGGGCCAATAACCCGGCGCTGCCCGACGGGCTGATCTACGAGGGAGTCGAGAAATATGCGGGCAAGGGCCAGTCGTTTCGCGGCCAGACCGGATCGCAAAGCTCTATCGTTCCGAGCATGGATGCATTGTTTCAGGTCCAGCATGGCAATGACCCGTTGCGCAATTTTCTCGACGAACTGCACGCCTATCGCCCGGCCCAGCACCGGCGTTTCATCGAGGATCTGCGCGAACAGAGCAAATTGCGCGAATTCGCCATAGCCAGCGGCGATCCGGCGCTCAGGGCTGCTTTCAACGCCAGCGTCGAGCAGGTGGCACGCTTTCGCACCCGGCATCTCGAATATGCCGCCAGCTATATCAACAAGCAGGCGTCGAACGGCAAGGGCAATGATACCGAAGTCGGCACCGGCGGCACGCCGTTCATGAAATATCTGAAAAAACATCGTGACGAGAACCGGGCGCAGGTGATCTGATCGCGCCTTTCCCGCTCCCGCCGGGCTCTTCACGGATTTAGCGGTTGCGCCCCGGGCTTGGCCTCTGCCATGAGGCAGTGGTCAAGTTTCGGGGGACATATATGCTATCGGCAATCGGGCTAATTGGCGGACTGGCTCTGCTCATCTGGATGACGGTGCGCGGGGTCAATATCCTGATTGCCGGACCGGTTGCCGCCGCGGCGGTTGCCCTGACCAGCGGGATTGCGTGGCTACCGCCACTTGCGGCTGCAGGAGACCCGGATTTCGCCACCGCCTATATGGACGGCTTTGTCGGCTTCTTCAAAAGCTGGTTCTTCATGTTTCTGCTCGGCGCGATTTTCGGCGAGATCATGGGAGCCAGCGGAGCGGCAGCGAGCGTCGCCCACTGGATTGTCGAGAAGATCGGGATCAAGCATGCCGTGCTGGCGGTGGTCTCCGCCTGCGCGGTGCTGACCTATGGCGGGGTGAGCGTGTTCATCGTTGCTTTCTCGGTCTATTCGCTCGCCGTCCACCTGTTCCGCGAGGCCAATTTGCCGCGCCGGTTCATACCCGCCGCCCTGGCCTTCGGTTCGGTCACATTCACCATGACCAGCGCCGGATCCCCGGAAATCCAGAATCTGATCCCGATGGAATATCTCGGCACCACCGCCTATGCCGGATGGAAGGTGAGCATCATTGTCGCGCTGTTCATGGCCCTGGCCGGACATTTTTGGCTGAATTACATGGTTCAGCGCGCGGTCGCCAGAGGCGAGCATTTCGTAGGCCGCGAAAGCGACGACCACAACACGGATTATGACAATCTCCCGGCGCCGCTGCTGTGTATCCTGCCTCTGGTCGCGGTGCTGGCGATATTCCTGATCTTTCAATATCCGCAGGACATGGGTCCGCTGTCGGCCATCCTGCCGCAGAGCTCGCTGGACAAATGGGCGCTGGTGGCGGCGCTGGGATCGGGTGCCGTTGTCGCGCTCGCGGTTGGCTATCGAAAGCTCAGATCCATGCCGGACGCCTTTTCCCGGGGCGCGACCAGCGCGGTGGTGGCGATCACCAATACCTGCGCGGTCGTCGGTTTCGGTGCGGTGGCCAAGCTGTCACCAGCCTTTCAGGAAGCACTGATACTCGTGCAGAATATCCCCGGCAGCCCGCTGATCGGCGCTGCCATTGCGGTGACCGTGATCGCAGGCCTGACCGGTTCAGCAAGCGGTGGCCAGTCGATCGCCCTGCCCCTGATCGCGCCGCATTATCTCGACGTCGGCGCGCAGCCGGACGAACTGCACCGCGTCGTCGCCATTTCCTCCGGCGCGCTCGATAGCCTGCCGCACAACGGCTATGTCGTGACCACCATCCGCGCGGTATGCGGGGAGACCCACAAGGATGCCTATGGCGCGGTCGGGGCGTTGACCGTGGTGATACCGGTAATCGGGACGATCATGGCGGTGGTCCTGTTCGGCCTTTTCTAAACTGCATCAATCGCCGGGCGAACCTGGGCTTACGCCCAGACCGAGCAATTTCCACCGCGTTCCTTCATAAACATAATTTTGTTCGAAATAGACCCTGGTTGGCTTGATCGGATAATGCCCCTTGAGCGTCAAAAATTGTGACTTGTTGCTCATGCTGGCTTCGTCAATCACGGGCTTCAGTCGGCTCATGATCCCATAGCTTTCTGCATCGCTATAGTAGGTGCCAAAATGGCCGTTAAACTCTTCAACAGAGATTTCCTTCTGCCAGAGGCGGGAAGTATAATCATAGAGCTTTTTCATGCTCCGGTCGGCAAGAGAATCTGCAAAGACTTTTGTCGTCTCGCGGAACAATTGTTCCTGCGCTTTTGGCGTTGGCAGTGACTTTTCACCGCCTTTTGCCGTAAAACCGGACTTCTCCTTTTCGATCGCGTTAATCCGCCAGCCGTCATCGGATTTCACCAACCGCAGGATCAGTGGTATTTTTCCTCCCGTCGCGGTTGTCACAGAACCATCCAGTGTTCCCGTCCCGTCGGTTAACGAGCGCGAACCCCAGCTAACGTCCTTGATCTTGTCCAGCGCGTTGGCAGCCAGATAGGATGCCAGCTCTTCCCTGCTTGTGCCGGCCTGGAAATCCTCGGACAGCAGCTCATAAGCGGAATTGATGTCATCATTCTGAACCGCGTCAAAGAAATCATCACCAGTCTTAGTCATGTCGCCGGTCAGCCAGAATACAAGGCCCAATATCAATATTATGGCGGCAATAATGCCCAGTACCACCTTCATCCAAGTCTTCATTAGACATCCCCTCGAATTTGGCGACCCGAGTTGATCATATCCGCAGCGATAGTGCGGCAGACGGCCAATGGCTGTGCTTCCTATCACAGATTAAGTGGCACAAATTTGCGATTCTGGCAAATCGACCGCTTGATCAGCGCGGTCGAAAGCGGCGATCGGGAAGGATGATAGCGGGCAAAACAGGTTCCACTGTCGCAAGTTTATTGGAAGACTGGGAAGCCTGTTTGTTACAGGTGTCACCGGGCGCCGCAGGCAGCGGTCAGGCGCTATTTCAGCCGCTCGATCTTGCTCGCCGCCTCGTCAATGATGGCGGTGACTTCCAGGATCTTTTCCGAGCCCTTGTCCTCGTCACCCAGACGGATGCTGATAGCGCTCTTCAGATTATGCATCGCGCGGCGGACGGATGCGCCATTGCTGGCCTCACCCATTTTCGACACGCCTTCCAGCCGGGACAGGATCTCGGCGACATGCGCTTCCTCCTCGGCCAGCAGGGCCGAGCCGGCGTCGGTGATCGAATAAATTTTCTTGCCGTCTTCATCGACCTTTTCGTCGATCAGATCCATTTCCGCCATCAGGGTCAGCGTCGGATAGACGATCCCCGGACTCGGCGCATAATGGCCGCCGGTCAGTTCCTCGATCTGACGGATCAGATCATAGCCGTGCCGCGGTTCTTCCGCGATCAGGTGCAAGGCCAGAAGCTTCAGTTCGCCGCGCCGGAACATCCGTGCGCGCCTTTTGCCCTTGGCGCCTTCAAAGGCGGCCTGGGCGAAGGCCCGGGCGATCTTCTCGCCAGGCGATCCGCCTCTTCCGCGGCCTCTGCCCCGTCCCCGGCCAGATCCGTCGGGGCCACCGGGTCCAAATTTCATTCCATGTCTCATTTTATCGTCTTTCTGTCTGTATAAGATGTTATTAAGATATATCTTAACGCAATCTTTGCAATAGGAGGATCGCAATAAACGGGCAAGTGTCTGAAAATTTGTAAGAATAACTGAGGGTCTGTCGATACAACACCGGCTGCGGTGCGCGTTAAAGATATTGGTTTAATCGCTGCAAGCTGTTAATCGAACAGTTAAAGCCCAGCTGGAGAGATCAATGGAAACCCCTATTCACGGTAAATGCGACCCGCGCTTTGCAGCGGTACAAGCGGCTTTCGAGAAGAATTTCCGCGAACATGGGGACGTTGGCGCATCGGTTGCGATCACCTTGAATGGCGAATTTGTCGTCGATCTGTGGGGCGGCCATCTCGACGAGGCGAGGACAGAAGAGTGGCGCGAAGACAGTCTGGTCAATGTCTGGTCGAGCACCAAGACGATGGCGGCGATGTCGCTGCTGCTGCTCGCGGATCGTGGCGAGGTCGATCTTCATGCCCCGGCTGCGACCTATTGGCCCGAATTTGCGCAAAATGGCAAGGAAACCGTCGAAGTCCGGCACTTTCTTAGCCATAGCGCGGGACTTTCGGGGATGGATGAAAAAGTCGAGGGCGACGCGCTCTATGACTGGGAATGGATGACCACCGCTCTTGCAAAACAGGAACCGTGGTGGGAGCCGGGAAGCCAGTCGGGCTATCACGCCATCACCCAGGGCCATTTGATCGGGGAGATAGTCCGGCGGGTCGCCGGTCAATCGATTGGCAATTTCTTTCGTCAGGAAATTGCCGAGCCTACCGGCGCGGATTTCCATATCGGCGCTGATGCCAGCCTTGATGCGCGGATCAGCAACCTCATCCCGCCCAAAAGCGGTCCTGCGCCCCAGTCGGCATCCATCGCCGGCCGCACCTTTGCCAATCCCCGCGTCGATGCCACCCAGCCCGGCCAGAGAGCCTGGCGCGCCGCGGAAATTCCCGCGGCCAATGGTCAGGGCAACGCCCGCAGCATAGTCCGCGCCCAGACCGCGATGGCCAATGGCGGCCAGGCGTTCGGCAAGACGATCCTGTCGGAAGCCGGCACGAAAAGGATTTTCGAGCAACAGACCGACGGCACGGACCTCGTGCTCGGCGTGCCGCTGACCTTTGGCCTGGGCTATGGCCTCAACGGCGCGGCAACCCCGATCAGTCCGAACAAGAACACCTGCTTCTGGGGCGGCTATGGCGGGTCGTCGGTCATTGTCGACCAGGATGCGCGGCTTTGCTTTTCCTATGTGATGAACAAGATGGAAACCGGGCTGCTGGGCGATCCGAGGGGATTCGGGCTTGCCGCGGCGATGTATATGGCGGTGGCGGGATAGGGTTCGCCTGGGATGGGTTTAGAGCGGCGTTGCCAGCAACCGTCTCCCCAGCGAAGGCTGGGGCCTAGACCGAGGGCGGTGGGACTCACACAGGCGGGCTGGATGCCAGCCTGCGCTGGCATGACGAATTAGCTCAATTCTTCTATGAAGGTCTCAGCTGTTCAACCGGAAGCGTCTATTCTTCCGCCTTCTTCGCCACGCCGACAAAGGCCGGCCGCAACAACCGGTCCTTGATGACATAGCCGGCCTGCATTTCCTGGACGATGGTGCCGGGTTCATGCTCGTCGGTGGGGATTTCGACCATCGCCTGGTGCTGGTTGGGGTCGAGCGGGAGGCCGACCGAGGCGACGCGCTTGATGCCGTTTTTCTCGAACA
>TARA_R110001599_G_scaffold339573_1_pt1 | contig 10303 bp, 6 predicted proteins | sample TARA_R110001599 | Tara Oceans TARA_R110001599 (sample SAMEA4398360) | marine metagenome | biome: Polar Biome; feature: [MES] marine water layer (ENVO:01000295) within the mesopelagic zone...; material: water (ENVO:00002006), including particulate matter (ENVO:01000060) such as...... | reverse complement strand
TAACTCTTTGCTCTGCTGTGGCTTCTTTATACTCTTTCTCAAATTGTGTTAAGTCTTTATTTAAAGCCTTAATATCTCTATCCACTTTTAAACTAGAAGTCTCTGTTACACCTATCTTAGAATTTATAGCCGTCCTAAGTATCTCTGCGGCTTCTAGTCCTTGCTTCTCAGTAAGCAAAGGTTGTGTTGCTCCGCTATTAGGATTTGTTGGGTCAGGAACTAAATATATTACACCTTCCTTCGGCACATCGGGGAGTTCGTTGGTATCTAGAGTTTCAAAAGTATATTCTTTATCTGCTCTGTTTGTAAGTATACTAGCTGCGTTGTGAGTGTTAACTAACTCCCTACTTATTAAATCGTCTGTAGCTTTTACAAAGTCTTTACTTTTTTTCATATCGTCAAGAAGACCAATATCACCATCTTCAATAACTTTCTGATACTTCACATTATACTCTTCCTTGATGCCTTCAGAAAACTCTTTCATATTGAAGTTGTTTATCTTACGCACAACGCTATTCTTTAAACTGAAGACTGACTTTCTATCGCTAGGATTTGAAGATGGCACAAGATTTCCGTTGCCATCGTCAACCAATTTAGCAAGTGACATCTGTCCCGATATAGGGTCTATATATATACCTGAACTAGCAGGGTCACCAAACGCTTGTAATTGTGCGTTTTGGTACACCTCTTCAGCAGATGCAACTCCTGAAGATGCTCTTAATAAACTTGCATCGTAGTTTGTATTAAACGTCTTAGATACATTGAACATATCTGTAGTTCCCTGCTGTAAGTTTGCACGCATTGCGTTATACTCTCTTAAGCGTAACTGTCCTGACTTAAGTTTCTTATCTAAGTCAAGCATATACATTGAAGCATCGTCAGCAAACCTAGCCATCCTTTCATTAGAACCAACGTGCTGACCTTGAGGTGTGTCGTTAAACTCACTTATATAGTCACGTGACTCAGTATCAAGTTGTATCTTTAGTTCCTCACGCCTTTTAGTTTCAGCTAGTAACTTAGTACTGAGGTCAGTACTAATCTGACCCCAATCAACACCTACAACTACAGGTCTTTCGCTTTGCTTATAATATGATTTAGCCATTAGTAAATATTAAAAGGGTTGTATTGTAAGGGTCTTGTATTATAGGCTGTATTAAGCTGCGGAGCCTGCAGCATATTCTGATTAATTAACTGAGGATGTTTTAAATTAAACATTGCCGATGTATTTTGAAACTGCTGAGCAAGGGTAGGTGTCTGCGGCGTAAGAGGAGGCGTGACCGTAGGCGTGACCGGAGGCGTGACCGTAGGCGTGACCGTAGGTGTTGTGTTATTCTGCTTATACAACTCAGAGTTTTCATATATACTCAACCCCGCATCAGTAAGTCCTTGAACCCCTTGCATAATTGCTAGGTTTTGTGCATTCCTTGCATTAGCTTCCGCAATGCCGGCTCCCTCTGCTTGGGCTAAACCTAGTGTAGACCTTTCTTTTGCTAAACTAGAGCCCTCAGTTGCAACCAAATTCTTTAAAGTATCCAAGTCTTTAATTTGCTTGTCTGTAATACCTGATTGTGCTATATTAGATTGAGCTAAAACTCTACCTGCTGTAGCTGCACCACCTCTCTCTGATTCTTTACCAACCTCCATCGCTTGGGCTGCTGCTTGAGCTATAGCCTCTCTTTCATTGTTGTAAGGCTCTTTGCTAATACCAAGCTGCTCAAAATAGTTCACATCAAGTTGAGCCTCTGCGTTTTTAAAAGCTGCATCTGCTGCTTTTGAAGCGTCTTTAGCTAACTGATTTTGTTTTGATGCTTGACTGATAGAAAGTGCTGTACCTACTAGTGCTGCTCCTGCTGTTATTATTGATGTTGCTGCTGCCATATTATAATGTTTTAATCATTTCTTTATTGTATGAATCACCTTGAGTGTATCCTTGTTTCTCGTAAACATTTATAAGACCATTATGCTTTATTAATGCATAAGCAAACTTATTGTCTAAGTTCTTTGCTATAGATGTTAATGTCTCTATTAGAAGAGTAAGGGCTTCTTTCCTAGCCCCTCTATACTCTTTGCTAGATATAATCCAATCCACCCACGCTACTTTTGAGTTGGTGTTGTATAGAAAACCTGCACACACAGGTGTATCTCCATCCCAAATCATTACACCACCTTGACCATCCTGAGGTAAGAAGTCTCTATTAGGAGCTTCCCATCCCCAATCCTTCCACCATCCCTTAAGGATGTTGTCGTAATCTTCGTGCTGTAGTGGAGTTGTATTGAATTTCATCTAAAAGCAAAGATACTAAATTTTAAGGATAACTTTTCATTACCTCCGACTCAATAGCAAATAACTCACTTGCTGATGTTACTGAAGTAGGTAGCCAAAGAGTTATCTCCGCATAATGTCCCATAACACCAAGCGATTCAGCCTGTGCATTCTTGAAGTACATAAAGAAATCACCTGCTGTTGGAAGGGTCCCTGTCTTATCTGTACTAATAGCATTAATAATAGAGTTTGTAGTTATACCTGTAAGCATACCTACAAAGGTTAACGTAGAACCTGACCCTGCGTATATAGCATCACCAACAGACATTTGAGTCTTAAGGATTACGTTGGATGCAAATCCAATTAAATATGCAGTTGCCTCTTCAGTAACCGCTAAAGCTTCACCTACACCTCCGTTTGCTCGTGACTTAAAGTCAGACTCAATTAACGGAATACCTGCGGCAGCCCCATTTGTACGCACATATGCAAAGTAGCTGCCTTCTTTCTTTACAAAACTAGTATTAAATGTATAATTCGCCTGAGATGCTATGTCTGTAAGTATCTCGGCAGACCACGCATCAGTAGACTCAAGGTTAAGCGTTTTAAATATCTTATTATCTAAAGGGCTTTCATTTATCACAGTCTTCATAATAGACGTATAAATAGTACCATAATAACTATTACGAGTCTCGTTGGTGTTGTGTCTGTACAACTGCCCATTCTTAAAGCTATAGAAATAGTTATTCATCCCTATCATATACTCAGGGTTGTAGCTATAAAACGAAGGAAATCCTTTAGACCCCTCGCTGTATGTAAGTGTATAATTCGCCATATCTTTATTTTAAACGCAACTTTGTAAGTTAATAACTATTCCATCTTTAACTTCTATTCTACTTTTCTCTCCGGGGCTACCACCGCCTTCAGCATTAATTCTATTAATACCATACCAAGCGGCATTGGCTTTAACATTTCCATTAGCATCATCAAATATAAAGTCATTTAAACTTATTCTAACATCACCACCAACTGTTGAGCCTGAAACGTATCCAACATAGAGTTGAGTTGTAGTTGTTGTAGTACAAGCTGCACCTTGATTTGGTTGTGGACCTGATATATCAAAAGCAGGTAAAGCTACAGGACATCCTATTGATATAGGGGCTGCTTGACCCGCACCCCCACAAGGGGCAACAGCTATTGTTCTTAAAGTAAAATCAGTAGCAGATGTTTTTGGGACGTAAAGTATTAGTGTATTTAAAGTTTCCTCTGTAGTAGCAGACCTCTTATTACTTAATGATACCGTACTTAAAACATTATCGGTTACCCAATCAGTCCCATCATACATATATGTTGGTAACGACAAAGAGCTGAAATTATAAGACGAGCAAGGAGCTGTGGCTCCACTTGAAAAGAAGCTTAAGTCAAATATAACAGGGGCATTGATTTGTCCAAGAGCCTCAAAAGCTGTATCTGCTGAACTAAATTTAACATCGTATTGAATATTGTCTTTCATTAGCTGAATACCAATTGGAAACGCACCCACATTACTAACAGTTAATTTAATAGCTCCTATAGCCGCACCAAAAGTAGTCTTTAAATCATACCTAGCAACATCAACTGTAGGTATAGTAACACCCATAGTGCAAGGGTATGTTACGCACGTTGGGCAAGTGGCATTAATACCTAAGACACCGGAAAATTGGTATCTAGTAACGACTCCATCTGAGTAGTAACCATCTTGCGAAACAGTAGACAACAAATCGTCATCGTAAACTGTAGTAGCCTCACTAAATGTAGGAGCGTTAAAGTATTTTGTTAAATATTCTGACATAGTTTATTTTTTTTTAGCAATCACAACCTGTTACACTTATTACAACACCCTTCGGTACAGGGGTATACGTAGGGTAAGAACTTGAACAAAATACTACTGAAGCCCCCCCAAGCACTATTGTACTCCCTAAACTTGTCGTTACTGTAATTGTAGTGACACTAGGGTTTGTTATTGTATATTCTGTATTAGTAGCACTACATACACACTCACAACATACCTCATCTAAGTTTGGTATAGTCTCTCCTCCCACCTGAACACATAATGTCTCAGGGGTTGAGGTCCTGAAGTCGTATATTAAATATAAGAAATCATTAGCTGTTGAATATAGAAATGGAGAAGATGTAAATGTTGGGTTCGAGCCCGATTTAGTTAGAGAAGTAGAAGCTGCTAACATTGCATTTATATCAGAAACATTATTACCGTAATCTGAATTTGAAATTAAATATTTGAAATTATCTTGAACATCAATGTCATAGTCATCTAAAGGCAACCATTTACTAGTCCTTAAGTCTACGTAACTACCATCATTAGGAAATACTGTATCTCCTTTAAACCCTGTTTGCTCTGTAAATACTGAAGCAAATACAGCGGCTCCTGTAGTATTTTCTATAAACTCAATCTGCGTATCAGGGCTAGAGTTATCAGAGTTTACATCCACAAAATTATGACCTATATGTAAAAACTTCCCTACATCACTATTGTTTGTAAGAACTATTGTTTTTAAAGTAATAGGCACTCCTGTAGGGCATTGAGGTGTTATTGTAGATGCGGAGCTACCTAAAGTATTTGTTATTGTAATAGAGGCTGTATTAGGCGTAGTTGTTGTTTTACCAAAACCAAAAGTACCATTACCACTTAAATTTGTATGAGATGTTATTGTTCCTTGATAATTTATTGATATACCAATTAAAGAACCTGCAGGTACATTATAATTAATTTCTGTTACACCTGTAGTAGTAGGTAAGTTTACACAGAAAGTTTGCGTAGAATCTAATGGGTCTCCTGAGAAATCTATAGTTCTTGAAGTCCCACAAGGTGAGCATACATCTTCAGAAGGCAATGCAGTGTCGTTACTTGTTAGAACGTATTCATTCATATATGGGTCATAACCTCCTAGCTTTTGAGTCTTAAAGCTATCCGTAAATAAGTCTCTAAACCAACTACGCATACCATACTCTGATATAACATTTAACTGCTCGCTTGAAGCATTACTACCTTTAAGTTGCAATAAGGCTCCTCTTTTAGAATCAGTAAAGAATTTATCGGCTCCATAAGAAACAAAACTCTCAGGGTTATTACTAATACCAAAATCTTCAGTTCTTGCAACTTGAAGTCCTAAGACCTCAGGCACTGACGTAAGAACACTACCTCCTGAAGCGTCAGACAATAAGTTCTTTCCGGCTAATACATATGAAATTTTATCTTCCTGTAAAACAAGAATATCTGTCTTCCTACCGTCTATCTTGTTAATATCACCAAAGGATGATTCAAGTGGTTTAAAATTAAGAAGTCCTAAATTAAACTCGTTAAGTCTATTTATATTAGTCTCATCATTATATAACCCACTATAGGTAATATCACTATATCTATGTGTCTTTGCGTTATCTTGCTCAGACACAGATGTTACCCTATTCCCTAAGTTAAAACCATCGTCTGTTATTGAATCTTCTATCTTGTAGCTTTCAACTCCATTACCAAAAGAAAAACAATTATGAAAGTTTAAATAAAACACGCCATTTTCTGTAGCTGATTGGTCTTGGTCTAATATATTAGCAAAGTTACCTCCATCAAGGTGAAATCCGTTACCATCAGTACTTATAGGGTATGAATCTTGTCCTTCGTACCATACATCAGGAAGTGCGTCAGTTGGTTTTGTCTCAAATATAACAGTACCAATATTTCTGTGTATATTAAATTCAGCGCGTATATTTGCTGACCCACCAAATGCTGCAGATGCCCCACAAGCTCTCGTTCCTTTTATCATAAAAAGAATTTCCTCTGTAATAGCATCTTTATACCATTGATAATAATAGTCTTTCGTACCCTCTTCACTTCCTAGTGCCATAAACTCATTCGCATCTGCAGCATTTGTTGCAGTAGCGTCAATATAATGATTTTCTATATCACTAACATTTTTTGTCCCCGAATCTATTATACCTCCTATATTATCTGCATTCCACCAATCTATTATATTTAAATAATTAGCAGTAGAAATAAACTCTCTTTTAAGTTTGTAACTTCTCTTTTTACATCCACCCGTGATACCACTCTTGTTTCTATATAAGTTAAAGTCAATAGTTATTCTACTCCCTGCAGGTATATCCCAATTAGTAAATACTCCTGCGCTATCTATTGATTTTTGAAAATTATCATATAGCATAACAACTCTAGACTCTTGAGGTGGTAAGAAAAAATGTGTAAGCACCCACGTGGCTATCAACCCTGACTGTACTCTCCTTTTTTGGAATCCCGGATTTATAATTGAACCTTCAAGCCAAACTACGCTAAAATCAGTTGCATCTATTTTCATATACACTCCTGCGGGGACGTGTATATCTCCACCATCAGGGTCTACAGGGGATATAAAATCCTCTTCTTGACTCTTCTTCTCTAAAACTACGGCTGTGGCACAAGTTTCTAAAGCACCATCTGAATCTGCTTTAACGATAAGCTCGTCACCCTCTTCAATTTTTGCAATATTCTCACCTTCTAGTAAAAAATAACAGGTACTAGCATAATCAATAAAATATTCTTGAGAGTATATGGTTTCATAAGTATCATCGGAAGGTTTTAAAACAAACTTATATCTTTTAGCCCACAAGGGTGCTCTCTGAGACGGAGGTATGTTAACCTTTATTTTGTTTTGAGTAACACTAGCTAAGCAAGGGATAAAATTATTATTATTTTCACTTGTTAGTACGGTTGTAGCTCTATTGAATTCATCCATATAAACCATACCAACTTCATAGCCTCTATTGCTATGAAGGCTTGAGGGAGTACCTGATGTCCTAAAAGTTACACTAGCATCTGTTATATCAAAAAATTCCCAAGACTCATCATCGTCTGTAGGACTGTCTTCAAATAGAATAGCAGGGATTATAAGACTCACATCATCTGCAGATACGGCTATAGAGGTTATTAGGCTTTCGTCAAGAGACATACCTTGATTCGGAGTGGTTACTCCGGAATTAGTTTTAGTCCAAATATCAGAACCTCCTGCACTCCCTAATGTGAGTGGTATACTACAGTTGAGCCTATCACTAAAAGTAGTTCCATCACACGCATCAGCTATCGCAGTCTGAATCTCTGTAATTCTATTTTGAAAGTCGGTGGATTCAACCATATCAACTACAGTTGAAAAATTTTGCCTTAAAGTGTATATAAAACTTAAGGAAGTCTTTGGCGTTGTGTCAGGTGGGCTACCTGCGAGCGACCCAAAAACATTATGGCTTATATCAAACAAAAAAGTTATGGTTGAATTTGTCTGTAATATATCCTTAACCGGTGAAAAATTTGCAACAATAGCGGCATCTGAGTTAAATGACATACCGGATACTAAGCTATATGTTATATCAGTTACAGTAGTAGTAAGTTCAAATACATTAGCACGATTACTTGATATTTCCGTGTAGTAGTTTATGTTAGAATCTACATCTTGTCCTTCATAATAATTACCGTACATTAATCTATTACCCATCAGTGTTTGAGCATTAGCAAGTAAAGGTACGTTATCATAAAGCCTTAGTATTTCCCCACTTGATAGTATTGTGAATATTTTTTTATTACTAAAAGTATATGTCTCTATAAGGTTGTCTCCGTAATTTAACTTAGATTTATCTAATGCCTCCACTAATTTAATAGCGTTAGACGTTGATTCTTTAAATAAAATATCTATCCCTTTCACTAATGAATCACCTGTATCAAAAGATATTATAGCAGCGTTCATAGCGTTAATCATTCCCTCATTTAATCCATTAACAATAGAGAAATTTTTCGGTATAAATACGGGGTTTGTAAATTGAGATGTAGCAGAATACTCATTATCTTCATACTTATATCTATAAGCAAAACATAAGAACTTATCTTCCATATACGAATCTGAGTCACCCGCATTACTTGATTCAATAAAAGGGGCTTGTGCGGGCGGTTTTACTATAACCAATAAAGAGTTGTAAGAAAAACCATCATCCCCCGTAATACTTGAAGGGTAAGTATAGTCTTTAGTTACATTAATGTTTCTAGGTGGGTTATAATTATCTGTAAAAAATAAAAGGTCACCAATTTTGTCTACATTATTTATAAGGTATTTTTCATTAAAATTTAATGTAGTATTTGCAGGGTCATCAGCGTTTTTAAAACTAACAACGTGGGTTGTAGTTGAGGTTGTTCTAGTATTAAATGATACTATCAAGTCGGCTTTACCTGTACCTGTATCGGTAGCGTCTTTGTCGTGTATAAACCAATATATAGTTTCATTAGACCCATCTTCAAAAGCACCTATACAGACAGCGTTTGAACTTAAAGGATATGAGGTACCACTATATACCCCTAAGGTTATATCTGTAAGTAAACTATTTCCCTTTGAGTTTTCGACAGACCCTATCTCTGAATCTTCTGTAGAACCAAGTCGTACATTTAATGCGTCAATATACTGACCGTTAGGTACAAGTCTCTCATCAAGTGACTTGTTCATCTTACCCGATATGAAATTTCTTTTACTATTAGCCATACTACTTAATCCACTTATTTTGTCCTCTTAGATTCATTAACAATCTTCCCGGATGAATATTACTGATTCTTATCTTTGCGTTACGTAGAAGGGCTGATTTCTTCTTCTTAGCTCTATTTACCACGTACTCCTGAACACCAAGCTTACTATCTAATATAGAGTACTGAATGTATGAGTAAATATACTCCTCAAATAATTTATTAACCGTAATCAAAGAGTTATCACCACCTTCCATACCATCAGATACGTACTCTACTATCACACTTTTGCCTGACATAGTAGAGTCAAAGTTTATAACACCTGCCTTAGCGTCTATTCTAAAGGTAGGGTTAGTATTTGCTGTTTCTGTATTTAGACCATACCTAGCCCCGATAGCAAAATCAAAGAACCAAGTCCCATCACAGAAATAACCTTCATTATTATCGTAAGCACTGTTACTATTTAAGTATATACTCTTTCTAGTACCTGTTATCCTAGCTATATCTAAATCCGAAAATTCAGGCTTTAATACACTACCACTTTCATCAAACAATATTTTTGAATTATTATCTTGAAGGTATGTAGTAGCTGAGGTTAGTTGTATATTCTCTGTCATTGGTCTTAGTACGCCATTCTCAAACAAAGAGATACGAACCCAATTAACGTAGTCAGAAGGAAGCACGAATCGCACTGCATCATTCACCGTCATCTCCAACGCTTTAATCTCCTTAAATGCATCGTAGTTAAGCTCCTGTACCGCACGCTTAGCGTGGAACAAAATCTTATAACGCTCTTCGTTATTTACTAAAGAGTGATTTCCTTGATACATCAACATAAAGTTGTTGACTATATCCTTTAAGCTAACATATTGGTACGAACCCCAATTAGCATCTTCAGGATTTGCTCCTGAATTTTCGTAGTACTGATACTGAGATATATATGCCATTATTGTTGTGTATTATTTTGTTTTTCTTGACCTTGTGCAAACTGTACCACAGCAGACTCACGTATTTCAACACCTGCGTACTGACATATCTTATTCACCAAATCATTTAAGTTATCAAGTGGTAACTCAAAGTCTTGGTAATCTACCGCCGAGGCATTAAACACGGGTCCTTGTGCTATTAAGGCTGCATTATATGTCCATTTAGGTGTTAGTGGGTATCGCACGTACTGAGATGATATATCTGTAGCTCCTGTAATTGTAACAGGATACACCGTCATTGTAGAGCCTTCAGTTGTGTACGCAGGGAACTCTTTACTTGGTGCTGTAATCATTGAATTTAAAAGCATAGTAATCTTGCTTTGATTCACACGCTCCACCTCTAATCCATTATACATAACTTTATTAATTAAATAATAATCAGAAGGCATTAGGTACGTATTATCGGTAACCTGAGCTAGTGTTGCTGTCTTTGAAAACAAGTCAATCACCTCAAGTATACCTTTTGATATATCCGCATAGTCAGTACCTGACCTACGAGCATTCTCTAGGTTAAGCTGC
>TARA_R110001599_G_scaffold71753_1_pt1 | contig 10307 bp, 8 predicted proteins | sample TARA_R110001599 | Tara Oceans TARA_R110001599 (sample SAMEA4398360) | marine metagenome | biome: Polar Biome; feature: [MES] marine water layer (ENVO:01000295) within the mesopelagic zone...; material: water (ENVO:00002006), including particulate matter (ENVO:01000060) such as...... | reverse complement strand
TTGCGAAATTGACGAACGAGAAATTTTAGATTTTATTTCACCATTGAAGAAAAAAAAGATAAAACTCGACCCAGTAAAATTCACAGAAAAACAAAAAGAATTTCTCAAGTTATCAATAGCCAGAAACACAAAGGCTATGTTCATTCGTGGCCCCGCAGGCACAACCAAGACATATTTAGCGGTATACAGCGCTCTTCAACTTTTTAATATTAATAATGATTATGATATTACTTATATCCGTACGATAGCAGAAAGCGGCGAAAAAGGCCTAGGAGCATTACCAGGAGATGTTTCAGAAAAGTTTAATCCATTTATGTTGCCGTTAAATGACAAGCTCGAAGAGATGATTTCGCCACAAGACAAAGTTTTTTTGGAGCAAAAAAAGATTATAAACGCTTTGCCTATAAATTATTTACGTGGAGCCAACTGGATTGATAGAATTATCATTGCGGATGAGTCTCAAAACTTTACATTTAAGGAGTTAACCACATTAATAACAAGAATTGGCAAGAATACCAAATTATTTATCTGTGGGGACCCCATGCAAAGCGACATTAACGGCAAAAGCGGATTTGACAGGATGTCAGATATCTTTAATAATCAAGAGTCTGCGGACAATGGCATTCATTGTTTTGATTTTACAAAAGAAGATATCCTAAGAAGCGAAATACTTAAGTTCATTGTTGGAAAAATAGAAGAATCGTCGTTAAGCGACAAGCCTCAGCCGATAAAAACAAAAGAGAGAAGAAAAAATCAATGAACATTGTGTAACGTATAAATAGAAAAATTTATTAAAACATATTAATATACAATATGCCTTTCATGTACTGTACAGAATGTGGTTACAAAAATGCCTTTACCACTAGGAAAGCTAAATTTTGTGCTGGCTGCGGACAATCGTTAGCGGAAGAAGGAGCAAATCCTGCTCATGCTGACCCTCCAAAGCAAGCGCAAGCTAATTTAGAAAACGATTCCCCAGAAGGAATCCCCGATATACAAAAATTAGAATATACTGTTGACGCAGTGAGCAAAAGCCCGACAATCGGAGACTTAATAAATACAAAAGAACAAGGACCTAAGAGAGCTGCAAAAAAAGCAATAGACTCTAAGCCCTTAAGTCTCAAGGAAGTTGAAGCGCAGTCCGTCCTGGAATGTGGTAGCTCAGCAAATCGTTCAACAGATTAATGGGAAGACCTAAAAAAATAAGATACGAAGACAGGGTTGGTGTTATCGACCGAGAGCTTCAAAAAAGAAAACATAAGTGGCATCTGAATGCGATAGCATGGTTTGATTTTCAGGACGTAGAGCAGATCATAAGATTTCATATTTTTAAAAAGTGGGATCAATGGGACCAAAAGCGACAGCTCGAGCCCTGGATTAATAAGATTATATCTAATCAATTAAAAAATATCTTACGTAATCATTACAGTAACTTTGCGCGTCCATGCTTAAACTGTCCTTTTAATCAATCAAATCAACAAGAATCGATACATGGCAATTTATGCGCCTTCACTCCAAGCGGAACGCAATGTGGTGAGTGTAAGCTATACGCCAAATGGGAAAAAGGAAAAAAACATGCATACGATATAAAATTACCTCTCGCTTTAGAGAATCACCATCAAGAAGTTTTTTCAATCGCATCTCGAGAGTTTGATTTAATGAATTCTATAGGCAAACTGCATATAGAAATGAAATTAGTATTAACTAAAAAGCACTATGAAGTTTATGAAGATTTATTTGTAAAAAATCTATCAGAGGACGAGGTTGCAAAAAGGCTTGGTTATACCACTAACGAAAAGAATAGAAAAGCTGGCTATAAGCAGATTAAAAATTTAAAGAAGATGTTTAAAGAAAAAGCCGTGATCGTTATTCAGCAAAAAGATATTATAATTATCAATGACTAATCTGACCGAAGAACAAAAAGAGCTTATCAGAAATAATTACAAATCTATATCTGATTTAACTCGCTTAACTCAGATGGTTTCTGGGGACGAAGCTCTTGACGGGCGAAGTAAGATCGGAAGAGCAATAAGAAAGTTCATGGTTGAGCAAGGACTAAACTACGAGACAACCGTTCATAGAAAAGTTGAAGATATCATCTTGACTAACGAAGAGAAAGAGTTTTTAGATTCCCACATGGGGCAAAACATGAGCAGTATTCAACTAGCGGAGTTGCTTTGGCCAGACCTGGAAATCAAAAAGCTTTCAAAAGAGCAGCGGGTTGTTGCCGATTATGTTAAAAATCATCATCCTGATTTCGTACGTTCAGACGAAAGCGCTCTTGGTTTAAAATATAGTCCACCCAAGGCGATATCTCGATCAATTAAAAAGATCAATGATTTTGCTGGAAAAACTTTGGACGAAAACAAGCTTATAATGCAAGATAAAAAATGCGTAGAAGTTTTAATGAACTCTTTATCTAGTCCGAGATTTATACAAATAATTAATAATTATGCAGACCAGGAGGACAGAGAACTGTTTGAGGCTGAATTTGTGAGGTGTGTTTGGGATAAGCCAGATTTAACGACTGACGAAATTAATTTATACATTAATATATGTATGGATTACATTAATTTGAAGCATATCGAGCAGCAAAAATCAAAATTAAATTTAATGTTCGATGACGCACAAGGCCAACAGGAATTTACCATTAGGCTTACGGAGATATTAAAAACAAAAAGCGAAGAATATAATCAATGCGCAGGGCGCATGGACAAGTTAATTACCAAATTAAATGGTGATCGCGCAAAAAGAGTCGCCTCAAGGCATTCTCAGAACGCGAGTGTTTTAAATATAGTTCAACTATTTCAAGAGGAAGAAGAAAGAAAAATTATGGTTCAAATGGCTGAAATGCAAAAACAAATTATAAGCGAAGAAGCGGACGAATTAGAATCAATGTCTGAGTGGAAGTCTAGGGTTCTAGGGGTAGCAAAACAAGATGTCATTTAACTGCAAAGAATGCAATAAAGAGTTCGACACTGAAGCGGCCATCCACCGTCATCTAAAAATTCATGATATGACCTTGGCAGATTACTATACGAAAAATTTCCCGCGGAAGAATTTATTAACTGGAGAGTTACTACCTTTTAAAAATAAAAAAGATTATTTCGAAAAAGATTTCTCCACGTACAGTCAGTTATTGAAATGGTGCCATGCGAACTCTCCGAAAAAAGTAAAAGAATATTCTCTAAATAAATTAAAGCAGAGAATAAAAGAAAAGGAGCTAAAGTTTGGACCTACTCATTTAGAGCTGTTGTTGAACGAAATGCCAACGGTTGATATTTATAAAAAGTTTTTTACAAGCTATTCCCATGCTTGCAGTCAAGCAGGCGTTACGCCTATGCTTTATAGGAAGCTGCCTGAAGACTTCTTTGACGCTCAAGACTTTGATGATTTGCAAATAGTTGTTGATACTAGAGAAAATCATCCACTGCCTTTTAAGAACATAAAAAAATTCGCCTTAGACTTTGCAGATTATACTGCGAGCGGAAGCAAGTATGATTATACCTTCGTAGAAAGAAAAAGCGAAAGCGACTTTAAGTCTACAATGTCGCAAAACTTTTCAAGGTTTCGGCGCGAGGTTTCCAGGGCTAAGGCAATGGACAGTTATATATTTATTGTTGTGGATAGCGATATAAGAAAAATAAAAAAACAAAACCACTTTTCTCCGCATCCAGCAAATTTGAAATTCATTTTTCATAACATGAAAGCTCTGTGCCATGAGTTTCCAGAAACATGCCAGTTTATATTTTCTGGAAATAGAACATCTTCAATAGACTTAATACAAAGAATTTTATGTTTTGGTAGAAAAATATGGTACTGTGACTTACAGTATTATATAGACGAAAGGAATTATGGCTTGGGAAGAAGGAAATCAAAAGGAGCGGGTAAACAAGGCTCACGACATAAACAAGCAGCTCTTAGCTGGTGATCTGGGCTTTCTCGAAGAAAAAGAGGCTAAAATTCTTTTTTACAAATTTCTTCGAGAGAACATAACTTTTTCAGCAGACTTATTAATGGGAATCAAACTCTTTCCGTTTCAACACATGGCTGTCAAGGCAATGTTTCAAACAGACTATTTCATGGGAGTATGGTCTCGAGGAATGTCTAAGTCGTTTACGACTGGTGTTTATGCGATGTTAGATGCGGTTTTAAACCAGGGGGTTGAGATTGGAATATTATCTAAATCTTTCCGACAAGCGAAAATGATCTTCAAGAAGATCGAGGATATTGCTGCAAAACCTGAGGCCGCTTTATTCGCGCAATGTATCACAAAAAAAAGTAAAAGCAACGACGAATGGTTAATGGAAATAGGCAGATCAAGAATTCGAGCGTTACCATTAGGTGATGGCGAAAAGCTTCGTGGTTTTCGTTTTCATAGAATTATTATTGATGAGTTTGCTCTTATGCCAGAAAGAATTTATAACGAGGTTATAGTTCCTTTCTTGTCAGTAGTCGAGAATCCAACGCAGCGAGAAGACTTGTACAACATTGAAACACAAATGATTGAACAGGGTAAAATGACAGAGGAGGAAAGGTATATTTGGCCTAATAATAAATTAATAGCTTTATCGTCTGCGTCGTACAAATTTCAATATATGTATAAAGCATATACTCAATTTGAAAATTTAATACATAATCAGCCTGTTGATGACACTGCTCGTCGTACGATTATGCAGTTTTCATACGATTGCGCCCCTAAGCAGCTCTACGATCAGAACTTATTAAATCAAGCTAAATCCTCCATGAGTCAAAGTCAGTTTGACCGAGAGTTTGGTGCTGTTTTTACTGACGACAGTAGTGGGTACTTTAAGATATCAAAAATGGCAGAATGCTCGATCCCAGACGGAGAGAGTCCATCGATTGAAGTCGCTGGTGAAGCTGGAGAGGAATATTTAGTTTCCTTTGATCCTAGTTGGGCGGAAAGCGAAAGCTCTGATGATTTTGCTATTCTGGTTTTAAAGCTTAATAAAGAAAAACAAATAGGCGTGGTGGTTCATAGTTATGCGCTTGCTGGGGCTAACATGAAAGAGCATATTAAATATTTTTCATATATCCTGCAAGCGTTCAATGTTGTTATGGTTATTGGTGATTATGCTGGAGGAGTTCAATTTTTAAGTGCTTGTAACGAAAGCGAAATATTTAAAAAAGACAACCTAAAATTAAAAACAATTGAAGTTGACTTTGAAAAGCCAGAAGCATATAACTCTGATTTGCAAAAAGCGCGAAACGCGTACAATAAAACCGAAAAGAAAATCTGCTATCTAAGAAAACCTACAAGCAACTGGATAAGGCAGGCCAACGAATTATTGCAATCTAATTTTGATCATAAAAGAATCTTTTTTGGATCGAGAGCTATTGATGATTCATATCAAACACAAAGACGAAAGCAAATTCCGATTGAAAAATTAAAATATTTAAAAGGTAGTGACGCGTTAAGCGAAAATATGACAAAAGAGGCTAAAATGATTGATTTTGTCGAGCATCAAAGTGATATGCTAGAACTCATAAAAGTAGAATGTGCACTTATACAAATAACAACTACAACTCAAGGCACTCAAACTTTTGATCTTCCCCCAAATTTAAGAAGACAGTCTGGCCGAGACAAAGCTAGAAAAGATAGTTATTCTGCGTTAGTATTAGCCAATTGGATGGTTAAGACGTATTTTGACATCATGAACTTCAAGCCTAGAGAAGTCGAAGTTACGTTTACGCCGAGATTCATCAAGTAAAGCACTTTTTAAACTTTTAAAAGTAACTTTGTCGACTTTCGTGTAACTAAAGGAAATGGCTGAAAAGAGAAAATATAATAAGAAATCTGAGTACTGGGGTAAGTTTGATAAAAAACAGTCCATAGAAGAGACTTTGGCAACAAATCCATTACTGCAAAACAGCACATATACTCCCAGTCTAGAAGGAGAAGCTTACTTCAATTCCACGTCTAAAGCGGCTTATTCTCGAACAGGAAGCGGAGGAACTACAGGTTCAAGGTCTAATCGAATTCATAAAGTTCCACAAAGAGATAAGTATACGAATATTAGAGACGGACTACTTCCTTATGATTATTCTGCTAGTGGCATTAACGTAAGAGAAACAATAGAGCTTTGTCAAAAGGCGTATGCTAATGTAGCTATATTTAGAAACGCCATAGATATTATGGCTGAGTTCGCTAATTCTGAGATATTTCTCGATGGTGGAAGTAAGAAGTCTAGAGACTTTATTGAGGCATGGTTCAGAAAAGTTAAGCTTTGGAAAGTAAGAGATCAGTATTTTCGAGAGTATTATAGATCTGGAAACGTTTTCTTTTACAAAATTGACGGAAGATTCAATACTGACGATTTTGTTAAGATGACAAAAACTTACGGAGCTGTGTCAGTGAATAAAATACCTATTCGTTATATTTTATTAAATCCGTTTGATATGGTGGCGCACAGGACAACTGGATTTGAAACGACTGGCGTATACGCAAAAGTTTTAAGTGAGTACGAAATAGAGAGATTGAAAAACCCAAAGAACGAATACGATGAAGAGGTTTATAAAGGCTTGCCGAGAAATCTTAAAGAGAATTTTAAAATGAATGGATATGCGCCTGATGGAGCAAAAGTTGAAATTGAGCCAGAAAGACTTAGATACTCCTTTTATAAAAAGCAAGATTACGAACCATTTGCTATTCCATTTGGCTTTTCTGTTTTAGAAGACATTAATATGAAGCTTGAGTTTAAAAAAATTGATCAAGCGATCGTCAGGACTATCGAGAATGTTATTCTTTTAATTAGCATGGGTAACGAGCCAAATAAAGGAGGCATTAATCATAATAATCTTGCAGCTATGCAAGAGCTATTCAAAAATGAAAGCGTAGGGCGCGTGCTTGTAAGCGATTATACAACCAAAGCGGAGTTCGTTATCCCCGACATGAACAAGATTCTAGGATATGAAAAATACCGTATAGTTAACGAAGACATTAAAGAAGGACTTCAGAATATTATTGTTGGCAGTGAAAAATACAGTAACACTGCAGTTAAAGCTGAGATATTCCTTGAAAGGCTTAAAGAGTCCAGGCAAGGATTTTTAAATGACTTTTTACAGCCTGAAATTAAACAGGTCTGCAAAAATATGGGGTTCAGAAATTACCCAACGGCAAGGTTTAAAGAAGTTGATACTAAAGATTCCACCCAAACGCAAAGAGTAGCTACAAGGCTTATGGAATTAGGCCTTATAACTCCAGAGCAAGGAATGGACGTAATCAATAAGGGCGTTTTCCCAGAAGCCGAACAAATAGGTAGGTCACAAAGCAAGTTCATTGAAGAGCGCAAAAAAGGGTATTATAATCCAATTGTTGGGGGAGTTCCAATGGTAACTGAAGAAGAGGAACAGCAAAAAGAAGTGCAAAAAGTTCCTGGTGTGCCAGGTAGGCCACAGGGCACCAAGGGTATTCCTCAAGAGAATTCCAGAGCAAACGTTTCAACCGAGAATATCAGTCAGGTCATAAAGGCTTCTGAAAGCCTACAAGATTTCTGCAAAAAGACAATAAGAAAGCATCACCAAATTAAAAGATTGAATAAAAATCAAAACCAAATGGTCGCAGATCTTTGTAAAAAAGTGGTTATTGCTAAGGATATTAAAGATTGGAAGTCTACTGCGGAAAGCTGCATTAAGGATAATAATAATATATTAAAGCTTGATTTACCGAAAGACGTTGAAGAAACCGCGGATAAACATAGCTTAACAGACTATACCGCAGCTATCGTTTATCATTCAGAAAAATTCTCAAATCGATAAAAAGGGTGTAACAAATCTATAGTTAGCACACTTTATCGATAAATATGGTTCCGTACTACAAATATAAAACCTCCTTCTTGCAGCCAATTCTTGCGTCCGCAGACATTGACCAAGAAAATATCAAAATTTCAAAAGCTTCCCTAAGTGATCTTAAGGGGTTAATGCCTGAGTCAATTGATCTAGACAAGAATATTGATTTAGTCGGGGTGGCTTTTAATGCGGCGGTAGTTAATATGTTCAACAAAAATCACGACGGCATTTCCACTGAGACAGCTTTGGCCGTTAAGGATTATTTTGTTCATAAGCCTACTAATATAGAGCACAAAAAACAAAGAATTGTTGGGCATATTGTTTCTGCTGGATTTTCTAGTTATGGAGATAACGAGCTTTTTGACGAAGAAGATTTAGCGGATTATCGAGATCCTTTTAATATTTCTCTTGGAGCTGTAGTTTACCGAATGGTTGATAAAAAATTCGCAGAATTATTAAGTAAGTCAGTTGATCCTGAGAGCTCGATGTATAATCAAGTCTCTGCTAGTTGGGAAATCGGGTTTAATGATTACCAAATTGCTGTCGGTAGTGACAATTTAGCTGAAGCAGAGATTATAACCGACCAAAAGCAAATACAAGAGCTTTCTCAGTACCTTAAGGCGGCCGACGGATCTGGCGAAATGGAAGACGGAACTATTGTTAGAAGACTGGTTATTGGGGATGTTTATCCCCTGGGTATTGGGTTCACATCGAACCCAGCAGCAGATGTCGAGGGGGTCGTACTTACGGAACAAGACGATCAACTTAAAGTTTCCGACCATAGAGATCTGGCCGCAGATCTTGACGAAAGATCAGAAAGGATTTTAAAAAATATATTAAATTTTAAAAATAATATTTCACAAAGTGAAAAAAACACTGTAAAATCTGAAAGAGAAAGTAATTCTAATATTATGAACACTAACCAATTAGTTCAAGAAATTAAATCCGTGCTCGATGAGAAGCTTTCTTCTGAGAAAATGTCGAAAGACACGTTTGCTGCAGAGTCTGTCGCTTCAATTTCTGACATCGTGAATCAAGCTATTCGCGAGAAGAATGAAGAGTATAAGAAAGACCTGTCAAGCGCAAAAGAAGAAAAAGCTCAAGTCGAGGCTCAGCACCAAGAGCTTACTGCTTCTGTAGAAGAAATGAAACAGAAGCTGGAGGCAGCTGAAGAGAAGATTCGTCAGTTCGAAGACGAGCAAACACGCCAACAGGCGCTTGCTTGTTTTAATGCTCGCATGGAAGCCGTTGAGCAGGATTACGAACTGAGTGAGGCTGATTTGAAGATTGTCGCATCTGAAGTTAAGGAATTAACCAAAACAGACGAGGCATTCACTTCTTATCAGGAGAAGCTGGCTGTAGTCTTCGCTCACAAGAGCAAAGAGCATCTACAGGCCGAGAAAAGCAAATTTGATAGCGCAGTCGCAGAAGCGGTTGAAAAACGCGTCACCGAAATCAAAGAAGTGAAAGCTTCTAGCGATGAACCTTCGGTGAGCGAAGCTGGCAAAAAAGAAAATTTGGAAGAAGTCTTAGAGGCAGTGGAGCAGGTCACACCTGAAATATCCAATACCAATGAGGCATCTTCTGGCGAGACGGAAACTCTGAGAACTAAGTTCCAGTCTGCGTTTAGCAAAGAAAACATCAAAGTAACCTATTAATATATATTAAACATTATGGCAAATAGACTATTACCATTCAGGCAATACGACGAAAACGATGTTATCAACTTGTTCGCTAATGATGCGTCGGATGCAAGTCCGACGACGAATAGCAACGGTAGTGCAGGAGTTTTCGTGAGTATTAAGAGTGGTGGGGGAAATTTTAGTAAAGACCCTATCACATACGTTGATCGTACAGAGCTAAGTGCTTCGTACGGTCATACTAGGAACCAATATCCCGAGGTTCAGTTAAAAGTTACCGCAGCTGCTGCGGGCGCTACGGCTGGCGAAGTTATTGGTATAACGTTGAAGCAAACGCTTGAGGCGGACGAAAATGGAGAGAAACTTCTCTACAATCCCGTTAAGAAAGACGAGCTTCAAGCTGTTCTCTCTGGCCAGGCATGTCCTGTTGCCACGAGAGGTGTTTTCACTTTAACTAGTGATGCATTTGATACGGCCGCTGACGGAACCAATAGCTGTGTTCCTGGTTATGCGGCAGTAATTTCGCCAGAAAACGCAGGCAAGGTGAGCGGTGTCGCTCATTCTAGTTTGTTTGGCTCGCTTTTAACATCCACAACTGGATTCGCGATCGTAATTGAGGGCGGCTCAACAGTGAAATACAGTACGGCACACCCGATTGGTACTTGGATTGGTACAGGCACAAGAACCTCTACTGGCCCATCTACTGATGTGGCTGCAGGGTTTTATTCTGTATTGAAACTTAACCTCTAATCTTAGAAACCAGAAGGAATCAAGAAAATGAATATTACATTAAAAAGAACTCCAGAACAAGTTGAGTTGATTCAGGCGATGGGCTCTAAGAATAGAGACACTGCTTAT
>TARA_R110001599_G_scaffold226662_1_pt1 | contig 10311 bp, 8 predicted proteins | sample TARA_R110001599 | Tara Oceans TARA_R110001599 (sample SAMEA4398360) | marine metagenome | biome: Polar Biome; feature: [MES] marine water layer (ENVO:01000295) within the mesopelagic zone...; material: water (ENVO:00002006), including particulate matter (ENVO:01000060) such as...... | reverse complement strand
TGGCCGTCAACCGGCACGTCGAAATTATGTGTCGGGATGCTGACCGGAATGCGAATGCCGCCACCGTCAACCCATACCTGCGCGACTGCCTTGCCGGCGGGCGCCTTTCCCCAGTCGATGGTGACGGTGACGGGCGTGTCCGCGTCTACCGATGCGCGGGCGGGAGCGACATGCACCCAATCGCTGTCGGCGGACACCTCGATGTCGAAAGCGGCCTGCCCGGCATTGAACACGTCGAAAGTCTGCGACGTGCGCGCATGGGGATCGAAGACCGGCATTGTGAGAACCGTATCCGCGTCCATCGACACATCAGCCGTCCCCGGCACAGACACGCCCGGCCGGGCCGCTTCGGGAAGGTCGATGCGCACCAGTTCGGGCATGTTGTTCTGTTCGGGCTGTTGCCAGTAGGTATAGCCGATGTGCGTTTGCGACATCATGTGGTTCCACTTACCGCCCGCGATATCCTCATGGTAGATTCGGGCCAGCTCAGCGTCCTTTTCGAACAGGGCCTCGACGCGGTCGGCGAGCGCGTTCGTTGAGGCGCGGCCTTGCTGCGCATAGAGATGGTTCTTTGCCGCCGTGACATAAAGCGCGTTGAGGTTCGCGGCGGCGTGGATCGGAAACCAGACCAGCTGCATGTAGGCATCGACCTGCGAGTCCGGCAGCTTTGCCTTCAGCGCCGTGGCCTGTTCGGCGAGCGCATTATAGTCCGCCACCACACTGTCCGCTTCGCCGAAATTGATCACGCTATAGGTGCCGGGCTCCAGCAGTTCCGGCTTCCGGCGGGCATTGAATCTGGTGTAGGTGGTCAACAGTTCAGCGATCTCTGCGGCATGTTCCTGCCCGAATTGTTCAGCCGCCCATGTCCTCGGATAGTCCTCGAGCCTTTCGAGTGGCCAGTCCGACGGGTCCCAGGCCATGTCGAGAAAGAAACTGATCGGGAATTCCATCGGTTTGAGGTCACCGACATTCACGATCCACATGTCCCTCGCGCCGTATGCGTCCGCGAGATTCATCTGCTCCCACACACGCTCGATCTGGGTCGTGTTGATCCATTTATAGTTCCGCGGGTCCCCGACATAGTCGAAATGATAGTACACGCCGTATCCGCCCGGCCGCTCCTGGCCGGGGGCGGGCAGGCGACGGATATTGCCCCAATTGTCGTCCGCAAACAGCAGCGTCACATCCTCGGGCACGTCCATGCCCTGGTCGTAATAGTCCTGCACTTCCTTGTAGAGGGCCCATATCTGCGGCGTCTCAGAGGCCGGCTTGCCCGAGACATCGGCAATGATGCCGCGCTGGTCCGATACGATGGTCTCCAGCAGGCCGATGGCGGTGCCCTCGGTCATCGCCTCGTCGCCGTCGCCGCGCATGCCGATCGTGACGATGGCCTCCCGGTCGCCGATGCGCTCCACGCCCTCGCGCCAGAAGGATTGCAGCCGGTCCGGGTTGGACACGTAGTTCCAGTCGCCTTCGCCATAGCGCTCCCATTCGACATGGGCGCGTCCGAGCGGTTCATGGTGCGACGTGCCGATGACCACGCCGTATTCGTCGGCCAGCACCGCGTTCATCGGATCGTCGTCGTAGAAAGCCTTGCCCCACATGGCAGGCCACAGGTAATTCGCTTTCTGGCGCAGCAGCAATTCATAGACACGTTCGTAGAAGGCATGGTTGAAGCCGCCGAACGTCTCGTTGACCCAGCCATAGAGGGCCGGGTTTTCGTCGTTCAGGAAAATCCCGCGATACTTGACCGTCGGTTTCTCCAGTCGGCGACCCGGCGCAACATAGAGCGCGTCGGTGCGCTCGACAGGCACGTCGGCCCACCAGGTCCATGGCGACACACCGGCGCGATCGGCAAGGTCGTAGACGCCAAAAATCGTGCCGCGCTTGTCCGCACCGGCAATCACCAGCGCGCGTTCGACGCCCGCGAACGGATGATCGACAACCTCCTGCGAAAACGCTTCCCATTCTCCGGTCAGGCCCGCGTCGCTGATTGCCCCACGATCCAGGAGGTCCTTGATCCACCGGGATTTTTCAAGCGATCCGATGACAATCAGGTTGGTGGCGTGCTTCGGAATGGCGGTGCCGATTTGCGGCCGCGCCGGCCCGCGCTTTTCCATGTCAGCCTGCAGGTTCCGCGCCGCACGCAGGATGCCGGCATCGTCATGCGGATCGACCAGGATCACCGTCGCCTTGCCCTGTGCGAAAAGCGGAAAACCGTCTGCGCCCTTTTCGCCGGATATCTCTGCAGGCGCCTCAGCCGGGGCCGTCTCGACCGGCACCGGAGTCTGGGCGCACGCGGCGGGCATCATCAGGGGAATGAGGGGAAAGAGCGCGCTGAACAGACCCCTGGTAAAGGCTTTTCTCGCCATCCGTATGGTCATGATCTCTCCCTTAAGTCCGTTTCCCGTTGAACAGGTCGGCTTTTTCGTTTAGCCAAAATGTTACCGCCATCATTTTTTGGCGCAACCTTTATCTGAAAGCCCGATCACGACAGACGGCGACGATACAGGTTGAACAAACCGAACTATCCTGGGGAGGAACTCGAATGGCTAAAGACATGCGAAAAGCGTTGCTGATGGGGCTGTCGGCCCTGGCTCTGGCAAGCTGTAATACGGTCAGCCCGGCGCCCGTTGGCGACAGCCCGGACACATTGGTGCCGGATGCGAGCGTCGCGCTCTGGCCTGCCGTAGAGAGCGATCTCATCGACCCGGCAATCGAGGCCCGCATCGACGAGCTGATGGCGAAAATGACGCTCGAACAGAAAGTCGGCCAGGTCATCCAGGCCGACAATGGTTCGATTACCCCGGAAGAGGTCAAGCGCTACCGTATCGGTTCGGTCCTGAGCGGCGGCAATTCCGGCCCGGACGGCAAGCCCTATGGCACGGTCGAAGAATGGGTCGCCGACGTTGACGCCTATTACATGGCCTCGGTCGATCCCGAAGGCGTTGAAGTGGCGATCCCGATCATCTGGGGCATCGACGCGGTGCACGGCCACAATAATGTCGTCGGCGGCACGCTGTTTCCCCACAATGTCGGCCTCGGCGCCATGCGCGACCCGGACCTCATGGAAGAGATCGCCCGCGTCACCGCCGTGGAGCTCAGGACGACAGGACACGACTGGACTTTTGCACCGACTGTTGCCGTGCCGCGCGACGATCGCTGGGGCCGTTCCTATGAAGGATTTGGCGAAGACCCTGAAATCGTCGCCAGCTATTCCGCGAAGATCGTCCAAGGCCTGCAGGGCCAATTCGGGTCCGATGACTTTCTCGGCGATGGCCATGTGATCTCCACCGCCAAGCATTTCCTCGCCGATGGCGGGACGGCAGGCGGCAAGGACCAGGGCGATGCCATCCTGCCCGAAGCAGACCTCGTGCGCCTGCACGCCGCCGGATACCCGCCCGCCATCGAGGCTGGCGCGCTGTCGGTCATGGCCTCCTTCTCGAGCTGGAACGGCTCCAAGATTCACGGTGATCACTACCTGCTGACAGATGTGCTCAAAGGCCGGATGGGCTTTGACGGCTTTGTCGTCGGCGACTGGAATGCGCACGGCCAGCTTGACGGCTGCACCAACGAAGATTGCCCCGCCGCCCTGCTGGCGGGCCTCGACATGTATATGGCGCCGGACAGCTGGCGCGGCCTCTACGTGAACACGCTGGCGCAGGTGCAATCGGGAATCATCCCCGAGGCGCGGCTCGACGATGCCGTGCGCCGCATCCTGCGGGCAAAGCTCCATTACGGCCTGTTCGACGAGAAGCGTCCCGCCGAGCGCGCGCTGGCCGGACGCACGGACCTGCTCGGCTCAGCCGAACACCGCGCCATTGCGCGTCAGGCTGTCAGGGAATCGCTCGTCCTCCTGAAGAATGAGAATGGTGTCCTGCCCATTCGCCCGGACGCGAACGTGCTCGTCGCGGGCAATGGCGCCGACAGCATCTCCAAACAGGCAGGTGGCTGGACCCTCACCTGGCAGGGCGGCGGCATGGACAATGCCATGTTCCCGAACGGGGATTCCATCCTTGATGGCATCGCGGCAGTGGACAGCGCAGTCACCTATAGTGCCGACGGCAGCTATACAGACCGCCCGGACGTCGCGATCGTCGTCTTTGGTGAGGATCCGTATGCGGAATTCCGGGGCGATGTCGACCATCTCGCCTATGACATTGACGGCTCGAAGGAGCGCAAGCTCCTGCAGAAGCTGAAAGCCGACGGCATCCCGGTCGTCAGCGTATTCCTGTCGGGCCGCCCGATGTGGGTGAACCCCGAGATCAACGCGTCCGATGCCTTCGTCGCCGCCTGGCTGCCGGGCAGCGAGGGTGCCGGTATCGCCGATCTCCTGTTCAGCGATGAAGCAGGCCAGCCGCGCTACGACTTCCACGGCAAGCTCTCCTTCTCCTGGCCCCGGCGCGCCGAGCAGACCCCGCTCAATGTCGGCGATGCCGGTTATGATCCGCTGTTCGCCTATGGCTACGGCCTCACCTATGCCGCGCCCGGTAACGTGCCCGAACTGGACGAGACCGTCAGCGAGGCACTTGTCTCGGCACGCGCCAATGGCACTTTCTTCGAAACCGGCAGCTTCGTCGCCGACTGGGCACCCGCCATGTCGGGCAATGTCACGCAATCGCGCGTCGATCATCGGGCGCAGGAAGACGCCCTCCTGTTCACCCTCGGCGACGGCCAGTCCCGGATCGATTTCACCGACGGCAAGGCACGCGATTTCACGCGCGAATCCAATGCCGACATTGAACTTGCCGTTACCCTGAAACCGGAGGTCAGCGGCAGCGTCGAAATCGGCATGCGCTGCGAGGGCGAAGACTGCGCCAGCTATCAGGCGCTGCCTGCCACTGAGGCACCCGCCGGCGAGTGGACCGAGCTTCGCGTGTCGCTCAGCTGTTTCACAGGGCTTGATCTCGGCTCCGTGACCTCGCCCTTCAGCCTGCGCGTTACCGGACCCGGCACCATCGCCATTTCCGATGTCCGTTTCGCCGAAGATGCGGACAGCAAGGAAACCTGTCTGGGTGAATAGGCCGGAACCGGGGGCAGGCATGGAGCAGATCGCGCATCCCGTGGTGCGGCTTGCGTCGCATGGCTACGCCGTCGCGCTTGATCCGGCACGTGGCGGCCGGATCGTCTCTGCGACATATAACGGGTTGGACGTCCTGCGCCCCGAAACAGGGGCCGGTGCCGAAAGCGCCCTCGACTCCGCCTGTTTCCCGCTCGTGCCCTTCTCCAACCGGATCCGCCATGGCGCGTTCGAATTTGAGGGCCATGCCTACCGGCTCGGGTCGAACTGGGACGGCGATGCCCATGCCATCCATGGCGAGGGCTGGCTGCGGCCATGGCACGTCGTCGTGGCGGAGGGGGCCCGCGCCCGGCTTCGCCTGGGCGGAACCGGCTGGTGGCCCTGGGCCTATGAATGCATCCAGGAAATCACCGTCGGCGAACGCGGAATCGGCCTGGCCCTGACGCTCAGGAATACCGGTACAACGCCCATGCCGGCCGGGCTCGGCTTCCACCCCTATTTTCCCTGCACCGGGCAAACATTGCTCCGGTTCGACGCATCAGGAGCCTATCCACCGATGGGCAACGGGCCCCTGGCCATTCAGGCACTCGATGCCACGAACAGTTTCACGACCTTGCGTCCGGTATCGGGAACCGGTCTCGATCACTGCTATGCGGGCTGGCACGGGCCTGCCACGATCATCCAGCCGGAGACCGGCGTGCAGGTGTCGGTGACCCCGCTCCGGGGCGCGCGCCATTGCGTGGTCTATACGCCGGTCGACAAGCCCTATTTCTGCCTCGAGCCGGTTTCACACCTCACGGGCGCGTTCGAGGCGTCCGATCCTGCCGCCGCCGGGCTGGAATTGTTGCAACCCGGTGCGGCACTGGACCTCGCCATTTCCATTGAGGCAAGACGGTAGGCAGACCCGGCGCCGGGTCTATGCGTCCCGGGGCATGAACAGGGTCAGGCGGCAGCCGCCATTTATGCTCGCCTCCACAGTCAGTTCGGCTGACAATTGGCGCGAAAACGCGGCCATCAGCTTCGACCCCAGGCCGCCGCCATTCTGGGTTTCGGATGTGTCCGCTGGGTCAAAGCCGCGACCATTGTCTGAAATGACCAGCGTGGTTCCGTCCACGTCGACACCGAGCGAAATGTGGATCTGCCCACCCGCGGGCCCGAACGCGTATTTCATCGCATTCGTGACGGCCTCGACGATGAACAGGGCCATCGGGATGGCATCGTCCGCCGGGCGCTCCACGTCGGTATAGGACTGGATCACCTCGACGCGGGAATCGTCCATCCCGAGCGCTTCGGACAGGTGCGAGACAAGACCGCTCAGGAAGGGGTTCAGCCGGACCTGTTCGAGACGCTCATTCTGGTAAAGTGTCTGGTGGACGATCGCCAGGGCGTCGATCCGGTGGCGCGCCGCTGCGATCGCGGCCTTGGCCTCGGGGTCGCGCAGCTGGCGGCCCTGCAGGTTGAGGAAGCTTGTCACGATCTGGAGATTGTTTTTCACGCGGTGGTGAATCTCGCGAACGGCCTCGTCGCGGCTCGCAATGGCCAGTTTTAGGTCCCGGTCGCGTTCGCCGATATCCTTCGCCATCACGTCCATCGCACGGGCGAGCCTGGCAATTTCGTCCGGTGCCCTGTCGAACGTCTCCCCGGCCTTGAACTGGTAGCGCCCGGCGCCATACACCCGCACCGTCCGCGTCAGACGCGACAGCCAGCGCAGGACAAGCGAGTCAATCGCGATCCAGACTGCCAGCAGGGCCACCGAGAAGGCGACCAGCGGCAGGCCGATCGATCTGACCGGGCGCAGCGTGAAGTCGCTCCACAGACCGGGAGACTTGCGCGAGATGGCCGCAAAGACATTGCCCGGTCCTACCGGCTGGATCACCACGTCGAGCGACTCGCCATCCTCGCCCGTCAGGACGAACAGTTCCGCCGACTCGGCCTTCGCAACGCTTGCGACCCAGTTCGGATCGATCTTCGAAAACCGTTTGCTGCCAAAGGACTCGCCGCGGTCATCCAGCAGCGCCACTTCCACGCCCTCCGGCAGGGAATCGCCTTGCGACAGAAATGCCAACTGTTCGGCACGCAGCTCGAGTCCGGCAGACCCGGCAAACTCGCCATCCTCGTCCTCAAGACGCATGAGGATGGCGAACAGCCATTCGCCGCTCCGCTCGCTGAAATAGGTATCGCTACGAACCGTCTTCTCGCCGCGCTTCAGCCGCGCATTATTCTCGGGATCGGGCAGGGACCAGCCGGAGTCAGATATGGCTGAACAGGTTGCGACGCCCTCGGTGTCAAAGCGGGCCACATTCGCAAGCGGCACGATGCGGTCCTGGAGGATGTTGAACACTTTCTTGCAGCGCCGGCGCGTCAGGTCATCCCGGTAGAGCGTCAGCATCAGCGTGGCTTCGTTGATCGATTGCTCGACCCCGTCGAGAGACGCGTCAGCGACCAGCAGCAGGTTGGCACGCCGGTCGTCCATCCCCTTGGTGGCGTCCAGATAGGCGGAGATGGCAGACAGCACCAGGATCGGAGTCAGGGCCGCCACCAGCGTCATCACGAGACGCTTGCGTAGGGATCCTGACTTCGCATTTTGTGAGGTTTGGCCGGGCTCAGCTTGTCGGCGCACGGGCGATCTCGTCCGCTTGCTTCATGATGTCGTCAAAGGCTTTCCCAGCGGACATGCCAGCGTCGCTGCTGTAGCCGGTCGTATTCGATTCCAGAATCTCGATCACCGCCTTGCGGGCCCTTGAAACCCGGCTCTTGATCGTACCCACGGCACAACCGCAGATTTCGGCGGCTTCTTCATAGGCCATGCCGCCGGCTCCGACGAGGATCAGGGCCTCTTTCTGGTCGACAGGCAGCAGGGCCAGCGCATTGCGCAAGGCGAGCAGCTCAACCGCGTCTGCCGGATTGCTGTTGGAGACCAGGGTCGCCTCGGCCACTTCCGGATCCAATGGCTGGCGGCGCCAGCTGCGGCGCTTTTCCGAGTAGAAGGCATTGCGCAGGATCGTGAACGCCCACGCTTTCATATTGGTGCCCGCCACGAAGCTCTCGCGGGCATTCCAGGCCTTCAGCATGGCGTCCTGTGCCAGGTCGTCGGCCAGCGACGCATCGCGGCACAGGCTGCGGGCAAAGGCGCGCAGATGAGGAATGAGCGTGGTCAGTTCCTGCTTGAATGTCGCGTCGTCGAGTGTCGTGCGGTCATCGGTCATGCGCGGTGCCTCACTCATCTGACGTGGAAGGTTTCGAGGACTTCTTCTTGTCCGCCTCTTCCAGCAGTTTCAGGAATTCGTCCGGAACCTCTTCCTTGGCGACATCTTCATAAATGCGACGAAGCTGATCCCCAATTTTGGCACCGCGACGTTTCAGGTCAGCATCTGATTTCTGCTGGCCTGGTTGTTTTTTTTTGTTCATTGGCTGGACTCTGGATTCGATCAAGGGATGTTACCTGCTGGTCAACTCACCTAGTGCAACAGCGGGCGACAGCATTGGTTCCACCAGAAAACAATTAATTTGGCAGCGCATGCAACCTTTTCGCATGCAGCGAGTTGTAAACGAAGATTCAGATCAAGAGGGATATTATGGACTTGGTACAGAAATTCGCCCCCCACCTGCCGCTGTTGCGCCGCTACGCGCGTGCGCTGACAGGCAGCCAGGACAGCGGAGATGCCTATATCCGAGCCTCTCTGGCGGCCCTGGTGGAAGATCCCGACCAGATTGACAGTTCAATAGAGCCGCGCACGGCCCTTTATCGCTTTTTCCACGTCATCTGGGGCGGCACGGGCGCGCAGCTGGAAAAGGATACCGACGTCTCGGGCGCGGCGGCCGACCGCCGGCTCCAGGCGCTGGCACCCATCCAGCGTCAGGCCTTTCTCCTCACCGCCCTGGAGGGCTTTTCCGTCAAGGACGCGGCCTATATTCTCGGTGTGTCCGTGGAAGAGCATGGTGAACTCGTGAACGCCGCCCACCGCGATATCGAGCAGGATCTCAAGACAAAGGTGCTGATCATCGAGGACGAGCCGATCATCGCGGCTGACCTCGAAAGCCTTGTCGGCGATCTCGGCCACGAAGTGACGGGCAATGCCACGACGCGGTCAGAGGCCGTCGACATGGCTAGGGCCAATCCGCCCGGCCTCATCCTGTGCGACATCCAGCTGGCCGACGGCTCGTCCGGCATCGATGCTGCGCATGACATTCTTGCCGTCATGGACGTGCCGATCATCTTCATCACGGCCTTCCCGGAGCGCCTGCTCACCGGCGAGCGGCCTGAGCCGACCTTCCTGATTCCGAAACCGTTCCAGGAAAATACCGTCAAGGCCGCCATCGGGCAGGCCCTGTTCTTCAATCCGGCCAGGACGCCCAACGTCTCGGTCTGATAAGCTGCTCTGCCGGCAACACGCGTGCCGGCCCAATACTACGACCATCAACAAGGGAAATTTGAAATGCGGAAACTGACATCAACAGGCCTCGTCCTCGCCGGCATGCTCGCCCTGACAGCGTGCGGCCAGGATACGAGCGCGGAAAAGCAAGGCGAGAAGATGGATTCCGCCATTGAAGAGGCCACCGGCCAGGAGATCGATCGCGGTGACGGTGCGCTGGAAAATGCCGGCGAAGCCATCGACGATATGACGGGCCAGGAAAACGATGACCCTGTCGACGCCGTCCACGACGCCGCCGAAGAAGCGACCGACCCGTCCTGATCCGGACCCACCTCTCCCGCTTGCGGGGGAGGTGCCCTTTGGGGGCGGCGGTGGAACGCGCTCCCTCGCGGCGCCTCGCTAGGCTTTCCGTCTGAGTGTGCCGCTCAGGTCCAGCGCGTCCGCGACCGTATTGGAAATCGTTCCGAACTTGCGGACATTCTTGTGCAACAGCTCAAGCCGGTGGTCCGTCTCGTCACTGTCGACAATGATCTCATAGGCGATGGACACCATTTTCGGCGGTGAATCCTGGCGCATCCCGTGCAGGCTTATGTCGATCCCGCGCAGCTGGAAATCCAGCATCGGCGTCACCCGCTCTATCCCTTTGAGCATGCAGGCCGCGACAGAGGCCAGCAACAGTTCTGCCGGGTTGAACGCATCGGCGTGCCCCTTCAGGTCCGTATCGATCACCAGCACGGCATCCTTCGCCCGCGCCTCGCTGCCATACGCATCCACGCGCCGCGCCGTGACATGATATTCCAGCATCTCGCATGTCCTTCTTGTCAGGTGTGAGGATTCGCAGTGTGGGCTGTGTCGGGACGGCGCACCAGTGGCAGACGGTCCTTGCCTCTCTCCCCCACCTTATCCAACCCCTATCCG